>ENA-OYYE01000178-OYYE01000178.1-human-gut-metagenome-genome-assembly--contig:-NODE-178-length-42269-cov-8.945279_pt1 | contig 42269 bp, 42 predicted proteins | sample MGYA00243244_ERZ653437 | MGnify/ENA primary metagenome ERZ653437 (study PRJEB26926, sample SAMN06165130) | human gut metagenome | biome: ENVO:00009003; feature: ENVO:2100002; material: ENVO:00002003...
AGCACCGGTCTCCAAAACCGGGTGTCGGGAGTTCGAGCCTCTCCTCCCGTGCAAACAAAAATAGCTGTAAGTTAAGAACTTGCAGCTATTTTTGTTTATGATGCCTATTGAATATCTATTAATTTATGCGTCTGCAAGCTCAGCCTCCATTTCGGATACTTCATCACACACGCCACTGTCTCTGCCGTATTGCTGCAAGAACAGGGTTGCAAGAAGAAATGGCGGGCGGGAAGTGATTCATAAGGTTCGAGATCCTGTCCTTCATAGACCACTTTTACTTCATCCATACGTTCAATCTGCAAGGGAGCGCCTTGCTTGGGCGAACAGGTGACCCAGTCGATATTGTCCGGCAAAGGCCGTGTGCCGTTGGTTTCGATACAGACGTACTTGCCTGCCCGGTGCAAGAGGTCGACAAACTCCCGGTCAATCCAGAGGGAAGGTTCGCCACCGGTCAGTATCACGGTGGAGGCAGGATATTTCACCACTTCCTTTATTATTTCCTCATCGGTCATCCAATCGCCTTCTTCATGGCGGGTATCACAGAAAGGACACTTCAGGTTGCAACCCGAAAAGCGCACGAATACCGCGGGAGTACCCGTATGATATCCCTCGCCCTGCAAACTATAAAATAGCTCGTTAATCTTTCTCATCATTCTATCGTTTCAAAAAAGGACGGGGATTTATGGAAGCGACGGTTCATCCGCTTCGTAAATGGCCGTATTGCCTTCGGACTCCTGCACCTCTACCTTGAAGCAGGCAGGGATGCGGTCACATATCCAGCGGGCGATATTCTCCGCCGTAGGATTGAAAGGAAGTACTTCATTGAGGTTGCGGTGGTCCAATCCTTCTTTCACCACCTGCTTGATATGGCTGAAATCGACTACCATTCCGTCTTCATTCAGTTCCCTGGAACGGCAATATACCGTGATAATCCAATTGTGACCATGCAGATTCTCACATTTGCTCGGATAGGAAAGTGACAGGCTATGGGCAGCCGACACCTCCAGACGTTTAATGACTGTGTACATACTATGAATACGCTTATTGTTAGTTTGTTATAGAGTGATGCATCTAATGTCACCTCGATGCATCGGCAAAAATACGAAAAAAAACAGAGGTATGAAGGGAGTATTCGCGCAATATTTCTATTTTTGCGGCATGAAAGTTCTCTATATTATAATCGGAACGCTTTCTTTAGCCCTCGGTATCATCGGAATATTTCTTCCGTTGCTGCCCACTACCCCGTTTCTGCTGCTTACGGCGGCACTCTATGTACGCAGTTCGCCCCGGCTATACGACCGGCTGTTGCGCCAAAAGCATCTCGGGCCTTATATCCGCAATTTCCGCGAAAATAAGGCCATCCCCTTGAGAGCAAAGATTTGCTCCGTCTCATTAATCTGGATAACGATGCTCTATTGCATATTCTGTATAGTGCCTTATGGATGGCTGAAGATCCTTCTACTGGCGATTGCAGCAGGTACCACCTATCACATACTCTCTTTTAAAACACTGAAGCGGCAAGGTTAGAGCTTCACCACCCCGCCCAGCTTTTCAAAGAAATCGCCCAACTCCCTGCGCGCATCGGCAAGCTTGTCTTCCCAATGTTTCACGGAGTTCTGACCGATAATATCCGTCACATACTTCACGGCTATAAACGGCACATTCATGGCACGGCACACAAAGGCCTGGGCAAACGCTTCCATATCCACGACGTCTCCTTTCACATCCGACAGTTCGGTCAGGAAGGTATCTCCCGTATTGCATACGCCTTCGCCCTGCCAATGAAGGCAATACCCTTTCTGCGCCAATAAATCCGCCGAATCAAGCTCGTCTTCCAGACCGAATTCCACCAACTTCTGCATATCACGGTCTACGAAATGGCGGCATACAAATATATCCCCTACCTGATGGCGGACAGTTCCCGCCGTACCTACATTGACCACCACATCCGGCTGTCCCTGGCAGATGGCTTGCGACAGATAGAAAGCGGATTTCACTTTTCCCACCCCGGTGCGGAGATAACCGATTTGCACTTCGTCCTCCCCTATCAATCCGGGAAACTTCAATTCTGTAAATTCGCCTTGAACGGCGTAAGTAACTAAAATTCTCATTGTTTTTTGAGTTTTTAAGTTTGTAAGTTTTTAAGTTCTTGAGTTTGTTAGTTCTTGAGTTTTTGAGTTGCAGAGTTTAGGAGTTATTAAGTTTTTGAGTTTCTTAAGTTGATAAGTTCATAAGTTCCCCATACCCCCGGCAACTTAAAAACTCATCAACTCATCAACTCAAAAACTAACGCTTAACAATATAGCTTTTCAGCGCTTCCACATATTCTTCAAAAGCATCAATGCCTTTGGGAGTAATCTTACAGATAGTACAAGGCATTTTTCCCTTGAAAGTCTTCGTCACCTCCACATAACCCGCCTTGCTGAGTTTATCCAACTGCACACTGAGATTTCCCGCCGTTGCCCCGGTCTGTTGGCGGATATACACAAAATCCGCTTCTTCGACACTGATAAGCAACGACATCACCGCCAGCCGCAGTTCGGAATGGAGCAAAGGGTTGAGTTCTTTAAACATATCTATTTCTTTTCTTCCACTTATACAAGGTTATATTCACTAATCGCGCCATCCGTCTCACCTGTTCTTCGCAGCATCCTTCCGGACCTTGCTGTTCAGTATATGCCCCGGAATAATCATCGAAAGGATGACGATGCAGACGAACCACAGCAAAGACAGATAAGTAGTGCCTTCCGCCAGTGCGTCAAACAGAGTATATATACTTCCCAGAAGTCCCAGCACCGAAAACAGGAAGAATGACGCACACCGGATAATGCACCCCGTAACCAGGCTTCCTATCGACACCATAATTCCACAGAGAGGCAGAATCAGTTCATACCGTCCCGTACCCGTCGCCGCCATTACAAACATCATGCAAACCACTCCGAATATCATCCATATCTGCACCAGCACTTTATCGATATAGGATTTCACCGGCTTTTCCCGCTTACGCAATATAAACAGCATCATCAGGTATCCTACAAAAGGAATTATCCAGAAGCCCCACATCCAAGCGGGATTCTGGGTGAAGTACACGCCCGCCAACACGCTCAGTGTCGTCAGAACGCCTATATATCCCCATAACAAAAACATATTTCCACTACCCGCATCCAGATTCCTGCGAGTATTCTGTATCATCTGAGCGATAAGTTCCAAACTTTCCTTCTCATTCAAAGTCCTATCTTCCATACTCATTCAACTAATTTGTTTAGCTACTCCATTTAAATAATGTCCCGGTATAATCATCATAAAGACAAAAGCAATTGCAAAAAGCAGAATCTGCTCGAACTTGTCTACATAGAGGCAACCCACGGAAGACAACGCCCCCACTATTCCGCCTGCAGTCACTACTTTCATATTCAAAATCAGACCTGTCAACGTCGTGCCCATCCCCATCATCAGCAGAATAACGAAAAGCACGGGAATCGCCCAGTATACAATGGATATACAGGTAATCAGAAATCCGCTTAGCCCGAATACCAACCATACATATCCCACAATCCGGTCGATGTAAGTCCTCGCCAGCTTCTGCTTTCTCCTCTCCATCCATATCGTAGCGGGAACGGCGACGGCCGGCAGCAGAAACCACAGGTATTGCCAGTTATAATTGCCCGTTTCCTTCAGCAGATACCACACCAGCAACGAAAGTGCCGTAGTCATATATCCCCATATCAAAAAAGGCATTCCGGCATTCTTCGCCATCTTAAATTTCGTGTTCTGTATCATCCGGGTGATGATTTCCAGACTTTCTTTCTCATTCAGCATTTTATCTTCCATTGTACCCAAAATTAAAAATCAATATCACATAAATTCACTATCAAGTATAGCATCAATACCCAATCGCCTATCAGCAGATAGACCAACCATGTTTCCATTCTTATATATATTTAGATTAAACAAGCCAAAAATACTAATAAAAGCAATAACCCGCCCGCCAAAAGCAACAATGTTTTTCCGGAAGCAACAAACTGCCGCCTTTTCAACCTTTTCCTCAGCAGGAAAGCCTCGCCGAAAGCCAGCACCACCAACCAGGCATAACCGTAGAAAGTAGTGATATGCCATACATCCTTCGACTTCATGTAGACGGCAAAAAACAGATAGTCCGAAATCAGAGATACCCCCACGGCAACTGCCGATATAATAAGTGTCTTCTTCACCAGACTCTCCACATTACTCCCGCAAGCCAGGCAGAAGTATATACCGATGCCCCAGAATATCGGGTTTACCGTCAGCATCATCAGGATGCCCAACTGCGGATTATAACTCCAGGGGAGCCACAGCACTACATTGGAAAGCCAATACAGCACCATCATTGTCAGTCCTGTAACTCCCCACCAAAGTTGACCGCTTCTATTAATTTCCATTTCCATGCCCGTTCTTACTTTTCATTTTTTCCCGCACATCCACCAACTCCACGAGTATTGTTTTCTCGCCATCGGCCTTTACATCCAAATCGACGATAGCGCAATTCTCCACCGGCACATCGTCTTCCTTATCCAACTGATAGTTCCCGTTTTCATCATGATAAACATACAGTTTGCATTTACCTTCCGGTACTCCTTTCAATTCCAAGACGGCATCCTTGCCTTTCACGTCTACCATATTATACTGCCCCTTATCGGTTGCAATCAGCACCTTGCCATTAGCCGAACGGACGTTCGTAACCTTCACCGTCAAATCATTTTGCGCCATTACCGTCAGCGAACATACGCTTACCACAGCACATACCATCCATTTGATACCCATCGTTTTCATAATTCTACTCCGATTAAATTAATAAAATAAAGCACATTTATGGTTCGAACCCGATGCAAATATAAGTAGTTTATTTTATAAACCAAATTATTTCATAAACAATTTTAGTTTTTAAGTTTGTAAGTTCGTGAGGTTTTAAGTTTATGAGTTTGCCAGTTCGTGAGGTTTTAAGTTTCCGGGCGGATGAGGGCCCCGCAAACTAAGAAACTCAAAAACCAATGAACTCATAAACTCAAAAACTCACGAACTAAAAAACTTAAAACCTCCCCCCAATTCCGCCTCATTTAGCGCAATTTCCGGTAATTTCAGCCCATCCGCAACATTTTTTTAGGAAAAGTTTTTGTAATCTACAAGTAAATCGTATTTTTGTGTACAATTTTGGTATAGTAATGACAGACGAAGAAAAGAAGCTATTAAGTACCTTTGAAGCCAGGCTGCGGCATTTAATTTTTCTGCATGACGAATTAAAGCGCGAATATGCTGAACTTAAGCAACTTCTCGAAGCTAAAGAAGAAGAATGTGAAAAGGTACGGGCAGAATACAAAGAGCTGGAACTTAACTATACGAACCTAAAAACAGCTACGACAATCAGCCTTAACGGCAGCGACGTAAAAGAGACGAAGCTGCGATTGTCCAAATTAGTGCGTGAAGTCGATAAATGCATCGCTTTATTAAATGAATAAAGGAAATAGGATGTATGAACGATAAGATAAAGATAAACCTGCAAATGGCAGGAGCCTCCTACCCGCTCACCATCAACCGTGAGGATGAGGAAATGGTAAGAGAAGCTGCCAAACAGGTAGATATCAGGCTTAATGCGTATCGGGAACATTATCAGAACCTGCCTCCGGAGAGGATTATAGCCATGGTGGCTTACCAGTTTGCTTTGGAGAACCTTCAACTGAAGGACCGCAACGATACCGGACCCTATACCGCCAAGATAAAGGAACTGACAGAAGTATTGGAAAGCTATTTCAAAGAGCCGTAAATATCCAGAACTTCCTGTAAGACTTTTAGATAAGAGAGAGAAAATTTTCGCGCACTGTACGAAAGTCAATCCGTAACGGGTGGACTTTTATGCAGTGCTTTTTTATTTATATACTTAAAACAAATAACAAAGATGACAGTAGTTACAATAGTATTATCCATTGCCTGCTTCATTGTCGGCGGATTTGCTTCGTACATGTTTTTCAAGCACGGATTGAAATCAAAATACGACAGTATCCTGAAAGATGCCGAAACGGAGGCAGAAGTGATTAAAAAGAACAAGTTGCTGGAAGTAAAGGAAAAGTTCCTGAACAAGAAAGCCGACTTAGAAAAAGAAGTAGCCATCCGCAACCAGAAAATACAGCAAGCGGAGAACAAGCTGAAACAAAGAGAATTGGTGCTGAACCAGCGCCAGGAAGAAATTCAGCGCAAAAAAGCGGAAGCCGAAGCCGTAAAGGAAAACCTGGAAGCGCAGTTGGTTATCGTGGACAAGAAGAAAGAAGAACTGGAACACCTGCAACGCCAGGAGATTGAGAAACTGGAAGCCATCTCCGGTCTTTCGGCCGAAGAAGCCAAAGAACGTATGGTGGAATCCTTGAAAGAAGAGGCAAAGACACAGGCGCAATCCTTCATCAACGACATCATGGACGACGCCAAGCTGACTGCCAGCAAGGAAGCCAAGCGCATCGTCATCCAATCCATCCAACGTGTAGCTACCGAAACGGCCATCGAGAACTCGGTAACCGTGTTCCATATCGAATCGGATGAAATCAAAGGACGCATTATCGGTCGTGAAGGCCGCAACATACGCGCATTGGAAGCCGCTACCGGTGTGGAAATCGTAGTGGACGACACGCCGGAAGCAATCGTCCTGTCTGCTTTCGACCCGGTACGCCGCGAAATCGCCCGCCTCGCCCTGCATCAGTTGGTAACGGACGGACGTATCCATCCGGCACGTATCGAAGAAGTGGTTTCTAAAGTCCGCAAGCAAGTGGAAGAAGAAATCATCGAAACCGGTAAACGTACTACCATCGACCTGGGTATCCACGGCCTGCATCCCGAACTTATCCGTATCATCGGTAAGATGAAATACCGCTCTTCCTACGGTCAGAACCTGCTGCAACATGCCCGCGAGACGGCGAACCTCTGCGCAGTGATGGCATCGGAATTGGGACTGAACCCGAAGAAAGCGAAACGCGCAGGCTTGCTGCACGATATCGGCAAAGTGCCTGATGAGGAACCGGAGTTGCCGCACGCACTTTACGGTATGAAGTTAGCCGAGAAGTTCAAGGAAAAACCGGATATCTGCAATGCAATCGGCGCTCACCACGACGAGGTAGAGATGACCAGCTTGTTGGCGCCTATCGTACAGGTGTGCGATGCCATCTCCGGTGCACGTCCGGGAGCACGCCGCGAAATCGTGGAAGCATACATCAAGCGCCTCAACGACCTGGAACAATTGGCAATGTCCTATCCGGGTGTGACGAAGACTTATGCCATCCAGGCGGGTCGCGAGCTGCGTGTCATTGTCGGCGCCGATAAGATTGACGACAAGCAGACTGAAAATCTTTCGGGCGAAATCGCCAAGAAGATTCAGGATGAGATGACTTATCCGGGACAGGTCAAGATTACCGTTATCCGTGAGACACGTGCGGTGAGCTATGCGAAGTAAATATCCTGAAGCGATAGAATGAATTGAACACAGAGGCACAGAGACACAGAGATTTTTAAAGTGTTCAAAATAAGACCTCTGTGTCTTTGTGACTCTGTGTTCAGTTTTTAAATAGTGAGTTTTTACACTTCCATATGAAGGGGGCTGCTAACATGTTTAGCCAGCCCCCTTTTCATATCCGCAAGATTCCCTCCGACCTGTCCGGAAGCCCAGAACAGCTTTCCGTCAGACACAGACCACACCGACTTTCCCGGATAAGTTTAAAGATTACCTTCTCCCCTACCGATAACTAACGTATTTCCTACGGGAAATTAAGAGATTAACAGGCGGTAATTTAATCTTTCCACCATGGGGCTTTTTTCTTTCCACCACGGTGGAAAGAAACTTTCTCCACGATGGAAAGAAACTTCCCCCGTGGTGGAAAGATTAAATATTAGCATTCTTTTTACTTAATTGTTACGGGAGAAGCAGATAGCGGATGCCTGCATACACCGTAACGAATGAACTTCAGGGAGCTTCAGCAAATTTAATGATAACCGTTCCATTTTAGGCTTCTTTTTCAAACGTTACCATTTCCCCCCTCTCCCTTTTGGGAAACTTAGGGTATTTACATAAAACTTTAATCTGACATTTTGTTCTTGTGATATGGCTTCCGCGTGCTGCAACGCGGGATGCAAGCTATAATAAAGTCGTTAACAACCAAGTAGTGACTAAATATTGTAAGTATGGTAAACTTAAAAATGTCAAGAGTGAGAAAGAACAAAATCAATAGGCTGGCTCTGGCTCTATTGTTTATCGCCGGGACGTGGAATACCGGCCAGGCACAAGAGGTGGCTGCAAAAACCAATCTGCTGTACGATATCACCACCACCTTCAACCTGGGGTTGGAGGTAGGACTGGGTCCCCGGATGACCCTGGATATATCGGGCAACTATAATCCCTGGCGGTTTCACGATTACCGTCTGAAGCATGGTCTGATACAGCCGGAGCTGCGTTATTGGACTTGCGAGAAGTTTAACGGCCACTTTTTCGGCTTGCACGGATTCTACGGGAGCTACAATGTGGGAGGACTGCCCTTCAACAGCAACATCCGGCACAACCGCTACCAGGGACATCTCTATGGCGGAGGCCTGTCCTACGGCTATCAATGGATACTGAACGACCACTGGAATCTGGAAGCTTCCATCGGCCTGGGCTATGCTTACATAAAGTATAAGAAATACCCTTGTGAAGATTGCGGCGAGATGATTAAAAAAGACCACCGCAACTACATCGGCCCAACGAAAGCCGCCATCAGTCTGATATATATCATTAAATAACTCAACTTTCAGCCCGTAACAATGAAAACAATACTTTTTTATACCCTTCTTGCCCTGCTGCCTTCCGTAGCGACGGCAGCAGAGAGTCCCGGAATAAAGGTAGTGGACAGTTCCGCACGGCGCACAGGCAACCTGCTGGACCTGAACGTCCTGCTGGATTGCAGCAACCTGGGAATTTCTTCCAACGAACAGCTCGCGGTACAGCCCGTCCTCATCGGGAAAAACGATACGCTGCGATTGCCCGCCATCCTGTTTACCGGCAATACCCGGGACAAAGTGAACCACCGCCTCGACCCCGATATCGGGGATAATCCCGACGTCTATGCCTATTACAACCGGAAATACCTGTCGGAGACGGGAAGAACCAAAATCACCTATTCCCGCCAGATACCCTTCAGCGACTGGATGTATGGCAGCCGCCTGGTCCTGATGAATACCGTCAGCGGTTGCGCCGATTGCCGGCGCGAACTGGCAGCCATTCCGTTGGCATACATTCCCCGGAAACTGGCGGTCAGCTACATGGTTCCCCAGCCGGAAACGAAAGTCCGCCATAAGAACGTTTCCCTGTATCTGAACTTCAAGCAGGCGAAGTCCGAAATCCTGCCGGATTATATGAACAACCGCACGGAACTTGCCAAGACGGACAGCCTGATAGCCCAACTGGCGGAAGACCCGTACGTGGCGGTCGATTCGATTACCCTCATCGGCTATGCCTCCCCCGAAGGGAATTATGCCTACAACACCCGCCTTTCGGGCAGTCGTGCGCAGTCGCTCAAGAATTATCTGGAGCGGATATATACCCCGGACAAGTATGTGCTGATGACCGTAGCGGCTTCGGAAGACTGGGACGGACTGCGTGAAAGCATTGTCCAAACCAATCTCCCCTACCAGGTGCAGCTTCTGTCCATCATAGACAGCATACCCGACCCCGACGCCCGCGACAATTACATCCGCAAGCTCGATGGCGGACAGACCTACACCTATTTGTTGACCAACCTCTATCCGCCCCTGCGACGGGTAGTGTGCGACGCTTGCTACGTGGTGAAACCGTTCACCACGGAACAGGCGAAACAAAGGTTGTCCACCCATCCCGAACAGTTGAGCCTGAACGAGATGTACCTCATCGCGCGCAGCTATCCGCCGGGCTCTCCGCAGTTCAATGCCCTATTTGCTGAGATGCTGTCCTACTATCCCGACAACGCGGTGGCCCGCAACAACCTCGCTGCCTCGGCACTGGAATCGGGCGACACGCAACGCGCCAGAACCTGCCTGCAACAAGTCAGTTCATCGCCGGGTGTGCAAAACAACCTAGGCGTGCTGCTCTATCAAGAAGGAAAAGTAGAGGAAGCGAAACACTGCTTCGAAATGGCGTGTGCCAACGGTTGCAGGGAGGCAGCCTTCAACCTGCAGGAAATTAAACACCTGATGGCTAATCAATAGCACTAATATAGTATTAACATCTAAACCTTTAAAGTTATGGAACTAAGAAAAATCAACCTGTTAGCGGTTACCCTGGCTTTGCTGGTCTCCTGCTCGGACGATGACACGACCGGCAAGAGCTTTCAACCGGATGACAGCAACACTACCCTGGTGAAATTTGAAATGAATGCGAACACCGGCCACTATCCTGCACCGCAGACGCGGGGCATCACGCTGCCTCTCATTCAGAAAGAGAACTTCCGCATCCTGGCGTTCAAAAAATCGGCCGATGAGAAATACCTCTATTTGCAGGACGTGCCTACGGACGAGATGAGTATGAACGAAAAATTATTGTCGGGAACCGCCCGCCTGCCCATAGGCGAGTACAAATTCGTTACGACCTACGGGCTGGCAAAAGGCGGTGGGTTTGCTCTCTCCGACTTGGTACCGATGACTACAGAACTGACCGACGACCTCAGCATAACCCACGAATCGGTAGACGGGTCTTCTGTAATTTTCCTCCAACAGGGAGAGCTGGGAGCACTGCAATCTTATCAACTGGGATTTCAACCGGAAAACGCTGAAACCGTCAGTGCATCGCTGACTCGTGCGGTTGCCCGTGTAGACGTGCTGTTTCTTCAGAGTAAAAAGAATGGCGACTCTTATACCGAAGTAACCGACAGCGCCGACGTATTCGGAGCATCCGGACTTGCCGGCATCGAAATGCAGCTTACCGGAGTAAATAAAAATATTAATTTACTCGGCACTCAAATAACAAATGACAAGGGCTCTTTGTTCAATGCTAACTTCCAGATTCCCAATCTGGACGCTGCGGTGACCCGAGGAACTTCCACCGAAGCTACCCAAGTAGGAAATCCCGAATTCCGGGACTATGATCTGATCACCGGAGAGGATATCATGAGAGGCTCCGCTCATGTGCACGGAGCTTATCTGCTTCCGTTCAAGGATGCCGAAAGCAGAGCCGGCTTCCGGATGGTGCTGACCAACGGCCAGGGGTTACAGCGTACGATTGTGGCATCCCAAAACATTCCTTTGGAACGGAACAAGGTGACCCTCATCAAGATTCACGTTCTCGGCGGAACGGTGTTCAGCAGCAATGTCCAATTCGACATCACGGTGGACACCCAGTGGTTGCCGGCTGACGTTGTAGACGGTGAAATAAATTAACCCTAATTCATATTAAGTATTTATGCGAACTACTTTACTATCTCTTTTAGCCCTGCTGATGCTATCCTCCTGTTCCGAACAAGAGGAACCGGCATTCGACAGTTCCGGCGGTACGGAGAATGTACCGGCAGGCGTTTCAAGGGTCTTGTTCAAAACCGGCCCTCAATCACAATGTGTCTATATCTTCCGCAAGGAAGGCGATGTGTTCCGGTACGATTCGACGATAAACAGCGGATGGTCGGAAGAAGGAACCGCCACTGCCCGGCTGGTATTGGGCGACTACAAATTCTTGTTCACCGGCCCTCTGAACGGAGACCTGGACGTGCTGCCCGCCACCCTGGACAAGACCGTCACCTGGGAGCAACTCAGCTTTGCTTCCCGTCAGGACGACGGGCACGAAAACGGCATTCTTCCCGCCGGAGAACTTTTTCTTCCGGAACCGGAAGTAGCCGATTCCGTCTATGCCATCCGCGGGGATGATGAGATAGCGTGTACGCTGAAAAGAAGGGTTTCGCAACTGACGTTCGCGGTGAAGCGCGGATTCAAAGATGGAGATATCTATGTCCCCCAGCCTTTTGACGGGGGACAGGATATCCTGTCGATGGTCGACCAATTAGAGGTCGAGATATACGGCGTAGCCCGTTCATGCAACTATGAGGGAACATCGGGCACCGGCAATGTGTTCCGGACGTATTCCGCTTCCGACGATGGAAGCACCGACCCGGACGGATTCGTCACCTTCACGGGGCCGTTTGTCTTTCCTCCTTCCGATGGCAGCGAAGTCCGCTTGAAGATAACGCCGGGAAAGCCTTCAGGAGGAACTTATCCTCCTGTGGAAATTACAAGAAAGCTGGAAGCCAACCGCCAACTGGAGGTCAACTTATGGATGAGTTCTTCCCAGTATGATATCGGGGTCACCGTTCAGTCTGCCCCCATATCCGAGGAGACGAAAGGAGATGAAGGTGTATGGGAATAAATTTATAAACAGATAGACTTATGAAGAAAATGCGAATCAACAGTATCGCCCTGTTCGGACTGGCATCAGTGCTCGCCGTACTCAGCCAATCTTGCACCGATGCGCAAGACGACACTCCGAAGCCGATAGACAACCGGACGGGAATAGTGTGCACCACCGCACTGAGTCAGGGAACCGAAACCAACGGACTGAAAATCAACCTCTATGTATTCAGCAAGGAAGACACCGGAGACTACCAACTTTCCGACTCCGTGTCTCCGGTCCTCAACGACACCCGGCTGACCATCAATCCCGCCGAACTGAGAAGGAATAACTATCGCTTCCTTTTCATCGCAACCCCTAAAACCCGGCAGGAGATTCAGGTGAAAAGAGTGGACGACACTCCGCTCGCCTTCGGCACCGAATGGGAGAAAGTATCGGTAGTAATGCTGAAGGACAGCATGTCGGTGGACAATTACTACGGCATTACTGACATGCCGGGAAGCGAAATCTCCGCACAGGGCATCATTAAAGGAGACCTGAAACGGATGGTGGGGCAGATGGAATTCCGCTTCAACAAGATAGGCGCAGGGGGAATCGAGAATCCGATTCCGGTAGACAATCCGAACGTAGCTTCCGTATTGGACCGGGTATCCTGCATCGAGCTGACTTACCAGAATGTTCCCCGCCGAATCACCTTTGATGCGAAAAACCAACCGGTGGCCTCGGCAACCGACCCGGGAAGCACTCTAACGAATGTAGTGCGCTTCTCTACTACCGAAAACGGGCTGAAAGTCAATCTGCCTCAGCCGGGAGTTCCGGTAGAAACGTCCGATGACGTACGCGGGGAAGCTATCTTGAAAGGGACTTGCCTGTTTCCCGCCCAGGACCGGGTAAAGGTTTCGATGACTTTCCATTATTATGATACGACTCCCACATGTGAGAACACGAAACATACGCATGTGTCAACTTGTTATACGCCAAGAACCCTTTCGCTCAATATTCCCCAAAATACAACGATAACGGGATTGAGTGTGATACCCGATTATTTCACCGTCAACAATGCAGGTATCCCTTGCGACCGGGTCATAGACATCGTGCATACATCCAATATCACGATTAATACGGAATGGAAAAACCCTGAAACAAAAGAACAACCATGATAAAGAAAATAACCATCGGGATGCTGTCCGGCATCTGTTTCCTGTTATCGGCATGTTCGGAACAGGAAGACTACGAGAACCTGATAAACAACGCCCCTAAAGAAAAGGATTTAGTGGAGGTTAATCTGCGTCTATCGCTCCAATCGGAAATGAAGGTGGAGGGGAATACGGATTATCACCCGATGTCTACGCGGGCGGAAGGAGACGGAGTAGGAGGAAAAATAAAAGCTTTAATAGATAAAAAATACAATTGTCTCGTTATGAAAGAGATAAATAATGTATGGTATGTAGATACTTTGGTAAAGCCAACTTTATCAGACGAAAGTTCTGACCCTATACAAGTAATGGATGATTCCAAATTCAAGAATCTTCAGTTGACACTTCGGCCGGGTCACTACCGGATATTGGCAGTGCTGAATCCCAACGGGACGAAATGGAATGGTGATTTAAAACCGGGAACAGTAGTGAAAAGAGAGGGAGATACGGTAGCTTGTGCATACACTTATAGATATGTAAACAGGTATGACTTTCGTCCGGATAGTCCTATCCGGCGTTTTGCAAACAAGGAAATCTTTGTCGGTACAGCCGATTTCAACGTAAATAAGACGGAAGATTTGCACTCGGCTTCTATCAGCGGAGATACTAAAATCTTGTTTACACGCAGAGTAATGAAAATGCGTTTTCTGTTGAAAAATCACGAATCGAAGTTGGGCAATTTCATTATTACCGAGGAGTATATAGATGCTAATATATCCACTACGGAAGATTGTTTTTGTGACGGACTGGATTGCTGGGGAGATGCTTATTATAATCACCAGAAACCTACAAAAAAAATAGAATTATATCTCACCCTTAACTCTCCATGGAGAACGGCAAAAAACCAAGAACAATATATGATGATTGTAAAAAGCTCACACACGTATTCTCCTTTTGTATTTACTGACCCCAAAAAGACAGTAACCTACCAGATGGAAGATATCTGGATAATTGGACAATCCTCTACAGAGCAAATATATGCCTATCTGGAGCCTATTCAAGACCTGAAATTAAGAAACGATACTATTCAGCAGTTAGTATTTCAGATGTCAGATGAAAAGACTCCGGGCGACTACGATGATCCGGGTTGGCATGTGACATTGGACTATCTGGAAAATGAAAGCAAAATGGACTTGTTTGATAATAATTATGAATGCAACCATCCTTAATAATATAAATGAATATGAATACTAAAATCCTATCAATATTGTCCCTCTTTCTCCTCTCCGGTTGTATCCACGAGACGCTGGACCCTTGCCCTGCGGGAGATGTGAAAATCAATATCTACGTAGAGAAGTTCCAGGCTGTGACCCACAACTACCAGACGGACATGGAGGCAGCTTTCAACACCCGCATCAACGATATTCATTACTTCCTGTTCAAAGACGACGCGTTGATGGAAGAAGGGCGCATTTCGGACTGTTCGCAGTACACGTCCCCTCCTTATACTTTCGAGCGTACAGGACTTGAATTCGGTGATTATTGCCTGGCGATAGTAAGCAATTGTAGTGCCTACGTGGGCGGACAATCCGCTTCCGACCTCTTCTTCACGTATGCGGGGGCGGACAACAAAGAAGACTATTTTGCCGTATGTTTCCCCTTCCGGGTGGACTGTGACTGCCTCACCGAGCACAATGCCTACATGGAGCGTGCCCACGGCGTCATCCGCTATACGTTCAGCGACATCCCGCAGGACATGAGCGGCATCGAAGTGACCATGACAAACGTGGGCGACAAAAAGATGATTGACGGCGACTATTCCGGACAGATAGAAGTGACGAAACGGATTCCGGTGGGACCTGCCACCCGCAGCGAAGCGAATGCCGACGGAAAACTGAGCTTCGTACTGGGCACTTTCCCCACCACCACCGGAATGAGGTCTGCCTACCGCCTCCGCCTGTATAGAAACGGAGAAGACCAGCCGTGGTATAACGCCACGGTGACCGATACGCTGACCGTACGCCGGAATCAGTTGCTGGATATCGCAGGCAAGTTCAATGGGGATACTCCCTCTTTCGAGGTGCTGATCAATACCAACTGGGACGGCACGAACTGGGGAGGAGGCTCAGAAATCAATTAGGGGAAGAGTTTAAATAATGAAAAATGTAAAATGAAAAAGGAAAAACGGCGGGGGGTGCTGTGAGGAATTTTAGGCACGGATGACACGGAAAATCACGGATAAGTTAAAAGAACTCCGTGAAAATCCGCGTCATCCGTGCCTAAAAGAAACCTGTCCAAGAGTTTTCGGACGTCACAGAGTTTTCTTATTTTTGCATCGTAGTCCCGGTGCAGCGTCCGCACGCTGTGGTAACTAAAAGAAATAGTATGAAAGACTATCAATTTGAGGTTTGCGCCAATTCTGTGGAAAGCTGTATAGCCGCCCAGGCGGGAAGTGCCGACCGCGTAGAACTATGTGCCGCCATCCCCGAAGGAGGCACCACCCCTTCTTATGGCGAAATCTTCCTTGCCAGGGAAGTGCTGAATAAAACGAAACTGCACGTCATCATCCGTCCCCGCGGCGGCGACTTCCTCTATTCCCCTACCGAACAACGCGTAATGCTGAAGGACATCGACAATGCCCAACGCCTGGGCGCCGACGGGGTGGTTTTCGGTTGCCTCACGGCAGAAGGTGATGTGGACGTTCCCTTTCTGAAACAACTGATGGAGGCTGCCGGAGATATGTCCGTCACCTTCCACCGGGCCTTCGACGTCTGCCGCAACCCGCAGCAAGCACTGGAAGACATCATCCGCGCAGGATGCCACCGTTTACTGACCTCGGGACAGCAACCTACCGCCGAACAAGGCATCCCGCTATTGAAAGCACTTCGGCAACAAGCCGCAGGACGCATCACCCTGCTTGCCGGCTGCGGAGTAAATGAAAACAACATAGCGCGCATCGCCCGTGAAACAGGAATACACGAGTTCCACTTCTCCGCCCGCGAGACCCTGCCCAGTGGCATGAAGTATCATAATAAAAACGTATCGATGGGCGGCACCCTTCACATCGACGAATACGAACGGAATGTGACGACCACCGCAAGAGTAATGCGCACGATTGAAAATTGCAGGGGAGAGGGAAGGGAAAGAAGTTAGAGGAGTTATCACTTCGTGAGGAGTTAAAGGAGTAGAGGAGTTAAAGGAGTTAAAGCTCAATACTCCTGCTTATATTACCAAGACTATCGAGCTTTAACTCCTGAGCGAAGCGATAACTCCTCTAACTCCTTTCCTCCTTTACGGCATGACTTCCTCAATCTTGCACTGATTCCACAGTTCCGAATTAGCATAGCTATCTTTCGTTCCTGCTTTTACTTTAAGGGTGACTGCTTTCGGATCTATCCTTCCAAAAGCCTTATCAGAGCTCGGGGCATACCCCCCCAAGAGAGTGGGAGCCGTAGAACAGTTACTGAAATCAATCGTCGTCAGCTTGTCGGCATCAAAAGCAGCTAGTTCTATATTTTTTACATCTCCCTTAAAGACAATCTCGGTCACGTTATTTGCCGATAAAAAAACGCTTTTGCCAACAGTGGTATAAGTAGCCGGCAGAATCACTTTCTCAATTTTGGTAAACCTGAAACAGCTTTGGCCCAGAAACGTTACTCCTTCCGGCAATTCCGCTGTACCGACCTCTCTTATGCCGTTGCTCGTGTAGATGCCCGTCAGAGAGTAGCACTCTGTAAAAGCATACTCACCAAGGGTAGTGATTCCATCAGGCAAAACGATAGATGTCAAACCGTAAGTTTTATCTGGATATTCCTTCCAACCTATCGTACCTTGAAAGCCATACCTGGGAATTTCCGTCAGTCCTGTCACTTGGCTCAAATCCAAATTGAGGTATAGGTTTTCATTCCGGCGCATCCATTGACCAATGGCCTCTATGTCGACCGTATTCATCGGGCCGGCGATAACGAGGTTTCCTGTCTCCGCATCTCTTGCCTTAGCAATCACGGAAGGGTCGATACTTATATCTCCTGCGTATACCGGAAAAATGGTGTGTTTTTCCGCATCTACTCCTATGGGCGGGTATGTCGTTGTCTGGTCGTTCCAGTCCTTGTCGATAGAAGCGGAGACGGTATAGGGCATGAATCCGAGTTCTGCCAAGTTCCCCCTTAGCGTGGTGTAGTAATCCGCTTTAATGGGAACATTGGGAATATCCTCCGTTTGTTCTCCGTAACTTATATGCACGGTCTGGTTGGGCTCATCGGCATCCACCAGTGCGTAAAAAGATACTACCTTTTGCGGTGTCATTTCCGAGGCTCCCAAGCCGGTGAGACCTGCTTGTGTGACAGTCACCTGCTTCGTTTCTGCACCCACTTTGCCTGTGAGGGCGTTATAGGAGGTGTGCATGGTGGTGGTTACCCCTATCGGTGCGCCGGACAATCCGGCGGTAGTTTCCAACCTTACCTTTGCTGTGACGTGCGACAGGTGGATGGTCATGGTATGGTCTGCCACGCTCTCACCCTTTGCCTCGCCGCGATGGCCGGGGGCGGCGGGTGAATCCCCCTTGAAGGTGATTTGGGTCATGTCGGTGATATCATACGTTACACCGCCGTCGTCTGCCCAGCAATAGAAGTCATATGGGCTTGTCAGGTCATCCATCAACAGGGTGAAGGTGAAGCTGTTGTCTACTCTTGTACCCTCTACGGAGAATACCGGCGCGTCTGTGGTTCCGGCACGATATACCATCAGTTTGCAGCGCTTTATTTTTGCCAGTTCCGTGTCTGTAGCTGCCGAGCGTGATTGAATCTTTTTCGGCAGGGTGGCGGTTACGGTTACGGTGTTCGTACTGTACAACCCCTCGTCTTGGCTGCACGATGCCAGCATCGCCAGGATGCCAAGCATACACGAAAAATATATCTTGTTCATATATCGATATTTGATTTTAATACTTATATTACTATGTTTCCCTCGTCATCTAAAAACACAAAGCCTTTAAAATAGCAATCGACCTCACCTAATCCCCATATGTACGGGGCACCGTAGGATGTCGTCGGTGAGCCTGTACCTCCCGATTTTTTATCTTGATTAAGATAGAGAGTGACATTTTCAAAGGGAGTAATGTTTGTTCCCATTGCCTTTCCGGTAATATCGAGGTTACCTTTGGCGGTGATCCACAATTCCTCCAAATTTGCACCCTCATTGAATAGGGCCAGGCTGTTTTCTCCTACAGATACTACATTAGGCAATTTAAGGGCACGGAGATGGGTGCATCTGCTGAAAGCGTTCGCTTCAAGGGTCGTTACGTCCTGCAAGGTGAGGTCGTAGTTTTGGGTTTGAGCGTTCAGCCAGTCTGTAAGCGTAGTGAAATCCGCGGAAGTCATCGGGCCGTGGATGATAAGTCGGGTGTCGTCTCCTGCTGCTTTTGTGAGAGCATCGGCGGACAAGGGATTTTCGTTGCTAAGGGTGATGATGTGGGTATTGGGTCCCATATGTTGGGGGGCATCCTGCCAGTTTTCATCTATGGTGGCGGTCACTAATACTTGGGTGTCACAGGTAGTCACATCGCCTTTCAACAGGGTACGGCAATCGGGTTTGATGGGTACATTGGGCACCGCACATATATTCCTATTTTCGTAGTTGATGGTTATCGTCTGGTTCTGGTCATCGTCGTTTGCCATCACATAGAATGAAAACAATGACTGAGGATTACTTTCACTGGCATCAGGGGCGGTGGGGATGCCTCTCCATACTTCCAACTTCCCGGGCTCGGTTGCCTTGCCGGTCAGCAGGTTATATTTTGTACAAGATTGCACCGTTACAATTACAGTGGAGAACTGGGTGAAAGCACCTGTTGTGGCAAGTTCTACTTTTGCCACAGCATTGACAAGGTTCATCGACAGATTCCCGTTCTTCTCAGGGATTACGTTCGTTTTCACCCCTCTTTGGGCTATGCCCAGCTCTTTGGCGAAGAAAAGTGTAAAGGAGATAGTGCCGTCGCTTGACCAATCATATACGTCTTTTCCCCCGTCTGCCCAGCAGTAGAAGTCGTATGGGATATCGGGTTCAAGCCTCATGGTGAAGATGAAGTTATTACCCGACCGTGTACCGTCCAATTCTTTCACAGGGTTTGTGGTTTCCCCGCTCTTGAATACCAATAGTTTGCACCGCGTGAGGGCACTCAGTTCCTGGTCTGTCACGGCACTGCGTGTCCCTATTCCTCCGGCTAAAGAAGCGGTTACGGTCAGGGTGCTTGTCTCTGAAGTGTCTTGCAGTATATTGTTTTGGCTGCACGATGCCAGCATTGCTGCAATGCCAAGCATCCATAGAGAAAATCTCTTCATTGTTGTTTCTGTCTTTATGATGAATATAAATGTTTATTGCTCTGTTAAAACTCTACGATAATGTCTTTCCAGTCGGTATCGATGGTGATGCCGCCACCTTTCCGTCCGGCTGTGAGGAAGTCGCCGCGCAAGGTGGTCAGTTGTCCCTGCCGGTAGTCGGCGCGGATGCCAGTCACGCGGGTCACTTCTCTCCCTTTGCGGTCGGCGATGCTGAGTGTCAGCCGGACGAAAGAGCCTTCGGCATCGGTAAGCACCCAGTCGGACGCCAGTTGCACTTCTTCCGAAGTGTCGGTCACCGGAGCAAGGCTTGCCGTAAACCCGCTGCCTGTGATGGAATTGACAGGCTTGCCGGTTGTCACGTTGAACTCGCTGGGGAAATAACCTTCGTATTGCACCGTGGCAACCAGTTCTTCCAAGGGCGGGTATTTATCGGGCTCAATCTCCGTCAGCGTGCGGTAGGCGTCCACATCGTTGGCGATGAGGCGGTACTTTGCCAGCGGACGTTGCATCTGCACGGCAAGGGTGACGCCGGCTTCCGGCAGTGTAACATTTTCTGCATGATAGGCGGCGTCCTTGGCATCGGTATCCGCCGCAGAGGGCGTGGCGACGATGGCGACGTTTTTCAGGCTTTCCGTATGATAATAAGTGTCTGCCAGAGGCGCTTCGGTGCGGGCATAGTCCGTCCAGAGGCGCAGGTGGTAAGTATAGGGGATGGCTTCCAGCTCCACCAGATACGTGCCGTCAGGTTGCGGCGACGGGGTTATCTTCCGGTGCATTATCACTTTGTCCGTTTCTGTCTGGCACAGTTCCAATATACATCTCACCCTATAACCCTCTTCGGCAGCGCGGCTTTTGGGGTCGGACACATAATCGGGCAACTGCGGTTGGGGCAAGGTGAGTTGCAGGCGGAGGGTGGAAAAAGGTATGCCCCCCGTGCCGCTTTTCAGCGTGATGGTGATACGCGCCACTTCCCCCTGCTCCACTTCCACGCTGCCCATACCCGTCTGCAAACCGGGGTATTTGGAACTGATGGTCTTCAGCCATTCGGAGAATGCCGGCAGGGTGACGTCGGGCAGGGAACTTTCCGCACGACCGGATGGCGGCATGGAGTCCGCACCTGCGTTGAGCACCGCCACGGCGGTATAGGTACCGGGAACAAGGTAGGAGACATGCAATGCAGCCATGTCGGGATTGTCGAAGTATTCGTGATGCACCAACTCTCCGGTCGTATTGAATACAAAGAAATGCGCATCCTGCGCCGGAAGGTCTCCGTCGGTTTGCAAACCTACAATCAGTTCGCCTTTACCCTCGGGCAGAGGGGATTCTTCTTCAGGAGCGTCGTGGTCGCAAGCGGCAAGCAGTACAATTGCCGGCAATACATACAACAGGACAGCATACAAGTGTTTCAGATTCATATTGCTTTTTCTATTTAATTTGAGGCGGCAAAAGTATCATTTAATACAATAAGTGATGTCCCATTTCTGAAATAAAAGATGTCCCATTTTTGTAATTCACTGATTAATAATCATTTCGAAATGAAAGAATGAAGGAATGAGAGGAATTAAAGAATGAAAGAATTAAAGAATGAAAGGCTTGGTATGGACGATTTTACCCCTTTTTCACTCTTCAATTATTCATTCTTTCATTATTCATTTCTTCATTCTTTCATTCCTTTTAATTCTTTCATTCTTTAATTCTTTCATTCTCTAATTCCCTAATTCCCGCGCTTGCGTGCGCAACTGCACGTCGTTTTCCTGCAAAAAGCCTGTCATAAATAGATGTCTCCCCCATTGTTTTTGTCTGCGGGGTGTAGCTTTAACTTTGTCCCGCGACCGGGGGGTGTAGGGCCCATGGGCGAAAACCGGCGGGCTCTCGGACGAAGGATGTGCAGCCCTGGGGCGAGGGACGAAGATAAACAAAGGGTTTTGTATAGTTTTCAGCGCTCCTTTTGCACATTATACACAAGCATAATGGAGAAAAAGTACAGGCGTTCCGGAGCGTGAACACGTGGATTTCTCCCGGTATGCAATGCCGATTATAGCAAAATAGCCAGACTTTTGAGGAGGAAAGGGCGAAAAGACAGTGATTTCCGTGTTAATAAAGGTTATTTCAGCATAATAAGGGGAGGGGGACAAACGGGATGCGGGGAACTTCATTCATAGTAAGTTACGTAAGAAAAGAGGGGGACATACGGTAGAAAAGCCGGTGACGGTTCGGGAAAACCGTCACTAACCGTCACTCAAACCGTCACGGGATAAGCATTTCATCCATAGAAGATTATCTCCGAAAGTGACGGATGACGGTTTTTTCGTGAAAAACATCGTAGTGATAACGCTATTTCCTCAAAGTTGGCTATTCAAATAATCCATCAGGCTTTCTTCCCGTTTCTCCAGGCCGAATTTCTTGCGGAGGCGGTAACGGATGGTCTCCACTCCCCGGACGGAGATGTTCAGCAACGGGGCGATTTCCTTGGTGGAAAGGTTCATTTTCAGGTAGGCGCACATCATGCGCTCATTGTTGGACAGGTCGGGATGCTTGGCGTGGAGGCGTTTCATAAAGTTGTTGTGAATCAGGTCGAACTGGTCCTCGATGCGCTTCAACACTTCGTCGCTCTGGATATTGGCATCTATCTTGCTGTTGATGAGCAGCAGTTGCTGTTTGCTTTCACGTGCACCCTCGCCTTTCAGCATGGTGGAGACTTTGGCGATTTCGGACTTTATCTCGGTCAGCATTTCATTCTTGCGGACAAAGTTTATCATCAGGTTCGCCATTTCCTGGCTTTTGTGCTTCAAGTCGTATTCCAGCTTCTCTTTCTCCAACTGCATAATCTGTCTTTCCTGCCGCGCTTTTTCTTCTTCGTATTCTTTCTCCATCTCGTGCAGTTCCTTGTCTTTTTCCACTACTGCCAGTTTCTCCTTGCGCTTCACGCGGATGTCGTCCCAACGATACAGATACCACAGCGCAAGCAGTGCCAGGACGATGTAGCAGGTGTATGCCGGAATGCTGCGATACCACGGCGGGAGCACCTTGAAGGCGATATGGTCGGAAGAAGTGGTTCCGTCGGGAAAGATGACTTTGACCTCGAAGGTATAGTCGCCTTCGGACAGGTTGCTGTACTCCTTGGTGCGCACCGTGGTGTAGTCGGACCATGCGCCCTGGTTCAGCCGGTACTGGAAACGGATGTCATCGCCCATGGCAAAGAAGGAAAGGCCATATTCGAAGCGGACGGAATTCCGCGCATAGGATATGGAGGGGCGCGGCTTATCTCCCAGAAAATTGGCGGTATACACCAGCGAGTCTTTCGGGTAAGAGAGGTACATGTTCCGGATATAAAGGGAATGGGTGTGGTCCTGCCGTTGCTTGACCGCCGGAATGTTGAACAAGGCGAAACCCTCTTCGTTGGGAATGACTATCAGGGAGTCGGACAAGGGGATGATGCTTTCGAATCCAGGCACGAGTTCGATTAACGAACGCTGGATGGGATGGATGCTTGTATTCGCTCCCCTCTTATAGGTACCCAGGTTGGCAATGCAGATTTCGTGGGGGCTCAGGCTGATAAGGCGGTTGTGGTACTCGGACAAACGCAGATAGACGGAAGAGCCGCTCAGGAGGTTGTTCATATCGGGACAGGGTTCCATCACGTCTTTATGCACATTGTACTTATAGACGCCTGCCGGGGTGGCGAAATAGATGCGCCCTTCTATCTTGGAGATGTACATGTTGTGGTCGGAGGGAAAGCCTTCGGAAACGCCGTATTCCCGCTGGGCGGTGCATCGGGTTAAATCTTCGCTCAGCTCGATGCGGGTGACGTGGTCGGCATTGAAGACCCAAAGCAGGTGTTCCGTTTCCTGCTCGAACAGGCGGCAAGAGTCCGACATGCCGGCTATCTTACAGACGACCTGCCACTTTCCGTCCACTTTGGAGAGCAGGTAAATACCATTATAGACGCCTACATACATCTTGTCGGGATGGTTCATGACGGGCTGGCAACACCAGGCGCCGGTAATGTCCGTCACCCGCTGCATGGTGGTGCCGCGGATAAGGAAAAGGCCGCGGTCGTGCAGGCAGAACAAATCGTCGCCTATGCGGCAGAGGTTCCAGACTTGCCCGCTGGACTGGGGAATGGAGCGGATATCCGGAAGGTTGCCGTCCAGCTTGACGGGATAGGAGGTGTAATAAAGTCCGCGGTTGGTGCCTAAATACAGCAGGTTGTTTTCTACCGCGGCGGTATAGCCCGTCCCGTAGGAATAGGGATAGGAGTATAAGTTGGTGAAAGGCGAGCCTATGCACACATAGTCGATTCCGCTATCCAGCCCCGCCCAAAGATTATCCGAGCTATCGAAGGAGACGGAAAGCACGGTATTATTCCTCAAGCCGTTGTTCTCATTGAAGTATTTGAGTTGCAGGGTGGAGCAGTCTATCAGCAACACGCCTTTATGGATGGTGCCCAAAGCTATCTTATCGTCCTTGCCCGCCACACAGAAGACTTCGTTCTCACGGAGAAAGGCTTCGGCGCCGGTAAGGAAAGGCTCTGCGGTCTTCCCGTCGCAATAGAAGAGGCCGTTGTAGGCGGTGGCGACGAGTACACCTTTCTTATAAGGGATGATTCCGCGGATTCTTTTGGAAGCCAGTATGTCGGCTCCTTGCAGGGGGAAGAAGGTGTTGCCGACGAGTAGCCAGACTCCGCGGTCGGTACCGATATACAGGATGCCGTTCACCATATTGGAGCAGTCAATCTTGGCGTCCATCAGGATGGGGGTGTACTTGCCGTTGAGGAACTTCACCACCCGGTCGTCTCCCTGGAAGTAGAGGATGTTGTCCGCCTCGTGAATGCCCCACACATTTCCCAGAAAGCGGCAACTGCCGTCCAGCGTATCGGACATGCAACGGTAGACCAGCGAGCCGTCGTCCTGCGGTTCGTAATAGCCGAATTCATTGATGCCGCCCACATAGATTTTCTTCTGAACGGCCGATGCCAGTACCGAGCGGACATCGGAAGCGTTGTTCATCGGGAAAACTTTCCACACGTTGCCGTCGAATTGCAACATTCCGTTCTTATTGGCGAAATAGACCCAGTTTTCGTCATAGGGGGCTATCTGCCACGTCTGCGCGCCTTTGCCGTAGACGTTCTTATCGAAGTTGACGATGTAGCTGTTCCACCCCGCAAAGCTTTTCAGGGGGAAGACGGAAAAGATGAATAAGGTATAGAATATACGGAAGTTTATCGGCTTCATAGTACAGACTGTTTATGCATAGGATTGATTAACGAGTAACATCCTCACGTATTGACTTACAAAGGTATTTTTTTTCCTGAACAGTACAAAGGGTTGGGGGATATTTACGTACTATCTTCCCACATTCGCCTCCACCTCCCATAACAAACAAGTGAGGATTGCCTTCCGAAAGACAATCCTCACTATCCTGAGCCTCTTGTCGGATTCGAACCAACGACCCCGAGATTACAAATCACGTGCTCTGGCCAACTGAGCTAAAGAGGCGGGTGGGTAAGCTTACTATATCGCGCCGCTACAACCAACTACCTTTGCTGCGATCAAGCCCTGGAGGATTCGAAGGGAGCTGGCCGTATAGGACTTACCCGTTTTGCGGTTGCAAAGGTAGACATTTTTATGTATTCTGCAATAGCTGCAGACAACTTTTTTACTAACAAAAGACTAACAGGCTACATTTCAGGCAATTAAAATTGCAAAAAAATATTCAGACAGCAACTTCCTCTGCTTTATTAACTTTAACAACCAGATTTCCCCTACCAACCGATATTATTTGTACCTTTGTGCGCAATTTATAAATGAAGATGACAGAGAACAGAAGCTATTTACAAAAATATGCCATGCATTTTGGCACGTATATGGGAATCTACTGGATATTGAAGTTCATATTATTTCCGCTGGGATTCCACATACCTTTCCTTTCGCTCTTATTTGTAATCCTGACATTATCCGTACCTTTCATCGGATATCACTATGCGAAAATGTACCGGGATAAGATTTGCGGAGGAAGTATCCAATTTTCACATGCCATGCTCTTTACCATATTTATGTATATGTTTGCTTCTCTGCTGGTAGCTGTGGCTCACTACGCCTATTTCCAATTCATCGATCATGGATTTATCATCAACTCTTACATCCAGTTGTGGGACGAACTGATGACCAACACCCCGGCTCTGATAGAAAACAAAGAAGTTATAAAAGAAACAATAGATACCGCCCGTTCACTTACTTCCATCAATATCACCATGCAACTATTGTCATGGGATGTATTTTGGGGAAGTATCCTGGCCATTCCCACCGCATTGATGGTAATGAAAAAGGCCAAACCGGAAAATGACGGAGTGTCTCAATCGTAATTTATAATTCGTAAGTAATTAGTAATAAAAAAATGGATATATCAGTTGTAATCCCATTATTCAATGAAGAAGAGTCACTACCCGAACTCTATGCTTGGATAGAACGGGTAATGCAAGCCAACGGATTCTCATTCGAAGTGATTTTCGTTAACGATGGAAGTACCGACCATTCATGGGAAGTGATCGAAAAGTTTAAAGCTCAATCGGAACATGTAAAAGGTATCAAATTCCGCCGTAACTACGGTAAATCACCTGCACTCTACTGTGGATTCGCTGAAGCGGAAGGAAACGTAGTCATAACGATGGATGCGGACCTACAAGATAGCCCAGACGAAATCCCCGAACTTTACCGGATGATTACAAAGGATGGCTACGACCTGGTATCCGGCTGGAAGCAAAAGAGATATGATCCAATTTCAAAGACACTGCCCACCAAGTTGTTTAATGCTACTGCCCGCAAAGTATCAGGCATCAAAAACCTGCACGACTTCAACTGCGGATTGAAAGCCTATCGCAAAGAGGTCGTAAAACATATCGAAGTGTACGGTGAGATGCATCGTTATATACCTTATTTGGCAAAGAACGCCGGATTCAAGAAAATCGGTGAAAAGGTGGTACACCACCAGGCGCGTAAATACGGCACAACAAAATTCGGACTGAACCGTTTCGTAAACGGGTATCTGGATTTACTCTCTCTTTGGTTCCTCTCCAGATTCGGCATCAAGCCGATGCATTTCTTCGGACTGTTGGGATCATTGATGTTTCTGATAGGAATGATTTCTGTCATCATCGTAGGTGCCAGTAAACTATATGCCATGTACAACGGTCTCCCCTACCGACTGGTGACCGACTCTCCCTATTTCTATTTGTCACTTACGGCAATGATTATAGGTACGCAATTATTCTTAGCCGGATTCCTTGGCGAACTCATCTCGCGCAATGCACCGGAACGGAATAACTATCAGATAGAAAAGAAAATTTGATTCACATTCAATAAACTGACTATGAAGAATTTAATTCGTATCTTTCTCATATTGACTATCATTGGCGGTGCAGTCAGCTTACACAGTGCCTGCTCGGATGAGAACGATTGCTCATTGGCAGGACGTCCGATGATGTACTGCACAATATATACCATTAATCCGGATAACCCTACTATTGCATTAAAAGACACGCTTGATTCATTAACAATCACAGCATTAGGCACCAACTCTATCATTCTGAACAATGAAAAGAATGTGCATACCCTGATGTTACCACTACGATACACAAGTGACACTACTGTGTTCATATTCAGATACGATCCCAAACGTAGAGAAAAAGATTTTGACACATTATACATTGTACAACAAAATACTCCTTATTTCCAGTCCATGGAATGTGGTTATATGATGAAACAAAATATAATCAGCGCTAAATTTGGAAAACCGGGAAGACCGGGTAACCCTCCTCCCTATGGCAACGGGCAGCCGGACCAGATAGATTCTCTTCATATAAAAAATAAAGAAGCCAATACAAATGAAATCGAGAACTTGCAGATATTCTATAATTATCGGCCAGAACGCACACCTGATGAAACGACTAATTAGTCTGCTTCTGCTCTTTTGCATTGGGCTTCCGTTGCTGGCACAACAGCAACGTCCGGCGCAAACGCCCAAAAGAGATCAGAAGAAAAAAGAGGTTGCCGAGATAGATACCATTCCGCTCTACAATGGTACGTATGTCGGTGTGGATTTATATGGCATTGGAAGCAAGCTGCTGGGAGGCGACTTTATGAGTTCTGAAGTCAGCGTAGCCGTTAACCTCAAGAATAAATTCATCCCTACTATTGAGTTTGGTATGGGAGGAACAGATACCTGGAGCGAAACAGGCATACACTATAAGAGCAAAATGGCCCCATTCTTCCGAATCGGTGTGGACTACAACACCATGGCAAAGAAAAAAGAGAAGAATAGCTACTTGTATGCAGGACTTCGCTATGCATTCAGTTCATTTAAATATGATGTTTCCACAATGCCGGCAGATGATCCTATCTGGGGAGATGTAATAGGTAACCCCAGTTTGGAAGACGGTTATTGGGGAGGAAGTGTGCCATTCAGCCATCTGGGTATGAAAGGATCAGTGCAATGGCTGGAAATCGTTTTAGGCGTCAAAGTACGTATTTACAAAAACTTCAACATGGGGTGGTCGGTACGTATGAAATACAAAACCAAAGCATCTACCGGAGAATATGGAGACCCATGGTACGTGCCCGGTTACGGAAAGTTTAAATCAAATAACATGGGAATCACTTATTCCCTTATTTATAAATTGCCTCTTTAGAATACAATGACAGGACTAGAGATTTGGCTGCTTGCAATAGGTCTGGCGATGGATTGTTTCGCTGTCTCAATTGCAAGCGGTATTATTTTGAAACGTACCCGTTGGAAACCCATGCTAATCATGGCTTTTGCTTTCGGCTTTTTTCAGGCAATCATGCCATTTATCGGATGGATGTGTGCAAAGACATTCAGTCATCTTATAGAAAGTGTAGACCATTGGATTGCTTTCGCGATCCTTGCCTTCTTAGGCGGACGAATGATTTTAGAATCTTTCAAAGAAGAAGAATGTTGTAAACTGTTCAATCCGGCAAATCCGAAAGTGGTATTGACTATGGCAATAGCCACAAGTATTGATGCATTGGCAATCGGCATTTCCTTTGCCTTTCTGGGAGTTCAGGACTATACCGAAATCCTTCCTCCTATCAGCATCATCGGGTTTGTTTCATTTGTCATGTCACTCATCGGTCTGATCTTTGGTATCCAATGTGGCTGCGGCATCGCCCGGAAACTGAAAGCAGAGTTATGGGGAGGTATCATTCTAGTCATTATCGGACTAAAGATATTAATTGAACATTTATTTCTTCAATAAAACGAGTTTTCTTATCAAATAGAAGAGCGTATGAAAACAAAAAAAAGTTTCCTTTGGCTGGCTTTCCTGATTTTGGCAACTATCTGGATATTAGTCAGACATAATCAACAAGTTGGCTATTACAGTGTCAAAGGTTTGGTGTTTGGGACAGTATATAAAATTACTTATCAGCATGACGGTGACTTAAAACCGGAAATAGAAGCTGAACTAAAACGCTTCGACCAATCTTTATCGCCATTCAATGACAGTTCTGTTATCAGTCGCGTCAACCGCAATGAAGAGCTGGTGACTGATAGTTTTTTCCAGAAATGCTTCCATCGCTCGATGGAAATTTCCCGCGAGACAAAGGGTGCTTTCGACATTACAGTAGCCCCTCTTGCCAATGCTTGGGGATTCGGTTTCAAAAAAGGTGCTTTTCCTGATTCATTAATGATAGACAGTCTGTTACAAATCACCGGATATGAAAAAGTGAAAATGGATAACGGCAAAGTTATCAAACAGGATCCTCGTACTATGTTAAGTTGTAGTGCCGTGGCCAAAGGGTATTCGGTAGACGTAATTGCACAACTGCTCGACCGTAAGGGAATAAAAAACTATATGGTAGATATAGGCGGCGAGGTGGTAGTGAAAGGGAAAAATCCTTCCAAAGGCTTATGGCGCATTGGAATCAATAAGCCCATCGACGATTCACTGGCCGTAAACCAAGACTTACAGACAATTCTTGAGATAACAGATTTAGGCTTGGCTACTTCCGGAAACTATCGCAATTATTATTATAAGGATGGGAAGAAATACGCCCATACGATTGACCCTAGAACTGGCTATCCGGTACAACACAATATCTTGTCCTCTACGGTAATCGCCAAAGACTGTATGACTGCCGACGCCCTTGCCACCGCCTTCATGGTGATGGGACTGGAAGAAGCGGAAGCTTTCTGCAAAGCGGATACAACGATTGACGCCTACTTTATTTATAGTGGAGAAAATGGAGAGTTCAAGACTTATTATACGGAGGGAATGAAAAAATACATAACTACTCCGTAATATATATATATATTATACAAACAGAGGTTCTACTTGAGTAAAACAGAACCTCTATTCAATTGGCAAATATCTATTTCATAAACACGAAATACACTGCTGCAATCAGACAAATAAATGCAGCCAGATGATTCCAATGTAAAGCCTCACCTTTAAAGAAGATGGTAGTGAACACTGTAAAAATAACAAGTGTTATTACCTCTTGAATGACTTTTAGTTGCATCAATGAAAACGGGCCTCCATTGCCTATAAAGCCAATGCGATTGGCCGGTATCTGACAGGAATATTCAAAAAAGGCGATCGCCCAGCTGAACGCAATCACACCGATCAGCGGAAGAGCTGCGAACCAACTGTACTCCTGTTTCATCTTTAAATGTCCGTACCAAGCAAATGTCATAAAGACATTAGATACAATCAGTAACAAAATGGTATAGAATCCTTTCATAACAATCTATTCAAATTAATCTATTTTATCTGGTAATAATTCCTCCTGTACATTAGTCATACTGCTCCAAAGGCTATAACGAGCTTCCGGGTTCATCGCTTCCAACTGCCGTAAAATTCCTTTCATATCACTCCGGCTGGACTGCGATTCATAAGGACAATTCTTCACTTGCTTCTGATAATGACGCAAAGCTGCCAATTCTACCAAATCAGCTTCATGGACCAGACACATCGGACGAATAATTGTCATATCAAACTTCTTCATCATCAACCGAGGCGGCATTGTACTGAAAGCTCCCTGATAAGTGATATTCATCAATAAAGTTTCCAAAATATCATCCATATGGTGACCGAGAGCGATTTTATTGCATCCGTGTTCCTTGGCAACTGTGAACAGGGCTTTCCGACGGTTCCATGAACAGAGGAAGCAGGGAGATTTACGTGTGTCGGTAGCAGGATCAAAAGCTGTCTCATACTGCACAAAGGGAACTCCATACGTCTCACAGTGCGCTTTCAAATATTCCGTATCACTCTGATAAGGAATATTCTTCATCACTACATGGACGGCAACGACAGAAAAGCGAGGTTTATAGATACGTGCGCGTCTCCCCAACAGTTCCACAAGCGCCAACGAATCTTTTCCTCCCGATAGTCCGATAAGGATTTTGTCTCCTTCTTCTATCAATCCATATTGCACCACTCCTTTGCTAAACCGCCGTTCAATGCGGCGAATGGTTTTCTCTTCTTCCGTAAATTGTGTCATATCTTTAAAAATCGGCTGCAAAAGTAAGCGAAAAGAATGATTTAAAGAAGAATTAACATAATAGAATCACTGAAAAAGGGTTTATTTCTAATAAATTTGTACTTTTGAACAATTGATAAATGGACCGGTGCCCGAAAGCAGCGATGTTTTCAATCTACCCGTCACTCATAAACGCTCAAAACGATGAAAGGAAAATATATTCTATTTTTAATTTGCAGCCTCTTCCTTTGCGAAGTCTCTGCACAAACGTTGGAACAGGCACGCACCTTATTTACCAAAGGTGAGTACGAACAAGCCAAACCAGTTTTTAAGAAGTATACTAAATCACAACCGTCGAACGGGAATTATAATTATTGGTATGGCGTATGTTGCCTGAAAACCGGAGAGGCGGAAGAGGCGGTGAAACCTCTTGAAATAGCGGTAAAGAAACGTATCACCGGTGGACAACTCTATTTGGGACAAGCATATAATGAGACGTACCGCTTCGAAGATGCCGTGAACTGCTTTGAAGAATACATCGCAGACTTAAGTAAACGCAAGAAACCGACGGAAGAAGCGGAGAAACTTCTGGAGAAAAGCAAATCTGACCTTCGTATGTTGAAGGGGGTTGAGGAAGTATGTATCATCGACAGTTTCGTTGTGGACAAAGCAACTTTCCTGAACGCTTACAAGATCAGCGAAGAATCGGGCAAACTGTTTACTTTCAATGAATTCTTCAAGACAGAAGGAGATCATCCGGGAACTGTTTATGAAACAGAAATCGGAAATAAAATTTATTATAGCGAAAAGGGCGAGAAAGGTAATCTTGATATCTTTTCAAAGAACAAGTTGTTGAATGAATGGAGTGACGGACGTCCGTTACCGGGTAGTATCAATGCTTCCGGGAATGCGAATTATCCGTTTGTTCTATCGGATGGAGTCACCGTTTATTACGCCAGCGATGGCGAGGGATTGGGTGGCTATGATATTTTTGTCACTCGCTACAACACGAATACCGACACTTATCTTGTTCCGGAAAATGTGGGTATGCCGTTCAACTCGCCGTACAACGATTATATGTACGTCATCGATGAATACAACAACCTCGGATGGTTTGCTTCCGACCGTTTCCAACCGGAAGGAAAGGTATGTATTTATGTATTCATCCCTAACACTTCCAAACAGACTTATAATTATGAAGCAATGGAGCAGCAAGAGATCATTCGTCTGGCACAGATTCATTCGCTGAAAGAAACCTGGACGGATAAACAAGCGGTTACCGAAGCACTGCAACGATTGAAAGCTGCTATCAGTCATAAGCCCAAAGAACGCCGTGCCATGGACTTTGAGTTTGTCATTGACGACCATACGACTTACTATCTGATGAGCGACTTTAAATCCGCAAAAGCCAAGACACTTTTCCAACGCTATCAGCAGATGGAAAAAGACTATTATCAACAAGAAGAAAAGCTGAACGGCCTTCGTCAACAATATGCCGGTGCCAACCAACAGGGAAAAGCCAAAATGGCTCCTGCCATTCTCGACCTCGAAAAGCGGATACTGCAAATGTCCGAAGAACTCGATGCTCTCGAAGTGAATGTACGTAATGCAGAAAAAACAAAATAAATAATAACTCTGAACTATGGATATACTCATTATCGCCGTTCTCATTATTGCCGCAGTCATACTGTTTCTGGTAGAACTGTTCGTCATCCCGGGCATTAGTCTGGCCGGAATTTCTGCATTGGTTTGCATCCTGTATGCCAACTACTATGCATTCACCAATTTAGGTATGGCAGGAGGATTTGTCACTCTTGGCATATCAACGGTTGCCTGTATCGGATCCCTGATTTGGTTTATGCGATCGAAAATGCTGGACAAACTGGCGTTGAAAAAAGATATCGATTCAAAAGTAGACCGTAGCGCAGAAGATAGCGTCAAAGTGGGTGATATAGGAATCAGTACTACCCGCCTGGCACAAATCGGTTATGCCGAGATTAACGGAAAAATTGTAGAGGTAAAGTCAATAGACGGGTTCCTCAATGAGAAGACTCCGATAATCGTAAGCCGGATCACCGACGGTACAATCATGGTTGAGAAACACAAAGAATAATATTCACTTAATAAAAACATCAATGGAATCATCTTTCTACTTGCCTATCTTTCTGATAGCCGGAGGTATTATCTTCTTGATAATATTTTTCCATTACGTGCCGTTCTTCCTTTGGTTGTCGGCTAAAGTTTCGGGAGTTAACATCTCGCTGATACAACTATTCTTAATGCGTATACGTAACGTTCCGCCGTATATCATCGTTCCGGGAATGATCGAAGCCCACAAAGCCGGTCTGAAAAATATCACCCGCGACGAACTGGAAGCCCATTATCTGGCTGGCGGACACGTAGAAAAGGTAGTTCACGCCTTAGTATCGGCATCGAAAGCCAACATCGAATTGCCTTTCCAGATGGCTACTGCTATCGACCTGGCAGGACGTGACGTATTCGAAGCTGTACAGATGTCTGTAAACCCGAAAGTGATTGATACTCCTCCTGTAACGGCTGTTGCGAAAGACGGTATCCAGTTGATAGCTAAGGCTCGTGTTACAGTACGTGCCAATATCCGCCAGCTGGTCGGTGGTGCAGGTGAAGATACGATCCTTGCCCGTGTAGGTGAAGGTATCGTTTCGTCTATCGGTTCTTCTGAAAACCATAAATCGGTATTGGAGAATCCGGATTCTATCTCTAAACTTGTACTTCGTAAAGGTCTGGACGCAGGAACTGCTTTCGAGATTCTGTCTATTGATATTGCGGACATCGACATAGGTAAGAACATCGGTGCGGCTCTGCAAATCGATCAGGCTAATGCAGATAAGAATATTGCACAGGCAAAAGCTGAAGAGCGCCGTGCTATGGCAGTAGCTTCCGAACAGGAAATGAAAGCAAAAGCACAGGAAGCTCGTGCCAAAGTGATCGAAGCAGAAGCTGAAGTTCCTAAAGCAATGGCTGAAGCTTTCCGCAGTGGAAACTTAGGCATCATGGATTATTATCGCATGAAGAATATCGAAGCTGATACTTCCATGCGTGAGAATATCGCCAAGCCGACAACAGGCAATGCTGGCAATCAGCCATTGAGCAAATAATCGTTCACAAACGCCGGAATCCGATTTTATTTCAGTCGTAAGACGTTCTCCCCTTTCCTATGGAAAAAGAAAGAGACTTCTTCTGAACTTAAATCCGGTTCCGGCGTTTCTATTTATAGATACAATCCTATTATAAAACTAAAACCTTTCAATGACATGAAAAAGTACTTTCCATCCTCTGAATTGATAATCAATGAAGACGGTTCAGTATTCCATCTTCACGTAAAACCCGAATGGTTGGCAGATAAAGTAATCCTGGTAGGTGACCCCGGACGTGTAGCACTCGTAGCTTCTCATTTCGAAAACAAAGAATGTGAAGTGGAAAGCCGCGAATTCAAAACCATCACGGGTACTTACAAAGGTAAACGGATTACGGTAGTCTCTACAGGAATCGGTTGCGATAACATCGACATCGTAATGAATGAATTAGATGCACTCGCCAATATCGACTTTGTCACCCGTGAAGAAAAGGATCAGTTCCGCCAACTGGAATTAGTGCGTATCGGCACATGTGGCGGTCTGCAACCCAATACGCCTGTCGGAACTTTTGTCTGTTCACAAAAGTCCATCGGTTTCGACGGGTTACTGAATTTCTATGCCGGACGTAATGCCGTATGCGATTTGCCTTTCGAACGTGCTTTCCTCAATCACATGGGTTGGTCGGGAAATATGTGCGCTCCTGCTCCTTACGTCATTGATGCCAATGAAGAATTGATTGACCGGATCGCCAAAGACGACATGGTACGTGGAGTGACAATCGCTGCCGGAGGTTTCTTCGGTCCTCAAGGACGTGAACTTCGTATCCCGTTAGCAGACCCGAAACAAAATAATAAGATTGAAGCGTTCGAATATAAAGGTTACAAAATTACCAACTTCGAAATGGAAAGTTCAGCTTTGGCAGGACTTAGCCGATTGATGGGACACAAGGCTATGACCGTCTGCATGGTGATAGCCAACCGACTTATCAAAGAGGCCAACACCGGATATAAGAATACAATCGATACGCTAATTAAGACAGTACTTGACAGGATATAAATCTATATTCAGGAGAGTTAAATTGTAATCGAAAGAATAAAATTGCAATTAAAAGAATGTATAACGGCTTGAATCTTTCACTGATAATATGTGTAGATTCAAGCCATTGTTTTTTTATTAATAACCAATTGTAAATCTCTCCTGATGATGTTTCGGATATTCCAGTTCATCAATCATGGCGGCGGCATAATCTTCAACAGAGATATGGCTGTTTCCTACAATATCTACAATCATATCATCTTTTCCCAACCGATAACGTCCTGTACGTACTCCCGGACGCATATCCGCTGCCGGAGAGAAAAATACCCAGTCTATTTCCTTTTCTTTCTTTAAAAAGTTCAGATAGAACTCTCCTAGAGCTTTCACTCCCGGCAATATATTTTCAGGTACTTCACCGGAATCCATCAGACGCAAGCCCGGAGCGATAAACAAAGAACCGGCACCGCCTACCATCAAAAAGCGATTAACACCCGCTTTCTTCACTCCATCAATAATGGTCAGATAAACTTTGATTGTTTCATCGTATATATCAGGATTATTCCATCCCGGATTGAATGCACTAATAACAGCATCTGCACCCTTACAAACGGCAGCCACTTCATCAAGCGCGGAGACATCGGCTTTCACCACTTTCAGATTTTCATTCTCTATCTTTATCTTTTCCGGATGACGAACCACTGCCGTAACCTCGAAACCACGATTCAATGCTTCATTCAGAAGGGCAGAGCCCACAAAGCCGCTTGCCCCGATAAGGACTATCTTTTTCACTTTCTCCATATTCTAATATATTATAATGTTACTACTATATAATAAATAACACTACAACATTCAGAATGTTAGTTCTCTTTTAGAAAATTAATTATCCGATATAAGATTCTATTGTCTCTTTCAACCTTTCCAAAGAATAGGGCTTTGAGATAACAGCGTTGCATCCTGCCTGAATAGCCTGTTGCTGTTCAGTATAGAAAGCATACGCGGTCACTGCAATAATAGGCACAGTCAGAGAAATAGTACGGATCTTTTCAGTGGCTTGAATACCGTCCATGATCGGCATACGAATATCCATCAGAATCAAATCCGGCTTTTCGCGGATAAAACTATTGATGGCTTCCTGTCCGTTGCGTACCCATGAAATAATATATTCCTTATTCAGAAGAATATTAAGTTGGACAAAGTTCGACTCAATGTCTTCTACCACTAATATCTTTTTACGTTTATCCTCATCAACGTTCTTCTTATGTGAGAGGCTTCTTTCAGCAACTTCTTTCGGTACTTCCTGATAAGGCAAATAGAGTGCAAACGTACTCCCCTGCCCCAATTCTGAAGTTACCTCGATACGGCCGCCCAGTCGTTCTACAATGCTTTTACAAATTGAAAGCCCTAATCCGGTGCCTTGCACAAAATCATTCAGTTTCTCAAACCGGGTGAAAATTTGAGGGAGTTTCTCTTTGGATATACCACAACCCGTATCGCTGACATACAGTTTCAGCCAGGGTCCTTCATGTTTCAAGCCTAAAGTTATACTTCCCTTTTCCGTATTTTTAATCGCGTTCGACAAGAAATTGAACAATACCTGCATCACACGGTTACGATCAGTAGAAGTCCAGTATTCTCCTTCGGGACGAATCACTTTCAATTCTACATTCGACTTCATCTTCAGCTGGTGCACTTTTTCCACTTCTTCCACTAGTCCTGCGATCTCAACCTGCTGGAAATGCATTTCCGATTTGCCGGATTCAATACGGGAAAGGTCTAAAATATCATTAATCAACTGCAGTAACAGGTTGCTATTTCTCTGAATAATTTCCAGATACTCCATTTTCTCTTCTTCACTTTCTGTCACTGCGATAATCTCCGAAAAACCGACAATAGCATTCAACGGAGTACGAATTTCATGGCTCATATTAGCTAAAAAGACCGACTTCATTTTATCAGCATCTTCCGCACGACGTTTAGCTTCGATCAATTCCTGCGAACGCTGAATCCGGTCTCCGATATCATGTATCAACGCAAGTACCCTGTTTCCTTCAAAGGGGGCGATACGTGCCTGAAAATAATGCAGACTTCCATCCACTTCAAGCGGATATTCTATTTCCTTCAACTTACCATCACGCAAACATTCCCTAATGTTACAAATGAACAAGTCGCTAACCTCCGGTGAATAAATAGATCGTCCATCTGCTCCGCGTAGCACTTCCACAGGGTGAAGCAATATCGTTCCCGGTGCCATCAGGACATCGGTAATAAAGAAATTATCATCAAAAATAAAAATGAATTCCGGCAATGCTTCAATTATTTTGCGATTATACTCTTCCAGATATTTGATATGTTGCTCCTTTTCGCATTGTGAAGTGACGTTCACCGTATATGCCAGCAGTTTACCCGGATGACTTTCGCAACTCTCTTTGTAAGACAGAAAATGATCTTCCAGCCAAATTACTTTCCCTTGTTCACTTATACAACGAACTCTAATTTGTGAGGTCTTAGAGTCTGATGAAAGCATTTCTGCAAAGGCTTGTTTATAGAATTCAATATCTTCCGGATGAATAAACCGATAGAAATCATCTATATCTTCAAAAATGATCCCGGCATCCTTTAATCCCAGTGTAAAAAAATAATCGTTTGAAAAGGAGCATTTGCCCGTAATGATATCATATTCCCACAAAGCTATTTGATGAGCTGCAAGGACAGAAAGTATTTCTTGTGAGTTCTCCCGTATGAGTTCACTCTTTTCATTGGAAGAATATAAATTAATCGCTGGTTCCATAAGCATTATTGTTTTATTTTGTTTGGTGTACCACTGCATGGCAGCAAATATAAACAAATAAAGCACAAGTTGTGCTCAATTTTCTGTTTTTTACTTAGAAACAATTATCTTTGCTCATCCAAAAAGAAAAAAGAATGATTCAAGATACTATCTGTGCCATCGCTACCGCTCAAGGCGGTGCTATCGGAAGCATCCGCGTTTCCGGTCCGGAAGCTATTTCTATTACCGGCAGCATCTTCAAGCCAGCCAAAGCTGGCAAATTATTGAGCGAACAAAAACCATATACTTTGACATTCGGGCGTATTTATGACGAAGACGAGATGATTGATGAAGTGCTCGTCAGCCTTTTCCGTGCTCCTCATTCGTATACGGGAGAAGACAGTACGGAAATCACGTGTCATGGTTCCACTTATATTCTTCAACAGGTAATGCAGTTGCTTATTAAAAACGGTTGCCGCATGGCCCAGCCGGGAGAATATACGCAACGTGCTTTCCTCAATGGAAAAATGGATTTAAGTCAGGCAGAAGCTGTGGCGGACTTGATTGCTTCTTCATCTGCTGCCACTCACCGATTGGCAATGAGCCAGATGCGGGGTGGATTCAGTAAAGAGCTGACAGATCTACGCAACAAGTTGTTGAATTTCACTTCCATGATTGAATTGGAGTTGGATTTCAGCGAAGAGGATGTGGAATTTGCCGATCGTTCGGCATTAAGGAAACTGGCAGATGAAATTGAACAGGTCATTTCGCGGTTGGCTCATTCATTTAGTGTCGGGAACGCCATTAAGAATGGTGTTCCCGTAGCTATCATCGGTGAAACAAATGCCGGAAAATCGACTTTACTGAATGTATTATTGAATGAGGATAAAGCCATTGTCAGTGATATTCACGGGACAACACGTGATGTAATCGAAGATACTGTCAATATCGGAGGAATCACTTTCCGGTTCATTGATACCGCCGGAATCCGGGAAACCAATGACACGATTGAAAGTTTGGGTATTGAACGTACTTTTCAGAAGTTGGATCAGGCGGAGATTGTTCTTTGGATGGTAGATGCTGTGAATGCCGCTTCTCAAATTGAACAGTTATCGGAGAAAATAATTCCACGTTGCGAAGGAAAACATTTGATTGTTGTATTCAATAAGGCTGATTTGATTGAAGATAAACAGAAAGAGAATGTATTATCTTTATTAAAAGACTTCCCCAAAGAATCTACGGAATCTATTTTCATCTCGGCCAAACAACGGAAGAATACAAGTGAGCTACAAAAAATGCTTATTGATGCCGCACACTTGCCTACAGTGACACAGAATGATATTATTGTGACAAACGTAAGACATTACGAAGCTTTAAACAAAGCTTTGGAAGCTATTCATAGAGTACAAAACGGACTTGATTCGCAGATTTCCGGGGATTTTCTTTCGCAAGACATACGAGAGTGTATCTTCTTTATTTCGGACATAGCGGGGGAGGTTACGAATGATATGGTGCTTCAAAATATCTTTCAACATTTTTGCATCGGTAAGTAAGAAGCGCATACTATCATTGCTGCAATAAAATAGATCGTTTAAAGAAATCACTATGCCCATTATAGAAATATCATCCTTAACAGACTCCGGAGTAGAAATATTCAGTACCCTCACCGAAGCTCAATTACGGAATCGTATCGAGCCTGATAAGGGATTGCTTATTGCAGAAAGCCCCAAAGTTATCCATGTAGCTCTGAATGCTGGTTATGAGCCTTTAGCCCTCTTGTGTGAACAGAAGCATATCACTGGTGATGCGGCTGGCATCATTGAACGTTGTGGTGATATACCTGTCTATACCGGTGAAAGAAAGTTACTTGCCACATTGACCGGATATACACTGACGCGCGGTGTCCTCTGTGCCATGCGTCGTCGGGCACTACCAAGTGTAGAGGAGGTGTGTCGGAAAGCTCGACGGATCGTAGTCATTGAGGGCGTGGTAGACGCTACTAATATCGGAGCCATCTTCCGTTCCGCAGCCGCCTTGGGAATAGATGCTATATTATTAACACGCAATTCTTGTGATCCGTTAAACCGACGTGCAGTCAGGGTTTCGATGGGTTCTGTCTTCCTGATACCATGGACTTGGTTGGACGGTTCTCCCAATGAGTTGCGTAAACAGGGTTTCCGTACAGTCGCTATGGCACTCACGGAGAAATCAATCTCTATCGATAATCCTATCTTAGCAACCGAACCCAAGTTAGCCATCGTAATGGGAACAGAGGGGGATGGTCTTCAAAACGAAACAATCAATGAGGCGGACTATGTAGTCCGCATTCCTATGGCAAACGGTGTCGATTCTCTCAATGTAGCCGCCGCATCCGCTATTGCTTTCTGGCAACTTCGCGTTCAAAATGACACAGATCTGCCACCATCACCGGATGATGTACATATATGATTTTACTTATATTCCTACTCACACCTACAATACGTATTTGCGCCACAGGAACAGCGAGGTAACAACTTTTCCATCAATTCACTTCGAAAGAACTCATACAGTTCTTTATGCATGATGTCATATAGTGCCCTAACCCGTTCTTCCTGCTCATCTTCTACATGAATTCCTCCCTGAAAGGGATCTGTAAAGTTGAAAGAAACGTATTTTCTCACTACACCCTGTATTTCCTTTTGCACTTCCTCTGCTTCCGGACAAAGGGTAATGACATAATCCCACGTCTGTTGGGCATACGTCGCAACATCACAGGGCTTTCTACGCGAAAAGTCATATCCATTTTGTTCCATCACTTGGCAAACAACGTCAGGGACAGAATTTCCAGCCAAAATACCGGCAGTACTAATCTTCATCCCTCTACCGAAGGAGTTCAAAATTTCCTGTGCCATACGACTGCGGCACATATCATTATTACTTACTATAAGTATATTCTTCATACACAAATTCTATTTTTATTTATTTCCTGATATAGCTACTTTAATAACTCCATCTAATTTGTTTTCAAAGATACGATAGGCCTCCTCAATCTCATTCAACGGAAATCGATGTGTAATAAGAGGAGTAGTATCAATTTTACCTTCCTCAATCAGCATGAGAATCTCGTTACAATCGCAGCCATCCACTCCACCTGTTTTAAAAACCAAATTCTTGCCATACATATCAGGTAAAGAAAGAAGTTGTGGTTTATCATAGAGGGCTACAATCGTGACAATAGCATTAGGACGGGCACAATCCCAAGCCAAATGGAAGGAATCGTCACTCCCTGCCACTTCCAAAACGACATCTGCACCACCATGGTCACTGTTCTTGAGAACAAAATCCTTGCAGTTTTCCGGTTCAGTCACCAACACATCAGGATAATGCTCGCGGACAAACCGAATTCTTTCAGGAGACTTCTCACAGATAATAATGCGTTTTGGCTTCTTCAGCATCACACACAACAAAGTACAAATCCCGGTAGGTCCGGCACCGATGATAAGAACAGTATCTTCCGCGGTTATTTCCGAGATGCATGCTGCCCAAAAACCTGTTGCAAGCACATCACCGACAAACAAAGCTTGTTCATCACTCACTGTATCCGGAATACGATTCAAACCTTGATCCGCATAAGGAACTCTGACATATTCCGCCTGACCGCCATCAATTCGACAACCTAAAGCCCAACCGCCATTAGGATCAGTACAGTTATTCACATATCCATGCTTACAGAAAAAACACTCACCGCAGAAAGTTTCGACATTCACAGTCACCCTGTCACCAGGCTTCACCGAAGTGACATCAGCCCCTACTTGTTCTACCACACCTACCATCTCATGCCCGACAGTTATTCCGGGCACAGCACGCGGCACACTGCCATGTTTAATATGAAGATCACTGGTGCAGATGCTACCAAGTGTTACACGCACGACTGCATCCCGTGAATCCTTTATTTCCGGTCTTGCTTTCTCCTGCAATTCAAACTTTCCGTGTTCAATATCTGTCTCTTATACACATCTCCGAGCCCACGAGACCGGAGCCTATC
>ENA-OYYE01000188-OYYE01000188.1-human-gut-metagenome-genome-assembly--contig:-NODE-188-length-39733-cov-7.744266_pt1 | contig 39733 bp, 39 predicted proteins | sample MGYA00243244_ERZ653437 | MGnify/ENA primary metagenome ERZ653437 (study PRJEB26926, sample SAMN06165130) | human gut metagenome | biome: ENVO:00009003; feature: ENVO:2100002; material: ENVO:00002003...
ACGAGATAGGCTCCGGTCTCGTGGGCTCGGAGATGTGTATAAGAGACAGAATCATCTGTGGCATAAATCAATCGGATTGATTTCAATTTTTTTTAGTCATTAAATGATAAATTCATTTCCTTAAAATTCAAGGTCAGTTTATTGAAATGCATCAATACATCCTGACCTAAATGACCATCATAATAATTAAGGTGCAAAAGTTTATCTGTTAATACCACAATACTCGGAATTGTCATTTCTTGTCCTCCGATTTTCAATTGGACATTTTTTAATTCGTACACTTCGTTGTTGACAAAACCGCCTATACCACCTCGTCGTATGGTATTTGAAGTTGCCTTCTCTTTAATTTTAGCGGAATTCTCTGCAAAATATTTCTCGGAAAATTTAGTTGTATTGGTTCCTGTATCCATTACAAAGAGTACGGTATCGTGATTCGCTTCAAATTGAATAATTGGCAGAGCGTTGTCCATAAACAGATTCCGTGATTTACATTTTGCCGGATGAGCAACTACAGTAAGGCTTTTATTTTTATAAATTTCTATTTCCTTCATTTGGTTCACAATAGGAAAGCCTACAATTCCATGAATCACATAATTGGCTTCCGGAAATGAGAGTGATTCGTCAGACATTACCGAGAAAGCAACGTTTTCAAACATTAAGTCACCAATCCATAATTTATCAGCTAAACCGACTTTTAAGGGAACTTTCTTGTCTACTGCTCCTACTGTGGTCGCTTCTGATTCAAGTATCCGAATACCCATTCGTCGAGCAGTGCTCTCGGATATAACATTCGAAGCTCCCGTATCAAAAATAAAATTTTCCGATTGCTTACCATTTGATACATTTATTATTATATGATTGTATTGATTGAGCGAAATAGGAATATTTACATCAGTAGTTATGTGCATCTTTTGTGCTGGAAATTTTTTTATGGACTGGACAAAAGGGTAATCGTCTTCGCGCAACATTGCCAATCCGACACTATCTACGGCATGACCATATTTGTCGATGGCAATTTTTAATGCTTCAGCCGCCTTCTTATAATGATATTGCTTAAATAAATTGTCGTATTTGATTACAAAGACTTTATGAAGAAGGACATCGCTTAAAGAATCACTGTGATTACTGAGCAGCTTGTCGATTGTTTCCAAGGATTGCTCAGTTTGATTGAAGGCGTTCTGTAAGTGCGCATCAAGATACAATGCAATATAAGGAGGCAATTCTGACCTTTTTTCTTGCAATAGAGTTTCCAGTCGGAAAATGTCTTTTTTGTCAAGCATTTGAAGCAAGCGCAATTCTGTCGGTAGACTATCGGAAGCACATGTTGTCTCTAATTCTTTTGTCCGGTTTTGCTGGCCCTCTGTTAAAGAACTACTTTTGACGGTACATGCTCCAAATAGGAATATGGCAAAAATGGAAATGAGATTATTTATATTCATCTGAGATTGTGTTTATAAGCTGATTGAAAAATAATTCAAAAAACTGTAGCTGCCTCCTTTTAGAAGATCTGCTGCTGTAACTGTAATCGGCTCACTTGAGAAATAGAGCAATTCCGATTATGCACGAAAAAGATGTGATTAATAAGTTCGATTTATGTTTCATGGTCATTTGATTTTTTAAAGGCAATATTACCTGCCGCAAAGAAAGGCATCTTTTTATTAATATGCCTCAAAAGCATGTTACAGAAATCTTTGCTCATGTTACATGTTTCCGAAAAAGGCATAAATCGTGCTTATTATCATAACGTGAGTTCGATATAAAATGAAAATAATGTGAGTTGTGCGCTAAGGATGAGGTTGATATCAATGGTGTGATTGACGAAACACACACCATTCTTTGTTAAGTGCAAGGATTTATCATATTATACTTCGGGAATAGGGGGATGCAAGAAATAACGCGATCATCAATGATTTTATCAATATAGTAATATCAAAAGAATTAGAACGTCAATAGGTGCTATAGAGTTTCTAATTAAAGGAATAATTTAAGGCAGAAAGGTGGGGCAGAATTAAAGAAGATATGCTGTTAATGAAGAGGTAAGTTGGATAAAAGAAGGACCAAAAAAGACGGTTCTTTTCCAGTAGTCGTTGAGATTGAGAAAAAGCTATGTAAATACAGATATAAAGCAACAGATAAGCTTTCTTGGATTATTTTCTGTTACAATAATTACGGTTCACAACCTTCAAGAAATCTTACTTCTTATTTTGCTTTTGTGAAGTTTTATATCATCGTATTTGGTATTTTCACTTTGGAGAATGATATAGTTCTTTTCATCAGATGTGTACCTTCATATTATTAAATATCTTGATCCCCTTGTTATTTTATGTAATAGTTAAATATGGGTATTGATGAATAAAAAGAATATTAATGATTTGTTGTTGATACTAAATTTAGTATCTTTGTATAAGCTAATATAAAATATGGGTACAAAAGAAAAGCTGATAGAACGTTTCCTTACGTTGCCAAAAGATTTCACTTATGACGAAGTAAAACGCTTGTTTCGGTTATTTGGTTATAGTGAATGCAGCAAAGGTAGTACGTCTGGTTCACGAGTTGAGTTTATTAGTTCAGATGGGAAGGATTCGTACATCATGCACAAACCGCATCCATCCAACATAATAAAAGGGTATGTAATGAAACAATTACTTGCCTATATTCGTGAGAATAGGCTGATTGAGAAGTATGAACAGAATAAAGAACAAAAAAACTAAGTAGTTATGGGACAGTTAAAGTATAAAGGCTACTCAGGTAGTGTGGAATATAGTGAAGAGGATAATTGCTTGTTCGGCAAGGTTCTTGGTCTTAAAAAAGATTGTATCACTTACGAGGGCGAAACTATTGCCGAATTGAAAAGCGATTTTGAAGGCGCTATCGATGATTATCTTGCAAGTTGCAAAAAGCGTGGGGTAGATCCGGCTAAACCTTACAGCGGAAAACTCATTGTCCGTATGCCTTCCGACCTTCATGGAATGGTAGCAATGGCGGCAGCCAATGCAGGAACGACTATCAATGAATTCATTAATAAAGCTGTATCAAAAGAATTAGAGCGCGAATTGGCGCTGTAGAAATTATAATTGGACAAATAATCAAGGCATAAAGATGTGCCAAAAATGAATGATACAGAAGACACGGAGGATTTTAAGGTGTTCAAAATAAGAACTCTGCATCTCCGTGTCTCAAAAACCTAAAAACTTACGCATCTCACAGATATACGAAATTTACTATCATAAACCGACAAATTCCCCTTAATATGTTGTGAAACACTTATAACTACATTTATCAGCGTTTTATCTTTAGCTATTCAAAACCTTTCGCTAACTTTGCAGCAATTTCAGAGGTCTTAATGCGTTAAGACACTGAAAGGACATATTTAACGAAAGGTGTTATTGAAATTATCTTCTTTTTCTCAGATTCTCGCAAAGTTTGAAATGGAACGAAGATGGTAGCAATAGCACCACACTGTAGATATATCTGCTCTCATATTTTTATGTGGGCTTTTTGATATTGTCTATTGGTGTGGGTTGCTATTGTTTTATCCGTTCCATAGGCAATGCGAGAAGCCAGAGAAAAAGGATAAAGCAAATATAGTTCCCACACCTTTTTCTATTTAATATAACGGCTTTTTGAGGGTACTGGAAAGCACAAATAGAAAAAAATGAAAACATTTAGATTTATTGAAATGGCATTATTAGCCGTAGTAATGTGTGTCGCTTCTTGCAGTAGTGATGATGAAGAAGACAATTCTATTAAAAATGATGATGGGATTGTTACCAATCAGAAAAAACTAATGGAGATTAAAATGGTAGATGATAACGGAGAATCCATCATTACTGAATATTCTTATGGAAGTAATGAGAAATTATTATCAGCAACTCGCACAGAGTTATACGATGGCAAAGAAAACATCAGAACTTATACTATCACTTGGGGAACAAACAAAATCATTGAAAACAAAGATGGAAGAGCAATCACATATACATTTGAAGATGGGCTGATAACACATACTTCTGATAACAAGGGAGGAGACTTGGGAAATGCTGCACTTACTTATAATTCAAACAAACAATTAATTAAATGTCAAGAGATTGATATTATTACTAACTATATATATACCCAAAGTTATATATGGCAAGGTGAGAAATTAACTAAGCTAATCGAAAACGTAACTGCAAATTATAATCAGTATAGCGAGGAATATATTGATGAATACACTTATAGCGGAAAGACTTGCAAAGGTTATCTTCCGATAATGGTATGGAATGTGGATGATTTACGCCCGCTATTGGAAGCCCACCCCGAATTGGTAGGGATGAGATGCAACCAACTTCCGGACCAAATATCTTACAAAAATGATAGTTACGAAACCATAGAAAAATACACTTATACATTTGATAAAGACGGATATATAGAAAGCTGTACAGAGGAATCTACCTATAAACACTTAGATATTAATGAAACAAGGACAGAAACCACAGTTTATACTTTCACATGGGAATAGTCATTTGAAACCATAACTAACACAAAAAGCCAGCCTATCCAATTACGGAGAAGTTGGCTTTTTCAGTTCTAACAGATAATTTAAGTTTCACATATACAAGCATATTCATGATTACAGAGGATACCAAATAATAGGAACAGATTCTCAGTAGATAGATTTTCAGTTCGAGTCCTGTTTTCCACTCCAACTGGAAATCAAGGAGCTACGATAGAAGGTAACTCCTTTTTTTATATTTTTCTTTGTTGCTATTCTACAAAATAACTACATTTGAACACAAATAAATACGCAAAAAAGGGGGCAATTATAGGGTCAAATTATTAAAGGAGATTGCCGGGCATTCTTTTTATTTACTTCCGTGGTCATATATATCGCCGAATTTGGCTTCTATGAAAATAGGATATATCGCACTGTCCATTATTATAGGCAGGTCACCTTTTGTTACATTATAGGTTTTACAATTTCGATTTTAAGTCCAAGAGCATCAATAATGCGAAAAAATAGACCAACTCCCGGTTCTATAACTCCCTTCTCTATTCTTGATATATAGGTCTTATTAGTCCCCACTTTTTCAGCCAACTCGGATTGTGTCATTTTCTCTTGTTTCCGTGCATCACTAATTATTTGCCCTACACAGTAAGAGTATGCTTCTTTACGAAACTCTTCTCTTTCAGGAGAGCCAACCTTACCGTATAATTTATCCAATACGGCATCCATGCTTCCAATTTTAGGGTTTACTTGCATAATATTCATTTTTAAGTTTTAAAGCCTTTTCTATTTCGCTATCAGGCATTTTCTGCGTCTTTTTCTGAAATCCGTTGAATAGCATAACTATATTCCCATCATCAAAGATGAAGAAAGCCCGATAAATGTTGCCGTTATGGCTTGCTTTCAACTCGTATACACCGTCACGAATTAGCTTAATGAAATTCTTGTTAAGTCGTTCTTGCGTCTTAAGCATATCGAGCACATAAGAAACTTTTTTCTTTGCACCATCATCTAATGACATAAAGAAATCTATGAAATAATGTTCATAGTATAATATTTCTCTTTCTCTTCTCATGGTGCAAATATAGCAAAAGTTTACATATATAACAACTTTAATTAGCTTTTTCTTCGATTTCCTGCACAATTTTCTTTAGCTTCTCTATTGTACTGGCTTTATAGAAATTTCTTTTGTATTGAATAAGAGCGGTGAGTTCACTATCTTTTCCTTTCCAAGTGGAAGAGTTATAAGAATATTCGTAATAAGCAGGATATCTTCCTTCCCGTTTTTAGGATTGAAGCGGATGACACGATATATCTCAGGTTGTAAAACCAAAACTCTATGGGTCTTTCCGGTACGTGTGGTCTTTTCTTCCATACCAAAAATCCGGGCTTGAGAGTCCTGTAAAAGTTCACCGTGGGTAAAGGCCTGTTCCTCTAAAGGACTTTCCCCCATTCATCGGCATGGCTTGATACTGCATCCGGTAACGGAGACAAACGACCGACGAAATAGTTAGGTTACAGAAAAATCAACAACGAGGATAATTATCCTTAATTCGAAAACCGATTACACACATTATTGATTCCACTTGGGGGACTATCATTTTAACAAAGATAAGTTTGGCAAGCGGCAGACTGCACTCCTTCTAAAATAATAGATTTTGGCTGCACTTCCTCTTGCTTTATCATTTGCACGTCAGATATAATGTTGAGAAATAGCAGTACGACCAAAAGAGAAGGAATATCGAACAATATCAAATAAAATATAGTACCTTTATAAAAGATTTCACTTATGACGAAGTAAAACGCTTGTTTCGGTTGTTTGGTTATAGTGAATGCAGCAAAGGTAGTACGTCTGGCTCACGAGTTGAGTTTATTAGTTCAGATGGGAAGGATTCGTACATCATGCACAAACCGCATCCATCCAACATAATAAAAGGGTATGTAATGAAACAATTACTTGCCTATATTCGTGAGAATAGGCTGATTGAGAAGTATGAACAGAATAAAGAACAAAAAAACTAAGTAGTTATGGGACAGTTAAAGTATAAAGGCTACTCAGGTAGTGTGGAATATAGTGAAGAGGATAATTGCTTGTTCGGCAAGGTTCTTGGTCTTAAAAAAGATTGTATCACTTACGAGGGCGAAACTATTGCCGAATTGAAAAGCGATTTTGAAGGCGCTATCGATGATTATCTTGCAAGTTGCAAAAAGCGTGGGGTAGATCCGGCTAAACCTTACAGCGGAAAACTCATTGTCCGTATGCCTTCCGACCTTCATGGAATGGTAGCAATGGCGGCAGCCAATGCAGGAACGACTATCAATGAATTCATTAATAAAGCTGTATCAAAAGAATTAGAGCGCGAATTGGCGCTGTAGAAATTATAATTGGACAAATAATCAAGGCATAAAGATGTGCCAAAAATGAATGATACAGAAGACACGGAGGATTTTAAGGTGTTCAAAATAAGAACTCTGCATCTCCGTGTCTCAAAAACCTAAAAACTTACGCATCTCACAGATATACGAAATTTACTATCATAAACCGACAAATTCCCCTTAATATGTTGTGAAACACTTATAACTACATTTATCAGCGTTTTATCTTTAGCTATTCAAAACCTTTCGCTAACTTTGCAGCAATTTCAGAGGTCTTAATGCGTTAAGACACTGAAAGGACATATTTAACGAAAGGTGTTATTGAAATTATCTTCTATGTTCAAATCTCGCAAATTTGACAATGGTACGAAGATGATAACAATAGCACCACACCATTTGATATATACCTACCTTATTATCTATAAGGCTCTTAGATATTGTCAATATTGGTGTGGGATGCTATTGTTTTATCCGTACCAAAGGCGATGCGAGAGCCTGAACATAGGATAAAGCAAATATGTGCCCACACCTTTTCTATTTAATATAACTGCTTTTTGAGGGTGCTGAAAAGCATAAATAGAAAATAGAGATGAAAACATTTAGATGAAAACATTTAGATTTTTGGGAATAGCTCTAATAGCTATCCTTGTTAGCGTAAATTTTACAGCCTGTAGCAGTGACAATGAAGAAGAGAATAATGGTGGAGGCACTGTTGTATCTGACAAGGTATTACGTTCAATAACAGAAGATGATAGCGATAGCTATCTATTTAGTATAATGAAAAAAAGCAATTAATATCTGCTGCTGTTGGTAGAGATAAAATTAATGTCAAATGGTCTGATTCTGATATTATTGTGGAAACTATAAGCCCATATTTCGAAGAAGAACCAGCAGATTTTATAATTAAAAACGACATTATAACTTCTACTGTTTGCGATGGAGAAATAGAAACTTTAACCTATGACAATAACAAACATCTGACAAAAATAAGTGGAGACAGAACTTGTATGTGGTCTTGGGAAAATGGTAATATCAGTAAGTTTAGCTATAATGATGCGGGAAAAACAATCTCCTATACTTACACATATTATACAGATAAAGAAAATAAGCATTCAACCATTGATATTAATGCTTTAAAACTTTACTATATATGCGGTATAGAATGGGCAGACCTTTTACTTATGGCTCATCCTAATCTTTTAGGAACAACCAATAAAAATTTATTGAAAAGCGTAACAAGTAGTAATGGCTGGACTGAAAACTACTCTTATGAGATTGATAGTGAGGGATATCCAACTAAAATAATAGTAACAGAAACGGATAAATATGATAGTAGCTATAGCTCTACTTACACGTTAATATGGCAATAATTCATAAGGTTTATGATATTCTCCTATAAAAAAGATTAGAAATAAACTTTGATATACCAATCAAGTAAGAGGAAAACGAAGTGGAAGTTTTCCTCTTACTCGATTATATATAAGAATTTATTATTTTATGTAATAGTTAGTTCCTCATTTTTTATTATATTCAAGGAATAATTCTTCCGCCAGATAATTATCACTCAAGCAGTGCATATCGGCTATCCCTTCGTTTATTAGATTATAGGTCTCCGAATCATAAAAAAAGCCCAAAGCATCTTCATAAGATAATTTTGCCCGTTCAGCAAACAATCTTACAATACGAGCATATTTCATTTGCAGAATCGTTTTATTTGCTTTCATTCTTATTTCCTCCTATCGTAACTTCTACCGCTCCCTTAAATTTCAAGTGAGACAAAATCACATTTTGATTCAAAATACAAATCTGATGGTTCGGAAGTTCAAATGACAAGCGTCCTAAAGCATCTTCTTTACTCATTTCACCTGCAAAATATAAATCAATTGTATTAAAGACTTTATCATCCGCTATACCTCCGGATACGATATCGTATATATCACCCTGAATTCCCTTGCGACATATACCGACATATTCCAGCCATGCTTCATCATATTTTTCAAATTCTTTAATTCTATATTCAGACAAATCATCGTCCAATATATATTCATTAATATATGCCTTTTGACCTCTACGCAAAAAACGCACTGCATACCTTTCAGCCTGCTCACGGATTGTGGTTAGATAAAATCCTTTTCCAAAATCCAAAAAATCCCGTGAATGATATACATCCGGTTTTTCAATAATAAACGGTGAAGCATGATATAATATCATTCTAAAACTCCTTTCTCTCTCATATATGATACAATATCTTCAACCAAATATTCTTTGCTAAAGGTATGAAGTATGTCATAGCTTGGCACAATATATTCCATCAGAATACCGGAATCCCTTAATAAATGGTATACTTTTCCCGCACTCATTTTCAATGCATCCGCAATATTGCCAACGCAATACGTTGTAAAATTTAGTTGTTCGAAATTCATATCTCTTAATAGGATAAACGAAATAATTGTAATTGCAACAAAGATACCTCTGCTTTGTTTCCAAATAAGACTTTATTCATTATTAGGGTTTTACCAGGGACTATGCAGAATGATTCATTTGCCTTCTTACTTCTTCCACCATCTCCTGTGCATTATCACAACTCATCACATATTTCTTTCCGTTTTTCATTTGTATGAGAAATGCTTGTGAATAATCTCCAACATAGGAGATGTAATGTCCTATCTCTTTGTTGTAATATCTCCCTATAAATCCTAAGACGCCGCCTATGCCGAAGGTGCGTATATTGATGACAGAATCGCTTGGACGATAGATACGAATATCCGCCATTTCCGAATAGGGCAAACGTACCTTTCCCAAGCCTCGATATAATATCAAGCCTTCGTCTGACAGGGAAATCCTTTTGGGAGCATAAATAAACACCGGAACAAATATCAAAATGATAAAAAGCAAGATACCTAAGGAAATATACCTTTCGGTATCATAACGGCTATTCATCAAGCCTTGCAATGGCACGCCTATCCCTGCAACAATAACTATGGCGATAACTACCGCACTCATTATCTTAACAGTATTACTGAGATGTACTTTTTCAGTTCGTTTTATCATGACTTCGAGTTAATTTAAGTTTGTTAGTTTTTTAGTTTATGAGTTTGTAAGTTTACGAGTTTTTTAGTTGGTTAGTTTTTTAGTTTAGAAGTTTTCTTGTCCGCATTTATTTTCACCTGTTGACATCAACGGGGAACTCGAAAACTCAGGAAATCAAAAACTTACGCATCTCGCAGATATGCGAAATTTACTATCATGAACCGGCAAATTGCCTTCCAACATCCGTAAATGTAGAACAAAAAAGGATAAAAAACAAGATTTCCCTCTTTTTATTAGAGTTTATCCACTAAAAAACACATTCGGAACGTCCGGTTCAGCCACTTTATTTCGAGGTTTACAAGAAGTTAACATCTTGTCGGCAAGAAGTTAACATCTTCTTGATAAGAAGTTAACATCGTAAAGACAAGAAGTTAACATGTTAGGAGGCATCATGTTAACTTCTTCTATGAAAGATTTTAGGTATGAATTATGGAGATTCGTGGTTTTCATTAAATAAAAAAATCAAGAATACGGGCAGGGGAGAGAGTCTCGGACTGCCCCGAGTTTCCTTTAGCCGGATAAACAAAAAAGCACCATATTTCATTGAAATACAGTGCTTTTTTATGTACACCCTCAGGGATTCGAACCCTGGACCCACTGATTAAGAGTCAGTTGCTCTACCAACTGAGCTAAGAGTGCATTCATTATTTCTCGTTTGCGGGTGCAAAGGTAGATTTTTTATTTTATACTACCAAACATATTGTAGCATTTTTTACGATGAAAACGGGGATTATCAATCGAATTCGTACAATTCGGAAGGCGTGGTCCGCTTTAAGGCGCAGAGTTGCACGTCTTTACCTACTATGATGCCTTTTTCCCTTAATTTCCATTCCACGGTTTTGTAGGCCAGCTCGGGGTGATTATTGTCTTTGCTAAGATGGCACAACCAGATATACTTTAAGTGTTCTGTAATGTTTTCAGCAAGGAACTCAGCGGTAGCTATGTTACTCATATGTCCCGTGGGGCCGGCAATACGTTCTTTCAGGTATTGGGGGTAGGGGCCCATGCGGAGCATTTCTTCATCGTAATTGGCTTCCAATATCAGATAATTGGCTTTGCAGATGTATTCCGCCGCAGTAGGGGTGATTTCGCCCAAGTCGGTGAGGAAAGAAAAGATTTTCCCGTCGATTTCGATGCAATAGCCCACATTGTCCGTTCCGTCGTGCGGAACTTCAAACGACTCGATGCGGAAATCTTCCAACTGCATCGGCTGACGCTTTTCGAGGTAACGTGCCGAGGTATATAACTTTTCCGTCATGCAATAGCTACGGTTAATTCCTTCGTGTATGCGTGTGGTAGTGTAGACAGGGATGTTCATCTTCTCGCCCAGTCCGCCCACCGATTTGATGTGGTCGGCATGGTCGTGGGTGATAAACACTGCACGTATCGTTTCCATTCCTATACCTGCTTCCTTCAATCCTTTTTTGATGGTGCGGACCGCTATGCCGGCATCGATAAGTATTCCGTATTTTTCTGTGCCTATGTAGTAGCAGTTACCACTGCTGCCGCTTGCCAGACTTATAAATTTTACTTTCATTTCAATTTCTGTTTTACAAAAAACGCCACTTTCAGCAGAAGCGACGGCAAAGACTGTCACGTCTTATTTTCGTATCGGAGCGCAAATATACGCAAAATATACAATAAACGAACCGATGCTTTCTTCTTTTTGTCGATGGATTCGGTGGTTTCGGAACTTTCTCTATTTTATTTGTGACTGAATTTGGCTATATTTGTAGAAAGACCATACGAGGCGGGCATTAATTCTTTAGACATAAGAACATATAGGCTGCGCTTGGAAGGTTATTAATAAGGACTTAAGGCTTTCAGGTATAGAGTAAACATAGATTTAATTAAAGTCGAATATATAATTAGCTAATTTTAATCAATCGCTTAGACTGAAAATGTAGTTTAAAGATAAAGGGGCAAAACACCGCTTGTTTCCATCTGAAATGCCGCTTGTTTGCGTCTGAAACGCCCTTTGTTTTGCTCCGAAATGCCGCTTGTTTTGATTGGAAATGCCATTCGTTTTGCCTGAAAATGAGGCTTGTTTCTGTTGGAAACTACGTTCGTTTTCTTTGCCGACAGTTTTTGTTTTTCATAGCATCCTTGACAGGTGTGAAGTACAGGTTGGTCTGAACCAATCATTTCGGGATAAAACAGAAAGACACAAAAACACAGCGTTCTTATTTTGAATACATTAAGAAACGCTGTGGTCTTGTGTCTTTGTGTGCTGTTCAGCTACCTGTTCCGTCTTAGAACTGGAAGAACTTCTTCGCGTTGTAATAGCTGATATCTTCGATCATCTGGTTTACACGCTCCATTTCCGATGCGGGAATCTCGCCGTTTTCTACATCACGACCGACCAGGTTGCACAAGGTGCGGCGGAAGTATTCGTGACGCGGGTAGGAAAGGAAGGAGCGGGAGTCGGTGAGCATACCTACAAAGCGGCTCAACAGACCGAGCACGGACAGGGCGTTCATCTGTTTCTCCATGCCGTCTTTCTGGTCGAGGAACCACCAGCCGGAACCGAACTGAATCTTTCCGGGAATCGTACCGTCCTGGAAGTTACCCAGCATGGTGGCGATCACTTCGTTGGCACACGGATTCAGGTTATAGAGGATGGTCTTTGTCAGTTTGCCTTCGGAGTTCAAGCGGTCGAGGAACTTAGCCATTGCCTTGGCGGTGGTGAACTCGCCGATGGAGTCGAAACCGGTATCGGGGCCGAGCAACTTGAACATCTTGCTGTTGTTGTTGCGGATAGCGCCGTAGTGGAACTGCTGTGTCCAGCCTTTCTCCCAATCCATTTCGCCGAATACAACCAGCATGGCTGACTTGAATTTCAGGATTTCTTCTTTCGTCAATTCAGCGCCGCCATATACCTTATTAAAGATGGCCTTGATTTCGGCTTCCGTATAATCTTCGGCATAGAATTCTTCGATACCGTGGTCGGACAGTTTGCAACCTTGTTCGGCAAAGAAGTCATGACGCTTGCGCAGGGCAGCTACCATGTCGTCGAACGTGGAAATGGTGACGCCGCTTACTTCGGCGAGCTTCTCTACGTAAGCGCGGAAGTCTGCGGGAACTTCTACCGCCATCGCCTTGTCGGGACGCCAGGTGGGGAGCATCTTGATTTCGAAACCGCTTTCACGGGTCTTAATGTGGTATTCCAGCGAATCCACGGGATCGTCCGTAGTGCAGACTACTTCCACATGGTAACGGCGCATCATGCCGCGGGCGGAATATTCGGGCTGTTTCAGTTTCTCGTTGCATTCGTCGTAAATCTCGCGGGCAGTTTGCGGATTCAGGATTTTGTCGATGCCGAAAGCTGTTTTCAGTTCCAGGTGTGTCCAGTGATACAAAGGGTTGCGGAAGGTGTAGGGAACGGTCTCCGCCCATTTCTCGAATTTCTCCCAGTCGGTGGTGTCCTTTCCGGTGCAGTAACGTTCGTCCACACCGTTGGTACGCATGGCACGCCATTTGTAATGGTCGCCGCCCAACCATATCTCGGTGAGTGACTTGAACTGGTAGTCGTCTGCTACCATTTGCGGGATTAAGTGACAGTGATAGTCGATAATGGGCATCTTGGCCGCATGTTCGTGATACAACTTCTGCGCGGTTTCCGTCTGCAACAGGAAGTTCTCATCCATAAAGTTTTTCATCTTCTTGTGTTTTTTGAATATATAAATAAATTACTTATCTATCATTATACCTATATAGTATTGACTTTAAAGCTAATAGGCGCGATAACCGTTTTTGCTTTTATTAACCGTTATCGAACACAAAAGTAGAAATTTTACTTGGAGAAACAAAATAATTCGTATCTTTGCGGCGAATATTTATAATATTTAAGCTTCAGACGTCTCACCTTTACCGCCTTAGGCAGCATACCTCAAGATGGAAAACAAGAACTATACCATTAAAGACATAGCACGCATGGCCGGCGTCTCTGCCGGCACTGTAGACCGCGTACTGCACAACCGCGGAGACGTATCCGTTTCCAGTAGGGAAAAAGTCCAGAAAGTACTCGACGAGATAGATTATCATCCCAATATGTTTGCCATCGGGCTGGCGGCTAAAAAGCGCTATCATATTGTCTGCATTATACCTTATTATATAGAACATGATTATTGGCATGCTGTAGCAGCGGGAATTGACCGTGCCGCACAAGAATTACGGCCGTTCAATGTTGGGGTTAGCTATCTGTACTATCGGCATGCGGACAAATCCTCCTATAAAGAAGCATGTGCTGTGCTCCGGGAGGAAAATGCCGACGCCGTACTTGTTGCCCCGAATTTCCGAGAGGAGACCATAAAACTCACTACTTATTTGGAGGAAGCGGATATTCCCTATGCATTCATAGACTTCAATATTGAACAGACGCATGCCTTGTGTTATATCGGACAAGATTCCAAAACCAGCGGATACATTGCTGCCAAGATTCTGATGCGTAGCTATGAAAAAGGGCAGGAGCTTGTGTTATTCCTGAGCAATCAGAAAAACAATCCGGCAGAAATCCAGATGCAACGCCGCCTCGAGGGGTTCATGCAATACCTTTCCGAGGAACATAAGGATTTGACTATCCATGACATTGTGTTGCACAAGGAAGATACTGACGGCAACAGACGGATGTTGGATGCTTTTTTTAAAGAACATCCCCAAGCCGTACTGGGAGCTGTTTTTAATTCCCGTGTTTATCAGGTGGCAAATTATCTGCACGAAAAGGGGCAGAAGCTGGCAGGACTTGTGGGATATGACCTTTTACACAAAAATACAGAGTTCCTGAAAACCGGTGAAGTAACCTTTCTCATCGGTCAACGCCCAGGCCTGCAAGGCTATTGTGGCGTGAAGACTTTATGCAACCACGTGGTATTTAAAAGACCGGTCACTGCAGTGAAATACATGCCCATCGACATATTGATGAAGGAAAACATAGACTTTTACTTTGAGTTTGAATAATCAAAAAATTACATATCAACCATTTAAATCATTTTTTAAATGAAAGCATTAAACAAAGAAACTGCTCCCAAAGCACAACGCCCGGAACGCATTATCCAGTTTGGCGAAGGTAATTTCCTTCGCGCATTTGTGGATTGGATTATTTATAACATGAATCAAAAGACCGATTTTAACAGCAATGTGGTAGTAGTCCAACCCATCGATAAAGGTATGGTTGACATGCTGAATGCCCAGGATGACCTTTATCATGTAAATCTGCAAGGTCTGGATAAAGGAGAAACCATCAACAGTCTGACTATGATAGATGTAATCAGCCGTGCCTTAAACCCCTATACTCAAAACGATGAGTTCATGAAATTGGCCGAACAACCGGAAATGCGTTTTGTCATTTCCAACACGACGGAAGCAGGTATAGCCTTTGACCCTGCTTGTAAGCTGACAGATACACCGGCGTCTTCTTATCCGGGCAAACTGACACAGCTGTTGTATCACCGCTTCAAGACATTCAACGGCGACAAGAGCAAAGGACTGATTATCTTCCCTTGCGAACTCATCTTCCTGAATGGCCACAAGTTGAAGGAGACAATCTATCAATACATTGAATTATGGCAATTGGGTGATGAGTTCAGAGCTTGGTTTGAGGAAGCCTGCGGTGTGTATGCAACACTGGTGGACCGTATCGTTCCAGGATTCCCCCACAAAGACATTGCCGCTATAAAAGAAAAGATACAGTACGATGACAATCTGGTAGTGCAGGCTGAAATTTTCCATTTATGGGTCATCGAGGCTCCGCAAGAAGTCGCCGAAGAATTCCCTGCCGACAAAGCCGGACTGAATGTATTGTTTGTTCCTTCCGAAAAACCTTACCACGAAAGAAAAGTAACCTTGCTGAATGGACCTCATACCGTATTGTCTCCAGTAGCCTATCTGTCGGAGGTAAATATTGTACGCGATGCCTGCCAGCATCCTATAATCGGACAATACATCCATAAAGTGATGTTTGACGAGCTGATGGAAACGTTGAACCTGCCGAAAAACGAATTGAAAAAGTTTGCAGAAGATGTATTGGAGCGCTTCAACAATCCGTTTGTTGACCATGCCGTAACCAGTATTATGCTGAACTCTTTCCCTAAATACCAAACCCGTGACCTTCCTGGCCTGAAAACCTACTTGAAACGTAAAGGAGAACTGCCGAAAGGTCTGGTATTGGGACTGGCTGCCATCATCACGTACTACAAAGGAGGTACCCGCGCAGACGGCACAGAAATCATCCCGAATGATGCTCCCGAAATCATGCAGTTATTGAAAGACCTTTGGGCAACGGGGGACACCCGCAAAGTGGCAGAAGGCGTATTGGCAGCCAAAGACCTTATCTGGGGGGAACACGGAGACTTGAATACCGTTCCAGGATTGACAGACATGATTACCTGCTTCTTAAAATCCATCCAAGAAAAAGGCATGCAGGAAACAGTAAAAGGTATTCTTTAATTCCTATGATTTTAAACAAGCAGACCGTACAAAAGGAGTTTTTATACGGTCTGCTTTATTTATACCACATTTGATGGGAAATAATTAAGTCACAGTTTTCTTTTTTGTCTAAAGGCTTTCCTGCTCTGCTGCCCGCAATATAAAAGTAGTGGCACCAATAGTTACAATGGCTCCATCCTCAATGCGAATACGGTCTTTGTCACCCAAAATTTCATTATTAAGGAAAGTTCCCGTCAGGCTGGGAGCATCGCGTAAGGTATAAATCAACACTCCCTGCTTATTACGCTTTACATTAATGATACAGTGACGCCGGTCCATACTCATATCCGAAGTCTCAATCGGCACATCGATAACATTCCCCACGCAACGCCGGCCTATGATATTGTCACCTTCTTGCAATGGAAGTACCTGCTTAAAACCAAACACGTTCTCAATGACCGTGATGCTGCCAAAAGCCTCTTTAAACTCCGCTTCATCCGGACGTTCTTCCTTTTGAGGGGCTTTCATCTTTGATTTACCTAAACGGATACTGAACTGCTTCTTACACTGGTCACATACAAAGACCAGTGATTGGCCTTCGGTATACTTGGTTTCATCGAATGTTAAGTAATTCTCACATTTGGGACAACGGATACGCTTCATGATAGTTAAAAATTAAAGAATTAAAAAATAAAGCAAGGGTAGATTACTTTCTACTTCTTTAATACCCAAGCGTTCTTATACGTTTCATTCTGGCGAACTCTGTTCAATGCCTGATATGCTTTTGTTTCTGTACCACAAGACTCAATGCTGACACGCATTTTACCATCTCCAACAATTGCTTTTGCATGAGGGTAACCTTTTTCAATCAGTTGCTTTGCCATTGCTTCGGCATCCTTCTCAGTACCTACACTGGCAATGATGACGTGGTATTTCTGTGTAGAGACAAGTGACGGGGCGACAGTCCCTGCTGTGGTCTTTTGAATTTCACTCTTTGTTGTTACAGATGTTGAAGAGGACACTTCTGCCGCCTGCTGCTTAGGCTGAGAAACAACCGGAGCATTCTGCGCGTTAGCTTGGCCCACCTTAACCTCTCTTACGGCAACCGGAACCACCTTTTTCTTTGCCTTCTGCCCCGTGTTTTTTTGAGCCGACGCTTTCGGAGTGTCGGCCTTCCGGCTAACAACAATCGGATTAATGGCAAGGGATTCCTTTTCTATCATCTCAAAAAGTTCATTCGGAAGTAATTGCGCATAATTTCCTTCAACCACTTCCGTATTCTCTATCGGTGTAGACAAAAAGAAAAACAAGGCAACCACTGCAATCATGGCAACCGCATTCGACAAATAGGAACGGTTGAATTTAATCTCAAACCTTCGCTTTTTGTCTTCCGGCACAACTGGAACAGAATAACGGATGGTCTTTTCCATGTACGGTTTCTTCAGTTCCGCCAGTTCCTGCATTTCAAAACTATCCAACCCATATAAGTAAGGAGTGGTTATCTTGTGGTCATAGGGAACAAAGTCATAAATACCATGAATGGAGTAACGCAATTCGCCAATGTTGGGCAAATCCACCTTACCTTCTTCATGGAGAGCAGTGAATATATGCGCCACTTCTTTTTCTACAATCCGCGTAGCATCAGAAAAATCAGTATCATAGACAGCCATATAGGATTGTACAAGTAAGCCGTCATTCATCTTCAGTTGAGGATTGAAACCGATAATACGGGTAGGGGGCAGAAAAACATTCTCTTCCGCTACTCTCATTGCCGGAGTATAATGAGCTACAAATCCTCCCAAACCGGGAACAATGACACAATCGTTCTCCAATAACAATACTTCTATGTGCTGTGCTAATTCAATCATGCTACAAAAGTAGCGGAAATATCGGATATACGCTAGTTTCAGAGCATTTTTCTTATCAACAAATTATGAACATTGCACATTGAAAATGTATTTGAAAAAGGTTTTTTGGCAAGAGAAGGAATTTTTACCGGAAAAATTTCTACTTTTGTACCGTTTAACTATACTCGTCAAGAATAGAAAGACAATTGCCCTCGCAAGAGTATACAAACCTAAACACTTAACAAAAGACTATTATGCGTATTATTTTCTGTCTGATGGTTTTCTTGTTCATAGGAAAGAACACGATGCTGGCACAGCAGCTGTCCTCATTCGTAGAATATGGAGCAGCCCTGCATACCGGTGACAATACTCCTCTTTGGCAGGTCAGCAACCAGCAAGGACTCACTTCGCTCGACAACAATACTTACATACGTGGAGGAATATCCTACAAACACCAACTTGGAAAATGGAAGTTTGAAGAAGCACTGGATTTGGTTGCAGCAGCCGGATTCAGCATGACCTCCTTCATTGTACAGCAGGCTTACGTAGACATCCGTTACAAGTGGTTTGGATTCTTTGCCGGAAGCCGGGAACAGAATTCTCCATTGCTGAATCAAGAGCTGAGCAGTGGCGGCATGACCTGGTCGGGTAATGCGCGTCCCATCCCACAAGTACAGATAGGCATACCCGAGTATGTACAGTTGCTACCCCGTTTAGGCCTGAAAGGAGAAATCTCGTACGGATGGTTTACAGATAACAAATACCAGCGGGAGCAAGTCGGAGAAAAATACTGGTACACCAAGAGTATCAAATACCATCATAAAGAAGGGTTCCTGCGTATCGGTATACCCAAAGGAAAATGGCAACTGGAACTCGGAATGACCCTCGACACCCAATTCGGAGGATACAAGATTGGAGGTTCCGAATCGGGAGACTTGGGCAACGGATGGAAGGATTACGTACGCGTATTCTTCCCCGGCCACGGGCGTGAGGACGGACCGGTAGGTGAACATCTGGCTTTCCAAGGCAATTTTCTGGGTAGCGAATATATCAAAATGACTTATCGTCCTAAGGAAGATTTCTCCATCAGCGCCTATCTGGACAATCATTTTGATGACTTCTCCGCCATGGCCAAACTCAACGGTTGGGATGGCTTATGGGGTGTGGAATATAAATCCAACCATAGACAAGCCATCAACGGAATCGTTATCGAATATCTCCAGACTACCAATATGAGCGGTCCACTGCACGGTTTGCAAAATTCTGTAGTAGGTAAGACCGGAGGAGCCGACAACTACTACAACAACGGTTACTACCCAGGATGGGCACATTGGGGTATGGCGATAGCCAATCCGTTGATAGCATCGCCTATCTATAATAAGGATGGCGATATGAGTTTCAAGTACAATCGCGTTAAGGCCCTGCATCTGGGATGGAGCGGCGACATCAGCAGTGAGTGGAGATATGTGGCAAAATTGTCCCACAACAGAACTTGGGGAACTCCTCATCGTCCAATACCCGATATATTAGAAAATTTTTCTACTTTTGCATCGTTTTACTATATTCCCCGTAAATGGAAGGGCTGGTGCTTCAACGCGTCCCTTGCATTGGATATGGGAGAGATATATGGAGACAATTTTGGATTCCAACTGAAAGTACATAAAACATTTTAAGAAAATGAACTACATACAAACAGAGATTGACGGCGTATGGCTGATTGAGCCGAAAGTATTCCATGATGCCCGCGGATACTTTATGGAAGCATTTAAGGAAGAAGAGTTCCGTGCACATGTCGGAAACGTTCACTTCATCCAGGACAATGAGTCCAAATCCTCTTTCGGTGTATTACGTGGTCTTCATTACCAGAAGGGTGATTGCAGCCAGGCCAAACTGGTACGTGTCATTAAGGGAAAAGTGCTGGACGTGGCTGTCGACTTAAGAAAATCTTCTCCCACTTTCGGAAAGTATGTCAGTGTGGAGCTAAGTGAGGAGAACAAAAGACAATTCTTCATTCCGCGTGGTTTTGCCCACGGTTTTCTGGTGCTGAGCGATGAAGCTGTCTTTACATACAAGGTAGACAACGTATACGCACCACAATCCGAGGCATCCATCCGTTTTGACGACGAAGCCATCGGTATTGAATGGCCCGTTGCTACGGAACAGCTTCTATTATCAGATAAAGACGGACATGCCGTATCGTTCAAGGATGCGGTCTATTATGAATAAAATATGAAAATAGCCATTGTCGGTACAGGATACGTCGGTTTGGTAACCGGAACCTGCTTTGCGGAAATCGGTGTCAACGTTATTTGCGTAGACACGAACAGTGAAAAGATAGAGTCACTGAAAAAGGGTGTTATTCCTATCTATGAAAATGGACTGGAAGAAATGGTTAGCCGGAATGTGAAAGCAGGACGCCTGCAATTCACCACGTCTCTGGAGAGTTGTCTGAATGAGGTGGAAGTGGTATTCAGTGCCGTAGGTACACCACCCGATGAGGATGGAAGTGCCGACTTGAGCTATGTGCTGGAAGTTGCCCGCACCATTGGACGCAATATGCAGAAATATGTGTTGGTGGTAACCAAAAGTACCGTTCCCGTAGGTACTGCCAGAAAAGTGCGGGCTACCATTCAAGAAGAACTTGATAAGAGAGGGATGAACATTGACTTCGATGTCGCTTCGAATCCCGAGTTTCTGAAAGAAGGTAATGCTATCAACGATTTTATGAGTCCCGACCGTGTAGTGGTGGGAGTAGAGTCCGAACGAGCCAAGAAGATAATGAGCAAGCTCTACAAACCATTCCTGCTGAACAACTTCCGTGTCATCTTTATGGACATCCCTTCTGCAGAAATGACAAAGTATGCAGCTAACTCCATGCTTGCCACCCGCATCAGCTTCATGAACGACATTGCCAATTTGTGCGAATTAGTGGGAGCGGATGTAAACATGGTGCGCAGTGGTATCGGTTCGGATACCCGTATCGGACGCAAGTTCCTCTATCCGGGGATAGGTTACGGCGGTTCATGCTTCCCTAAGGATGTAAAGGCACTGATTAAAACGGCTGAACTGAGCGGCTACAAGATGCGTGTACTCCATGCAGTAGAGGAGGTGAACGAGAAACAGAAGAGTATCTTATTCGAAAAGTTGCAGAAGCATTTCAATAATGATTTGGAGGGAAAGACCATTGCCATTTGGGGGCTGGCCTTTAAACCCGAAACAGATGACATGCGTGAAGCCCCGGCTCTGGTATTGATTGACGAGTTGCTGAAGGCCGGTTGTAAAGTACGTGCCTACGACCCGGCTGCCATGAACGAATGCCGACGCCGCATAGGAGAAAGTATTTATTATGCGACAGATATGTATGATGCCGCACTGGACGCAGATGCACTGATGCTGGTGACCGAATGGAAAGAATTCCGCCTGCCTTCATGGGCAGTCATCAAGAAAACTATGGAACAGCCGTTGGTATTGGACGGACGTAACATTTACGACAAGAAAGATATGGAAGAACAAGGTTTCACATATCATTGCATCGGAAAATAAAGTTGCAGAAAAAAGAAAAGAAATAAATAGGGACGTTATGACAATAAAAAGAAGTGCGATTCTCATTGTACTTGTTGTCTCATTGGCATCATGCAGCAACAGACAAAACGGGGAGGCTTCCGTCAAGGAAGACCTTACTGCAAAACAACTGTTGCAAGGCATCTGGGTGAACGATGAAACAGAAATGCCGTTGATGCGCATCGAAGGGGATACGGTATATTATGCTAACCCGCAAAGCGCTCCCGTATCTTTCAAGGTCGTTCACGATACAATCTACATATACAGCAATAAACCGGTGGCCTATAAGATAGACCGTCAAACGGAATACAGCTTCTGGTTCCACTCGCTGGCCGACGAAGTAATTAAACTGCATAAATCAGAGAATGCGGAAGATTCTTTGGTTTTCACCAGCCGGGAAGTAGAGGTCATTTCCACTACTCCGGAAGTGATAAAGAAAGACAGTATCGTAATATACAAGAATACAAGGTATAGGGGATATGTATATATCAACCCCTCAAAGATGAAGGTTTTCAAGACTTCCTATTCTGAAAATGGAATCAGTGTGGACAATGTGTATTATGATAATGTAATCCATATCTGTGTATACGAAGGGAAGAAGATACTTTACGGCCAGGACATCACTAAAAAGATGTTTGCGGATATATTCCCTGCCGAAATGCTGGACCAGGCCATTCTTGCCGATATGAATTTCATGGGTGTGGATAGTAAGGGGTACCATTATCAGGCAACCCTCGGCATACCCGAAAGTTCCGTATACAATTTGGTAAATATGATTATTGGTTTTGACAATACAATGAACATAGAAAAAGCGGAATAAATCCGCTTTTTCTATTTCTTTTCTTCACCACAATGTTTATTTCTTCTCGCCGCCATTCTGTGGACGTTTGGCTCTGGGCTTTCCACCTTTACTGTTGTTACGGCCGTTCTTGTTTCCTCCTGGCTTACGTCCGTTTCCATGGCCGCCCCGTCTTCCTCCTCCGTCAAATGCTCTCGGCTTGTATTCGGGTGCTTCACCCAGCTCTTCGGGAACCGGTATTTTATAGATGTCCCTATCCAGGAATTTTTCGATATTCTTAAAGCTACCTTGCTCCTTTTCGGAAACGAAGGTGATGGCTACGCCGTCATTATTGGCACGCGCCGTACGTCCGATACGGTGCACATAATCTTCACTGTCGTGGGGAACGTCATAGTTTATCACCAGACGGATGTCATCGATATCAATACCTCTCGCAACGATATCTGTAGCTACCAGGATATTGATACGTCCTGTCTTGAATTCGTACATCACTTCTTCGCGCTGTGCCTGCTCTAAATCGGAGTGCATTTCACCAACGTTCAGTTTCATCTGCTTCAAGGCTTTGGTCACTTCCTTCACTTTCAGTTTGGAAGAAGCAAAAATGATGACGCGTTCCGGCGTCTCCTCTGCAAAGAGGCTACGGATGATGCCCAGCTTCTGATTCTCGTAGCAGACATAGGCTGCCTGCACAATCTTTTCCGCTGGTTTGGAAACCGCCAACTTCACTTCGGCGGGATTGTTCAGAATGTTGCCAGCCAACTGTTGTATCTTGGCAGGCATGGTAGCAGAGAACATAATGGTCTGCCGCTCTTTAGGGAGAAACTTGACAATCTGCATAATGTCATCATAGAATCCCATATCCAGCATCCGGTCTGCTTCATCCAAAATAAAATAAGAGACACGCGAAAGGTCTACATAGCCAAGACTGAGGTGGGCTATCAGACGTCCCGGAGTGGCAATGACAACATCTGCACCCAATGTCAAACCTCTTTTCTGCTGTTCGAACAGAACTCCGTCATTACCGCCATACACTGCCACACTGGAAACCGGCATGAAGTAGGAGAAGCCCTCCATCTGCTGGTCTATCTGTTGTGCCAACTCACGGGTAGGAGCCATGACAATGCAATTGATAGCATCGGCAGGGTGTCCACCTTCTGAAAGCTTGTTCAATATAGGCAACAAATATGCAGCTGTTTTTCCCGTTCCGGTTTGTGCCACCGCTATTAAATCTCGGCCTTCAAGTATAACGGGAATTGATTGTTCTTGTATGGGGGTGCACTCTTCAAAGCGCATGGCATCCAGTGCCTCCAGCACATTGCCATTCAAATGTAGTTCTGAAAACTTCATGTATCTCTTTTAAATTTGAGCACAAAGATAGGACTTTTTTTTGAATGTACTAATGAATTAATGGATATCAATGTATGAATCCTTGAAACCTAAGAAGTAAAGTACCCCGTCCAAACCAATGGTGTTGATGGATTGCTTGGCATTGGCAACTACTTTGGGCTTTGCATGGAAAGCGATTCCAAGGCCGGCAATTCCCAGCATGGGCAGGTCGTTGGCACCGTCGCCTACAGCAATAGTCTGCGCAATATCCACTTTCTCCACCTGAGCTATCAAACGCAGCAACTCTGCCTTACGCTTACCGTCGACTACATCACCGAGATAGCGGCCGGTCAGTTTGCCATCCTCTATTTCCAGCTCGTTGGCATACACATAGTCTATACCGTACTTCTTCTGGAGGTACTGCCCGAAGTAGGTAAACCCTCCCGAAAGAATAGCTATCTTGTAACCGTATTTCTTCAAAACATACATCAGGCGATCCACACCTTCCGTAATGGGAAGATTTTCTGCAATTTCCTGCATCACGGACTCATCCAATCCTTTCAGCAAAGCCACTCGTTCGCGAAAGCTCTCAATGAAATCTATCTCACCACGCATGGCACGTTCGGTAATGGCCTTCACCTGGTCGCCCACACCCGCACGTATGGCCAATTCATCAATTACTTCTGTTTCAATCAGCGTAGAGTCCATATCGAAGCAAATGAGGCGGCGCATCCGGCGGTACATATTGTCCAACTGGAAAGAGAAATCCATTTCCAGTTCGGTTGCCAGTTTCATCAACTGCTCTTGCATGGCAATACGGTCTTTCGGAGTGCCACGAACGGAAAATTCGATGCAGGCGCGTGTACGCGATTCGCATTCGTCCAGCGGGATACGCCCTGTAAGGCGCTTGATGGCATCGATATTCATGCCTTGCTCTGCAAGAATACGGGTAACGGCAGATATTTGACGGGCAGACAACTTACGCCCCAATAAAGTAAGAATATAGCGGTTCTTTCCCTGCATATTCACCCAATCCTCGTACTCTTTGGTAGTAATGGGGTAGAAACGGACAGTCACTCCCAGGGAGGAAGCCTTGAAAAGCAGTTCCTTCATAATGAACCCCGAGTGTTGTTCTTCCGTCTTGCACAAAATGCCCAACGAAAGAGTATTGTGAATATCTGCCTGGCCAATATCCAGAATGGTAGCATCGTATTTAGCCAGAATTTCCGTTACGGAAGCTGTCAGTCCCGGACGGTCTTCACCCGTAATACGTATCAGGATGAGTTCAGTGTTCAATGGTTGCATAAGTCATCTTTTTGATAGAATAATAGGCTACAAAAGTAAGGAAAATTCCCGCTATTTATGCTAAATAACATAAAAATATGACTTTAAAAAGTAAGAAAAATGCTTGTTTATTTGGAAGTTTGTTTAGAAATTAGTTACCTTTGCACCCGATTTCAGAATTAAAAGCTTTGATTATCAGTATCTTTATCACTATTCAAGGCTTTGACAAGACGATGTTCCGGGAAGAAATCACTGTTGAAGGACAGTCCCGGATAGTATTAACCAAAACCGTGCCGCATGAAATATGCAAAATGGATTTTTGTTGTATTACTAATAAGTTCCTTGACTTCTTTTGTAGAAAAAGACAAACCTACCGGAGGTTTGAATGTGGGTGACATGGCCCCGGATTTCAAAATCCAAACCATGTCGGCAGAGCAATCCCAAACCGAACTTTCAGACTTGAAAGGAAAGTATGTATTGCTCAGTTTTTGGGCAAGTTACGACGCGCAGTCCCGGATGCAAAACGCAAGTTTGAGCAATGCGCTTCGCTCTACTGCCCGCAACAATGTGAAGATGGTTTCAGTTTCATTCGATGAGTATCAGTCAATCTTTGAAGAAACCATCCGTAAGGACCAAATAGTTACGCCCACTTGTTTCGTGGAAACTAAAGGCGAATATTCCGGCCTCTTTAAGAAATATCGCTTAGGCCGCGGATTCACTAACTATTTACTGGATGATAATGGTGTAATTATTGCCAAAAACATCTCTGCTGCAGAACTTTCCGCTTACTTGAATTAAGCTTGCTGATGCCCGGTGCATACAACAGCAACTTAAAAAACCTGTAAGACGAAAGTGAGGGTGTTCCCTAGAAACCGACGTCTCTTTCCGGCAAAAAAGGGAACAGAACAAAAGAGGAAAATGAATACAACAAAAAGCCCCTCCCGCACTTGTACAACGCAAAAGTGGGAGGGGCTTCTTATTTTAATGGGCTTCCAAAGACAAACATCCTAAACCTCTGCTTTAGTACGCCAAACCTCAACTTGAGCAAGCTGAAGTAGAGGTTTAGAATGCTTATTTCGGCGCTTTCCTATATAGATAGAATGCAATGAAGGCATACATTATATTCGGTATCCACACAGCGATGACCGGAGGCATGTTGCCGTTCACGGCAAATGTGGAAGCAATGGTCTGAAACAGAATATAAGAGAAACTCAATGCCAAGCCTATACCTAAATGCAATCCCATTCCACCTTTCGTTTTCTTGGAAGACAAAGACACTCCAATCAGCGTCAGGATAAAGGAGGCAAACGACATGGCAATGCGTTTGTGGTACTCTATCTCAAATTCCTTAATGTTGGCAAAGCCGCGTTGCCGCTGCCTGTTGATGTACTCGCTTAGCTGAGGGCTGGTCAACATCTCCTGCTGGTTCTTCATAATCAGGAAGTCGGCAGGCTCCATAAAAAGGGTAGTGTCTATGCGGTCACCCTTCGTGATACTCTCCTTCATGCCATCCATCTGGCGAATCATATAATCCTTGATTTTCCACTTATGCACGGCCGTCGTGTCGTAGGTAATGGAACGGGCTGTAAGGTGGGAGACCAGTTGCTTGTCATTGAACTTGTCCAAAGAAAAGCGATAACCGGTCTTGCTGTAGTCTTCAAAACGTTCGATATAGGCAATTACCCCCGAATCCACTTCCAGCTGGATGTTCCGTGCCGTATTCGCCTTACGGGGTTTGTAGTACTTGTCCTCAAAATTGATACGTGTCACACTGCCTTTGGGAATGACATAGGACCCGAGGCAGAATGTTACTACCGCAATGATTGCTGCAGACACCATGTAAGGACGCAACATACGCTTGAAGCTCATTCCCGTAGAGAACATGGCAATAATTTCCGAGTTCTCCGCCAGTTTGGAAGTAAAGAAGATTACGGCGATAAACACGAACAGCGGACTGAACAGATTGGCAAAGTAGGGGATGAAGTTCAGATAATAATCAAAGACAATAGCATTCCACGGCGCTTCATGAGACATGAAGCGGTCCATCTTCTCGTTGAAGTCGAACACCACCGCAATGGAGATAATCAATGCAATGGCAAAGACATATGTACCCAGGAACTTCTTAATAATGTACCAGTCCAGCCGCTTCAGGAATTTACCTCTCGGCAGCTTTATATTCTTCCATATCCTCCAGTTCATTTTTCTCATAATCTTGTCGATACGCGTTTCACCATCATCGGTTTCCAGGTAGCAAAGTCGCCTGCAATGATATGCTTACGTGCCTCGCCTGCCAGCCACAGATAGAAAGCCAAGTTGTGGATAGATGCTATCTGCATGGCAAGCAGCTCTTGTGCATGGAACAGATGGCGCAAGTATGCCTTGCTGTACATGGTATCTACGTAGGAGGCACCGTCTGCTTCAATGGGAGAGAAATCCATTTCCCATTTTTTGTTGCGCATGTTCATGATGCCGTCCTTGGTAAACAACATGCCGTTGCGTCCGTTGCGGGTAGGCATCACACAGTCGAACATATCGACACCGCGTTCAATGCCTTCCAGGATGTTTACCGGGGTCCCGACTCCCATCAGATAGCGAGGCTTGTCTTTGGGAAGAATACCGTTCACCAGCTCAATCATCTCGTACATCTTGTCTACAGGCTCGCCCACAGCCAGACCGCCAATGGCATTACCGTCAGCACCTTTAGAGGCGACAAACTCTGCCGACTGCTCGCGGAGGTCGCGATAGACGCAACCCTGCACAATGGGGAATAAGGATTGCTGATAACCGTACTTAGGTTCCGTTTCATTGAAACGCTTGATACAGCGGTCCAGCCAGCGATGTGTCAATCCCAGTGATTTTTTGGCATATTCGTAGTCCGAATCCCCCGGAGGACATTCATCAAAGGCCATCATGATGTCTGCACCGATAGTCCGTTCTATATCCATCACCTTCTCCGGCGTAAAGATATGCTTGCTACCATCGATGTGCGAACGGAATTCCGCACCTTCTTCGCGCAACTTGCGGATACCGGACAACGAAAATACCTGGAAGCCGCCACTATCTGTCAGCATAGGACGGTCAAAGCCGTTGAACTTATGCAGTCCACCGGCTTTTTCTATCACTTCCAGTCCCGGACGCAGATAAAGATGATAGGTATTACCCAATATAATCTGCGCCTTTATATCCTCTCTCAGCTCAGGCAGATGCACGCCTTTCACTGTTCCCACTGTACCTACCGGCATAAAGATAGGTGTCTCAATCTGCCCGTGGTCAGTAGTAATCAGTCCGGCACGTGCATTGGTCTTGCTGTCTGTATATTGTAACTCGAATGTCATTCCTCTTTCTTTTCGGTCTTTTCTTTCTTTACGGACAAGTCGATGGCATCGGCTACTTTTTCATCAGTCAGCGCAATGGCAAACACTTCCTTAATATCTTTCACATAGTGGAAAGTCAGTCCTTTCAGATATATATCCTGTATCTCTTCTATATTCTTGCGGTTCTCGTCGCTCAAGATAATCTCCTTGATACCGGCACGCTTGGCAGCCAGTATCTTCTCCTTGATGCCTCCTACCGGAAGTACCTTACCGCGAAGTGTTATCTCTCCCGTCATGGCAAGATTGGCCTTCACCTTTTTCTGGGTGAGGGCAGAAGCGAGGGAGGTAGCCATCGTGATACCGGCAGACGGACCGTCTTTCGGAATGGCGCCTTCGGGCACATGGACATGGATGTTCCAGTTATCAAAAATCTCTTCGTCAAGATTCAGCAGGGAGGCATGCGCCTTGATGTATTCCAATGCCAGCATGGCCGACTCTTTCATTACATCACCCAAATTGCCGGTTAATGTCAAACGTCCACCCTTGCCACGGCTCAAGCTGGTTTCCACGAAAAGTATTTCACCACCTACGGCAGTCCACGCCAGACCGGTCACCACCCCTGCATACTCATTACCCTGATACTTGTCCCGGGTATATTCGGGTGCACCCAGGAATTCATACAAGTCTCCCGGTTTTATTTCGGTCTTCGCAAAATAACCGTCCGTAGCATATTGGCGTGCAGATTTACGGAGTATCTTTCCGATTTTCTTTTCCAGTTCGCGCACGCCGCTCTCACGGGTATAATTCTCTATAATGGCTTCCAGTGTGTTCTTCGGAATCTTGATATCATTCTTTTTCATACCGTTTGCCTCCAATTCCTTCGGAACCAGATGGCGGCGGGCAATCTCAATCTTTTCTTCCGTGATATAGCCGCTTACCTCAATCAGCTCCATACGGTCCAGCAACGGTCCGGGGATGGTATTCAGATTATTGGCAGTAGCGATGAACATCACTTTGGACAAATCATAGTCCACATCCAGAAAGTTATCATGGAATGTAGTATTCTGTTCCGGGTCGAGCACTTCGAGGAGGGCAGAGGAGGGGTCTCCCTGGCGGTCGGCACTCACCTTGTCTATTTCATCCAGAATAAATACCGGATTGGAGGAGCCTGCCTTTATCAGATTCTTGATAATCCGTCCCGGCATGGCACCGATATAGGTTTTACGATGACCGCGAATCTCAGCTTCATCATGCACGCCTCCCAGCGACATACGGATATACTTACGCTTCAAGGCGGCAGCAATGGAACGCCCCAAAGAGGTTTTTCCCACACCCGGAGGGCCATACAGGCAGATGATGGGTGATTTCATATCGCCTTTCAGCTTTAATACAGCAAGATGTTCCAGAATGCGTTCCTTCACCTTCTCCAAACCATAATGGTCTTTGTTCAGTGTCTTTTCTGCATTGACAAGGCTCAGATTATCCGTCGTATAAATGCCCCACGGCAAACTAAGCATCGTCTGCAGATAGTTCAGCTGCACGCTATAGTCGGGAGACTGGGGATGGGTACGTTCCAACTTATCCACCTCTTTCAGGAACGTAGCCTTCACCTCATCATTCCATTTGATGGTCTCCGCCTTCTTACGCATCTCCTCTATTTCCTGCTCTTGACCGCCGCCACCCAGCTCATCCTGAATGGTTTTAATCTGCTGCTGCAGGAAATACTCACGCTGCTGCTGGTCTATATCCTCACGTGCACGCATCTGGATAGACTCTTTGATTTCGGCAAGCTGCACTTCACGATTCAGAATCTCAAGCAGGCGGTAGGTACGCGCCCGCAAAGAGTCGATACGGAGCAGTTCTATCTTTTCGTCTTTCTTGAGTGGCAGGTTCGTACAGATAAAGTCTACCAAAAACATTGGATTGGTAATGTTCTTGATGGCAAATGCCGAATCCTGCGGAAACATATCGGATGACTTGATGTAGCGTACTGTCAAGTCTTTACACGCCTCTACCAATGCATGGAATTCCTTGTCATTCTTCTCCGGAAGTTCTTCATTCAGCGTAGCTATCCGTCCCTTCAGATAAGGAGTCGTATCCGTAATCTCCTTCAGTTCCATACGTTTGGAGCCTTGCAGAATGACTGTAGTTGTCTGGTCTGGCATTTCAAGCACACGTACTATCTTGGCAACTGTACCGATGGTATGTAAATCCTCAAACAGAGGTGTCTCTGTTTCAGCCACCTTTTGGCATACAACAGCTATATAAGAATTTTTCTTTTCTGCTTCACGCACCAATTTGAGGGAAGATTTTCTTCCTACAGATACCGGCATAAACACCCCAGGGAACAATACCATATTTCGGAGAGGCAATATCGGTAAAACCTCTTCTACCTCAATGTCCATCAATTGTTCTTCATTCCCCTCAAAATCAGCAATTACAGAGAAAGCGTTTCCGCTTCTATCTTCGACATCACTCAGGTAATTTCTTTTCTTCATTTCTTTCTTTTTAGTTTATGTCATATTGGCAGGCCAATAAAGCGCCTGCAAAGTTAAGCTATTTCTTCATAAATAAACGTTCTTCACCCTTTAAAAAGACAAAAACAGTGCCAATTTTATGACAAATATGCAGGCTTTGATTATTTTTGAGCCCAATTAAAGAAGATAAACATGCCAAAATCATCTTTTAAGTTTAAACAATTTACCATATTTCATGATAAATGCGCCATGAAGGTCGGCACAGATGGTGTACTACTTGGGGCATGGGCCCCGGCAGACAAAGCAAAGCGTATACTGGACGTTGGAACCGGTACCGGATTAATAGCCTTACAGTTAGCGCAAAGGAATCCGCATGCCCGGATTACTGCAATCGAGATAGATGCGGCTGCAGCCGGACAAGCCACAGAAAATGTATCTCACTCTCCATGGGCCGATAGAGTAGAGATCATATGTCATGATTTCCGAGATTATCAGCCGGAAAACAGATTTGACCTCATCGTTTCCAATCCTCCCTATTTTATAGATGCGTTGAAATGTCCTGACGAACAAAGGTGCACAGCACGGCATGCGGGCAATTTGAATTACGATTTACTGTTTCGTCGTTCGGCATCTTTGCTTGAAGAGCAAGGAGTCGTAAGCATCATTATTCCAGCGGAAGCTGAAAAAACGGTTGTGGATACAGCTTGGAACCATAAGTTGTTTCCATTGCATCGTGTGCAAGTCTTCACCAAGCCCGGAAAACCGTGCAGACGGGTATTGCTGAACTTTGGTTTTGAAGCAAAAGAGTGTAGAGAAGAGAAACTCTGTATTGAGGTGAATCACAATGAGTTTACCCCTGAATATGTAGCTTTAACGAAAGATTTCTATCTGAAAATGTAATTTTAATTGCATAAAACTTGCCTAAATGTTTGGTTGGTATCAGAATTGTTTTTACCTTTGCACTCGCTTTTCAGAAGTAAAGTATTCGGGGTGTAGCGCAGTCCGGTTAGCGCACCTGCTTTGGGAGCAGGGGGTCGTGGGTTCGAATCCCGCTACCCCGACTGATAAGAATCAAGGAGTTACAGTAAAATGTAGCTCCTTTTTTTATTCTCCGAATGGGGCGGTTTACCTTTGGTTTAACCAAGTGAGTTAAACCGAGAGTTAAACCAAAAATGAACATGGATGCTACAATTTCAGTGGTTTGTTACAAATCCAAGACCCTATCTAATGGCGAACACCCTCTAATGCTTCGTATCAGTAAAGACGGAAAGAAGAAATACCAAAGTTTGGGAATATCTGTAAATCCCAAGTTTTGGGACTTTCAGAAAAATAAACCGAAACCTAAATGTCCTAATTTAGAGTATCTTCAAAAGATTATTCTTGATAAGAAACTGGAACTTCAAAAGAAAATGCTTGAAATAAAGTCTGACCAAAAAGAATACTCGGCTGCAACTCTGATTGAAGCAAATGAAAAGCTACTGGTTGCCAAAACCGTAGATTGCTTTTATAAAGAAATAATTGCTCAGTGTGAGATTAACAACAAATGTGGTAATAGACTGGTTTACCTTAATTCCTATAACTCTTTGAAAAGATTTACTAATGGAAAGTTGGAAATACCCTTTAATACCATAAATGTGGCATGGCTCGAAAAATATGAAAAGTGGCTCCGGAGTAATGGCAACAAAGAAACAACAATCAGTTTAATGTTCCGTACCTTACGAAGCACATATAATAAAGCAATAAAAGAAAGATGTGCCCATTTGTCTGATTATCCTTTTCAAGAATATAAAATCAGTAAATTCGACACTTCTACTCAAAAGAGAGCCATAGCTAAAACAGATATGTTGAAGTTTACAGAAACTTCCCAACCGATAGGACAAAAGAAATATGTGGAGTTAAGTAAAGACATTTTTATATTCAGCTATCTGTGTGGCGGTATAAACTTTACTGATATTGCCAATTTAACACAAGAGAATATCGTCAATGGTAGGTTACACTATATCCGTCAGAAAACTGGTAAGCTAATCAAGATTGGAATACCCCAAGAAGCTATGCAAATTATAAAAAAATACACCGATGAGAGTAATGGTTATCTATTCCCGATATTGAATGTAAAAGTCCATAAAACAGCTTTACAGAAGCAGAATAGGATTCATAAAATACGTGGCAAGGTGAATGACATTCTAAGGACACTCGGTAAGCGATTGGGAATTGAAGCTAATATAACGACCTATGTCGCTCGCCATTCATTCGCAAGTGTTCTTAAGAAATCGGGGGTAAACATTGCATTGATAAGTGAAGCATTGGGGCATTCAGACTTGGCGACTACTCAAATATATTTGGATAGCTTTGACAACAAGCAAGTAGATGAAGCGATGAAGCATTTGCTGTAACTAAAAAGAGTTCTGCCTTATATATAATAAGGTGGAACTCTTTGTTTCTGTTAAAAGGTTATCAATGAGTGTTATATGTGCATATGTGGAGCGAAAATGTTTTGAAATCCATTTGGTGAATTAAAAAATAGCTGTACCTTTGCATCGAACAACAAAGAGTTGTTGAAGCGAAAGGTACATTGATACCACTAATTGAAAGTGAGGTTGATTTGAAAGGTTTAAACTTGCGTACGGAGTTGTAAGGCTCTATTTCAACCACATCACCAAAGAAGATTTATCTTCATTACTATAAGCATCTTGTTCTTCATGATTCCCTCGTATGGTCTGCATGGACGAAAAGAACGCTGTTAATTTCATAAAGCAATCAAAAGGATTGCTCTGAGGTTAAAATTGTAAAGTACATAATTTATGTGTTCGGCTATTATCAGTCGAAGTAGGGTATGTTGCATTACAAATTCAGAAAATGAAATTAGTGGCTTTTTTTGTGTCCATACGCTTCATTGTTTAATTAAAAAAAATTGAAAAATGAAGAATTCTAAAAGAAACTATTATCCTTTTTGGAAAAACAATGGGGCAAAGAAAGGCATAATGCCCGAAGGAAAAATACAGCTTTCCATGCCCAAAAATCCCTTGGAAGATTTGAAGTGGCTTCCCGAACTTGTAAAAAGTGAAGACGAAAGGCTTGATATTATAGAGCGATTAGGCTTCCCCATAATAAAACAAGATGCGGAAGGTTTTGTACACGTGCCTTTATTCCCTTCACAACCCAAACGGGATGAAGACTTATTGCAAGAGTTCATAAACGGAAAATGGCGTTTCATGATAGCGGCATGTACCATGAGGAAAAGATTCCCGGATAAAAGGCATGAAACCACCACAAGAGGTTTTGATGTGGAACGTGTGGATGCTGCACTTCCCGAAATCAGAGAAAGACTTAAATGCAGGGTATGGAAATCTTGGGATTTGAATGAGAATCAATTTTTCTCATGTGAAGATGATGACTTTCCTGCTTGGCAATTCAAAAGAATTGGCTGGAGCATCTACCCCGATATTCCATATCCAGAGGAAGGAGGTGACAAATGATTACCTTCAACTTTGAAAGTGTCGTTTCAAGTAATCGCGAACCATATAACAATGTGGCTGCGCATGAAGAATTGAAGTCCATGATGTCACGTTTTGACAGATTGAACATCTTCTTCGACATTGACGAGGACGGCTACGAAGTGATAAAGGTCGAAAGCACATACGTGAAACGCTTCGCGTATCAGTTGAACGATGAATCTGCAAACTGGCTTATGACATACCTTTCTACTGGCAAGAGTGAGGACTTTGGCGTAGAACCGTCAGAAGTTCAGAAATCAGACCAAACTAACGGTAACGAGTATCGAAAGAATATGCTCAAACTGTTTGTGGAAAGTAAGGCTGTAAACATTCAGTTTACACCCGAGTTCAGAGACCGTAGAGGGCAGCTAACAGCAGTAGCCAACTTCAAATTCGGTAACATCTTCTTCTTTGTAAATCGAGACGAGGACATTGTTTCATACTTGCAAGAGAAAGGACTAATTCGTTAAATCTAAACGGAGCAGAGGAAGTGCAAATTTCCTCTCTCCTTTTTAAATCCACACAAATGAAAAAGAAATTTATAACTATAAACAAAATAGCTGGTAAAATCCAGTACTTGACAGAAGTCCTGCCACAGATAGAAACAAATACTATCCTTTGTAAGACATTAACCGGATTGGGTGCAACTTATTCTGAAATAAAGGCTAAGCGACATTCCATTATTTCTGTTCCCAATGTACCGCCTATCATTGGCAAATGCAGAGACCCAAAGCATAAGAATGATAATCTGTTCGGTGTCAAGCAAGGGGTGACAACAGAAGAAATCATTGATTATATTGAAAAGACATTAGCCGCAGGAAAGTTTATCAAGTTGATAAGCACTCCCGAAGGATTTGCTAAAATCAAACGTGCTTTCGAGGAACTGGAACTTGACATATATAATATATGCTTCTTCCTATCCGATGAATGCGACAAGCTGATAAAAGATGTTGATTACAGAGCTGATATAATTCTTCCTATGGATGATTTTTTCAAATTCAGAGAAAAGGCATTTGTTTCAGCCACTCCCATATTACCGAGTGACCCACGTTTTGAAAGTCAAGGTTTCAAAATAGTAGACATCCGACCCACTTTTAAATATAGACGCCCTATCAGCATTGTGCAGACCAACAATGTCTTGGAAGCATTGAAAGAAATTCTACCGCAGATAAAAGCACAACAAAAGCAACCACGCAGTATTTGTTTCTTTGCCAACAGCGTTGATATGATACACCAGTTGATGAGTAAATTGGGAGTTGAAAATGAGTCCGCAGTATTCTGTGCAGAGAAAAGTGTTGAGAAGTTGAAAAAGAAAGGATTTAAACGAGCTTATGAATACTGGAACATTAAGCATAAAATGCCTTATATGTGGTTTACCAGCAGAAACTATACTGCTGTAGATATTGAATTGGATGAACAACCCGATATAGTATTTGTCACTGAACCGTATTTTGCAGAATACACAATCATTGACCCATGTACTGATGCGGTACAAGCAATAGGACGATTCAGAAATGGTACTTCTTTGGCTATTCATGTTGTCAATACCAATGAGAACTATCCGATACGCACCCAAGCAGGTATCAAGGAATATCTTAAAGGTTGCAGGGATGCTTACAAGACGATTAAAAATCTCTATGAATGTGCAACATCTTCGGAAAGCCGAAATGCTTATAAGGCTGCATTGGATATACTGCCATATAACCGGATGCTAAAAGACGGTAAGACCAACTATTTCGCAATTGACAATTTTGTTGATGAAGCATTGGTTAAGTCTGCCTACAACAATATTGATTCAGTAGTGAACCGATACAAGAAAAGTAGCCTATTCTTACCGAAGCTGACCCAACCTCTGTTTTACAAATTGGGCGATAAGGAAAGGTTGAGCCTCATGGATAAGAGCAGTTCTATCAAAGAAAGCCGAAAGCGTATCGTTGAATTACTGGAATCGTTGAAGGATGACAGAGACTCTCCATTGGCACAATCGTTTATCAGTGACATCAGACAAGTTGATGCTTTTATTATCGATGCTTACGATACGGTAGGCAAAGAAGTTATTGAAGTAAACAATTATTCATTCAAAAAAATCAAAGAAGCCATGATTATGAAAAACTATAGAGAAAAAACAAGCGGAGTAGAGTTTGTTCAACTCCTTAAAAACTCCTTTAAGATTGGCGAGAAATATACTCGTGAATATATTAAAACAGAATTAAAGCGTTTATACGCATTGGTTAAGACTGCGCCTAAAAATGCGATTACAGCCATGACTATAAAAGATTTCTTCAAAATTCAAGAGTGTAAAATCGGAAATCAGAAAGCTATCAGAATATTAGAACCATTGATATAGGATAGTACTTTTTTTGATGAAAGTTAGTTTTATAGGGTCTGTTTTAAAAAGGTACTCTATCATTAATATTTAGCTTTATCAAATCATTCATAAACGAAGAGTCTTTGCTAATGAAAGTGAGGACTCTTTTTTTATTTGAACATATCTCCATGTCGCAATTCACTCCCCCATGCTGTGCCGGATGATAAAAACGGAGGTACACCGCCTTTTTATGCCCCCTCATGGCTATGGAAGAAAAAAGCATTCTTTACTTCACGATGATACTATTACCTCACATCATCCATGAAAAAGAATGTCTTTTGTCAGCAGCGTATATGTTCACAATTCTATTCCCGTAGCCGAGCTATAATTTACTAATGCTCCGAATTTCTTTTAAAAGAATATTTAGGGAAAGACATAGAACGAGCCTTAGATGCAAGCGAAGAAATTCACTTGTGTTTAGGGTTTGTTCTTGTTAAATACATTCAATCAATAATCATTTAATTCAAATTCATTATGGAAGCATTACAAATTATGCCTATCATGGCACAGAACCAATCGAAATTTAACTTAGGCGAGTATGCGGAAGAAGCTGCCATTATCCAAGACGAACCAACCGTACAGCCGAGCGTGAACTTTTTGGAAGCCAACACCGATGCAATCACTATGGACGAGCTTACAAACAAATGCGTTGTTCCAACTTGGGCTAACCAAGAATTGACTATCGCACACCAAGACTTTATTTCATGTGTGCACGATGCGGCTTGCTCATTCTATGCAGGTGAAAGGGTGAACGAGCCGGACATCAGAGTTTCACATATTGTACGTGGTAGAACTCCCCAAAGTTTGGGTAAGAAAGCATCGGAACTGTTGGAGTGTGAAAAGACACAATTCTACCAACGCCTTGCATTTGCCTTTACCATTCCAACCATTATCGAAACAATAAGAGGGCAAAGGCTTGAACTATGCATCGGTGGGGTAAGGAACTATTCAGACCTTAACCTTTATCGTGCATCCAAAGGCTTGGAGAAGTTTTCGGTTTTTGTTGGCTGGAGAGTGAGAATCTGTTCCAATCAAGTTTTAACGGGAGAAGGTGTCAAGTTCAATATGGAAGTGACCAATATCAGCGAACTTTACAGAAACGTGCTTGAATTGTTCCACAGCTTCAACCCTGCAAAAGAAATCCACTTGATGCAGTCACTTACCAACACTTCATTGTCCGAGACACAATTTGCGCAAATCGTAGGGCGGATGAGAATGTTTCAAGCATTGTCACCTGCAAGGCAGAAAGCTATTCCAAGACTTCTGATTACGGACAGTCAGATTAATTCTGTTTGTCGCGACTACTATCACAACGAAGTGTTCGGAGCAAAGGACAACGCCATATCAATGTTCGATTTCCACAATCTTTTGACGCAGGCTAACAAGGGAAGTTACATTGATACTTATCTGCAACGAGCCGTAAACGCTACGGAAGTCAGTGTAGGAATTAACAACGTCCTGCAAGGACTTGATAACAAATACGCTTGGTTCTTGGGCTGAGTGGATTGTTGATTGACAGAGGAAAGGACATCATTAAGTTGGTGTCCTTTCTTCATACTTAATAATTAACTAATTATATTTGTAAGTACGCAAATAAGTACATATATTTGCATTATAAAAAGGAGGATTTATGAGAACAGCCAATTACACAGATTTAAGAGCCAATCTAAAAGGTTATATTGACTCGGTTATTGACGATTGCGATACGGTACTTATCAATCGTGGTAATGGTACGGGAGTAGTAATGATTTCTTTGGAAGAATATAATTCTTTGAAAGAGACCGAATATATCATGTCTTCTGAACAGACCATGAATGATATTCGTAAAGGAGAAGAAGACTTAAAGGCAGGCAGGGGAATAGAAGTAAATTTAGATGAACTATGAAACTGATATTTACTCCTATTGCACAAGAACATTGGGAATATTGGAAAAAGAATGACCCCAACATAACCAAACGCATTAAGAAATTACTCGCCGATATATTGGAACATCCTTACACTGGTATAGGTAAACCTGAACCTCTCAAATATGAATTGGCAGGTAAATGGTCAAGACGAATTAATTCAGAGCATAGACTTATTTATTCTGTGCATAATGATATGATAGAGATTTACATATTCTCCATGAAATATCACTATTCCAAGAAGTAACTACATTATCACATCTTATTAATTAAAAGGACATCTATTAAGTTAGGTGTCCTTTTTCTGTTTTACACTTTACAAATTCTATGACATTATGGATAAATCTAAAATTGAAAATGCTATCAATCATATCACCTCTTTACAAGAGAAATTATGCTACTGTGAGAACAATCTGCAATATATCAAACGCTTGCAAGCACTTAAATATTGGTTGCACAAGTTTGATTCATTTTTGGATAGGAACAGTAGGCAGCATGGAGAGTATGCAGCAGTTTATGAGAGCTATTTTCATACTTGCTGTGGATTCTCATTCTACGATAGAGTATGCAATTCAATTCTTGTTTATGAATATGGCGATAAACCATTTTAATACTTGATATTATGGATATAGATTATACTGTTGGAGAAGTGGAACTGTCCTACAAACCAAAATTCAAGAATATATATAAGGTAGGCAGTTCTGAGGACGCATATAAATATTTACTTCCTACATATAAGGAAGGTACAATCTGTTACAAAGAATATTTTAAAGTCTTGTTTCTAAACCAATCCAGCCAAGTTTTAGGCTACACTCTCATATCAGAGGGTGGAATTACTGAAACTTGTGCTGATGTCAGAGTTATCCTACAAGCCGCATTGCTCACCAATTCAGTAGCTATCATTCTTGCTCATAACCACCCAAGCGGTAATCTGAAACCAAGCAGGCAGGATATGGAGATTACTAAGCAGGTCAAAGAAGCTGCAAG
>ENA-OYYE01000191-OYYE01000191.1-human-gut-metagenome-genome-assembly--contig:-NODE-191-length-39348-cov-9.114066_pt1 | contig 39348 bp, 31 predicted proteins | sample MGYA00243244_ERZ653437 | MGnify/ENA primary metagenome ERZ653437 (study PRJEB26926, sample SAMN06165130) | human gut metagenome | biome: ENVO:00009003; feature: ENVO:2100002; material: ENVO:00002003...
AAGATTAAAGGCTTTCAGCCTTAAGCTGCGCAGTCGTGCTATGTTAATGTGATAAGGTGCGGATATGATGATACGATAATATGTAGGTGGACCAGGACAGAGGCGTCAATATTATTGAGCGTCTGCCCTGTTTCCTTTTCCGTTCAACCGGCTTAGCAAGTAATGAGGTATCAAACAATAGATTAACTGCGCGCGCGACCATTTGTAGCATTGCTGGAAAAAGAGCATCCCCATCGAAATGAACAGGACAGCTCCGATAAGTACCTGCAAGGGCAACCACACCAACGCTTCTTGGGGGAGCAGCATCGGTATGAGCGCCATCGCTCCTACGGGGGCGAAGAACTTGCCGAGCCACTCGAACAAGAGGAACAGCGTGAGGAAAATGAAAAGCGCCACTACCGTTTCGCTCCATCCCAGATAGTAATAGACCAGCAGTTGGAAGACGCTTCCCGTCAGCGAACCGACAAAAAGTAAGAGGACGGTGAGCACCGGACGGTTTCGGAAACCTGCTTTTGAATTGACGAACTCTACGTAGGTAACTATCAGCGGCGGGATGATAATATAGAAATTGGAAGTGTACATCGCCAGGCAGGCTACCGCAAATACGCTTGCCGCGAGGCCCAGCCACCGGAAACTGTCAGTCCGCCAATGGCGTTCCGCCGGTTCGTAGCTGACGGGTTCCCGAAGTCCGGCATGTTCCATCCAGCGCCGGACAATGATGATAAGGGAAGTCATCACAAAGACGGAGAGGGGATAGACCCAACTTTCGGTTTTCAGCAATACCGGAAGCACGCAGGCGGAAATCAGTGGGAACAGGGAGGAACGGGTAAGCAGCAGTCCGACGGCGGCACAGAGAAAAGCGATGGCGATATTCACCACCGGCGGAAACGGGGAATAAAGCACAAGCAGCAATCCGGCACATGCGCCCGAAGTCATTAACAGCAACATCTGCCCGTAAGTCACGCGCCACACCCGCTTATTCACAATCCACATGCCGATGGTGAGCGCAGCCATTTCGGGGAAGATAATTTCCTTTTCGTGCAGCACCTCGGCGACTCCAATCATCGCAAGAATCATGAGGAGGGCACATAAATATCTTTTCCGCCGGGAAAGGTCACTGAAAAGCGTTGAGGAATTTTCTGTATGCCGCTTCGGGTTGTTTGGTTGTTTCATATCATTGGGTAGTTAAAGAGAATGCCTGTCTTGAGTAATCGGATGCAAATATCCGAAAAAAAAGAGAAAGTAGGGGCGGTCGGCATATAAATCGAAAAATTATATGTAAGTTTGTGATATTCTAAAAGAACTAAGTTATGAAACGACCTGATATTGTTCGCCGGATTGCAGAGGTGGTGCATCGCATTGCTCCTGATGCTAAAGCCATTCTATACGGGTCTGAAGCCCGGGGAGATGCGCGGGCAGACTCGGATATAGATTTGCTTATATTGCTGGATGACGAGCATCTGGAACCGGAACGTGAATTGGAAATCACCCGCCACCTGTATGAAGTGGAAGTAGAAACCGGGGTTATTATCAGTCCGATGGTGGTGTTGCGGCGTGTGTGGGAGAAAATAGCGACTCCGTTCAGCATTAATGTAATGAAGGAAGGGGTGATGTTATGAAAGAGAAACTTGATGCCGAAACCCGTGCCGCTATTGTGAGCTATCGTTTGGAACGTGCGTACGAAACCCTGAAAGAGGCTGATTACAATACGGAAGGCGGTTATTATAATGCTGCTGTGAACCGCCTTTATTATGCCTGCTATTATGCAGCCTCTGCATTATTATTGAAGTGCGAGATAGATGCTAATACGCATAATGGAGTGAAAACGCAGCTTTCCATGCATTTTGTGCGTACCGGACGCTTAAGTCTGGATCATGGTGCAACCTTTAGCCTTTTGTTTGAGAAGCGTCAGACGAGTGATTATAGTGATTTTGCATATTGTGATCTTGCTTTGGTAAATACACTTCGTCCTCGGGCTGAAGCCTTTATAAATGCAATGGAACAATTGATAGGCTGATTTTAACTATTGTTACTTCCAACTGACCCCGTCCAGCATCTCCAAATACATCTCTATCGCCTCCTCTATCTCCCTGATGAAGATAAATTCATCGGCGGTATGCGAGCGGCTGCTTTTGCCCGGCCCCATCTTCATGGAGGGGAACGGCATCAGCGCCTGGTCAGACAGGGTGGGGGAGCCGAAGGGGGTGCGCCCCATCGATATCGCTTTCTGAACAATAGGGTGCTGCGGCGACACGTGCGAGGAGCTCAGCCGGAAAGAACGGGCTTTGGCTTCGCAGGTGAGGTGCTTTTGTATTTCGGCAAACAACTCCTGGTTGGTGTAGCATTCGTTGCTGCGGATGTCTACCACGAAGGTGCAGCGGTCGGGGATGACGTTGTGCTGCGTTCCGGCATTCACCATCGTTACGCTCATCTTCACAGGACCTAAGAGCGGAGATTCTTTGGGGAAACGGTAGTCGCGGAACCAGGCGATGTCCTGCAACACCTTATATATAGCATTGTCGCCTTCATTGCGGGCGGCATGTCCGGAGCGGCCATAAGCAGTGACGTCCAGTACCATCAAGCCTTTCTCGGCAATGGCGGGCTGCATCTCGGTAGGTTCGCCGACAATGGCGAAATGGATGGGCGGGAGTTGGGGCAGCACACATTCTATTCCATCCTTGCCCGATACTTCTTCTTCGCAGGAGGCAAGGTAGACGAGGTTGTAGGCTTGCGTGGTGCGGCATAGTTGCAGGAATACTTGCAGCAGGCTGACCACGCTGGCGCCGGCATCGTTGCTTCCCAGTCCGTACAACTTTCCGTTGCTTTCCAGCGTAGGTGTGAACGGATCCTTGCGCCATCCGCTGACGGGTTTCACGGTGTCGATGTGAGAGTTCAGCAGTAAGGTCGGCTTGGCGAGGTCGAACATCGGGCTGAGGCACCATACGTTGTTGCCTTTTCGTCCGGTGGTCATTCCTTGCAGTTCGATGTAGTTCTGAAGATAATCGGCCGCCTTTTCTTCGTCGCGGCTGAGGGAGGGGATGCTGATGAGGGACTGCAATAGTCCGGTAGCTTCGGAAAGCAGGGTCGGTATATCGTATCTCATATCTCTATAATAAACAGTTATCGGAGCGCAAACTTACGAATAAATTTCAAGAAACGGATGGCTGAGGCGAAGAGTCTTCAGAAAAAGAAGCCCGAAAGATGAGATGGTTTCAAATGAAACCATTACCTTTGCCGGATATTTATTAATACGCAATATTATGGCTTATCATCATTTATCTGCGCTGGTGCATTGCCAGGCAGAGAAATATGGAGACAAAGTAGCCCTTAAGTACAGGGATTATGAGACGGCGCAGTGGATGCCGGTCTCTTGGAATGAATTCTCACGAACCGTGCGCCGTACGGCTCAGGCAATGGCAGAAGTAGGAATAGAAGTGCAGGAAAACATCGGTATCTTCTCGCAAAACAAGCCGGAATGCCTGTATACCGACTTCGGAGCGTTTGCCAACCGGGCGGTAACCATCCCTCTCTATGCCACCAGTTCGCCGGCACAGGCGCAATACATCATCAACGATGCCAAGATTCGCTTTTTGTTTGTAGGCGAGCAGTTTCAGTACGATGCAGCTTTCAGCATCTTCGGTTTCTGCCAGTCATTGCAGCAACTCATCATATTTGACCGCAACGTAGTGCGTGACCCTCGCGATATGACCTCTGTCTATTTCGACGAGTTCCTGGAGATGGGCAATGACCCGTCTTACAGCAAGGTGGTGGAAGAACGCATGGCGCAGGCTTCGGACGACGACCTTGCCAATATCCTCTATACCTCCGGCACTACGGGCGAGCCGAAAGGAGTGATGCTTCACCACTTCAACTACCGCGAAGCACTCCGCATCCACGACATCCGTCTGCCTTTCATGACGGACAAAGATGTGTCGATGAACTTCCTTCCGCTGACGCATGTCTTCGAGAAAGCGTGGACTTACCTTTGCATTCACCGGGGCGTGCAGGTCTGCATCAACCTCCGTCCGGCGGATATCCAGACGACAATCAAGGAGATACGCCCCACACTGATGTGCAGCGTTCCCCGTTTCTGGGAAAAAGTCTATGCCGGTGTGCAAGAGAAGATAGCACAGGAAACAGGTCTGCGGAAAGCGATGATGCTGGATGCCATCAAAGTGGGCAAGGCGCACAACATCGACAATCTGCGTGCAGGCAAGACGCCTCCGCTGATGCTTCATCTAAAATATAAGTTCTACGAGAAGACCATCTACGCCCTTCTGAAGAAGACCATCGGCATCGAGAACGGTAACTTTTTCCCCACAGCAGGCGCGGCCGTTTCCGATGAAATCTGCGAGTTCGTCCATTCTGTCGGCATCAATATGGTGGTGGGCTATGGATTGACGGAGTCTACCGCTACCGTTTCCTGCTTCCTGAACGAAGGCTATGAGATTGGTTCCGTAGGTACGGTGATGCCCGATGTGGAAGTGAAAATCGGAGAGAACAACGAGATATTGCTTCGCGGAAAGACCATCACCACCGGCTATTACAAGAAACCGGAAGCGACGGCTGCCGCTATCGACGCCGACGGCTGGTTCCATACCGGTGATGCGGGTTATCTGAAAGACAATCACCTCTACCTGACCGAACGTATCAAAGATCTGTTCAAGACTTCCAACGGTAAATACATCTCTCCCCAGGCTTTGGAAACCAAGTTGGCGATAGACCGTTACATCGACCAGATTGCCATCATTGCCGACCAGCGTAAGTTTGTCTCCGCCCTCATCGTACCCGTCTACGGTTATGTGAAGGAGTATGCCAAGGAGAAAGGTATCGAGTATAAGGATATGACCGAACTGTTGCAGCACCCCAAGGTGCAGGCATTGTTCCGCGCGCGTATTGATACCTTGCAGCAATTGTTTGCCCACTACGAGCAAGTGAAGCGTTTCACGCTGCTGCCCGAACCGTTCAGCATGGAGCGGGGCGAGCTGACGAATACGCTGAAGCTGAAACGGTCGGTGGTGGCGAAGAATTATAAGGAGGTTATTGATAAGATGTACGAAGAATAAGCGTCCGATATTAATAAGCTAAAAGAACCATTATCGTGAAAAGTGCCCTGCTCTTTTTTCTGTTATTCGTCACCGGTGCATCGTCAGGTGCGCAGGAGAATATCGATTCGTTGTTGACGGTACTCGATGAGACCGTCCGCAATAGTGACCGGTATGAAGAAAGGAAAATCCGGAGCATCGCTTTGATTAAGGAAGAACTTGCTTCCGATATTTCTTTGGAAAAAGAGTACTATATCAATTCGCGGCTTTATGGCGAGTATGAAGCGTATATTTGCGATTCGGCGCGTCACTATGTCAATCGGAATATAGAAATAGCCGTTCGTTTGGGAAGACAGGATTGGCTGAACGAATCGAAGTTGAAGAAAGCGCATCTTCTGGCTACTTCCGGACTGTATGCCGAAGGCGTAAGGCTGTTGGAAACATTGGATAAAGGCAGCCTTTCCGCCAATTCCTTGATTGATTATTACATGGCTTTTGAGAATATCTACCTTTATCATGCGGAATACGCGCAGGATGATGAGTACATGCCGGTATACCTGAAGAAGATGAACGTCTACCGCGATTCCATTTTGCAGCTTGTGCCGGAAAACACGTATCGGTATGTTATCACCAAAGGACCGGGCTTGGTGGATGAGAACCGGCAAAAAGAAGCGGAAGAACTGCTTACCGGTTTTCTGGTTAAAGTCAGTCCGGATACCAGGGAATATGCAGTGATAACTTCCATCCTTGCTTTTGTCTATCAATACGACAATTCGCCGGAGCTTCGGAAGATATGGTTGGCAAAGAGCGCCATGGCCGACATCCAAGGGGTGGTGAAGGAAAACAACTCGTTACGGGCATTGGCAGAATTGTTGTTTGAAGAGGGAGACGTGGAGCGGGCTAATAATTATATGAAGAAGAGCATGGCGGATGCGAGTTTTTATAATGCCCGCCTGCGAAATGTGCAGGCTTCAAAGATATTGCCGGTGATAGACCGTTCGTATCAGTTGGAAAAAGAGAAGCAACTCAAGAAGTTGCAGCAGTTCCTTTGGGTGATTAGCCTGTTGTCCTTGTTTTTGGTGCTGACTATCGGCTTTATCATCCGGCAGATGAAGAAACTGTCCAAAGCCCGTAGCGAAGTGATTAAGGTCAATAACGAATTGCAGAAACTGAATGCGGAGTTGGTGGATGCCAATCGTCAGCAGAAACTGATGAATGATTCGTTGACGGAAGCGAACCGCATCAAGGAGGAGTATATCGGACGCTTTCTCGGCCTTTGCTCCGCTTATATAGACAAGCTGGAAGCTTACCGGCGTATGCTGAATAAAAAGGCAGCGTCGGGTAAAGTGGAGGAGTTGTACAAGACTCTGAAATCCTCCCAATTCATCGATGATGAGTTGAAAGAGTTCTATCAGAATTTTGATAGTTCTTTCCTGAATATCTTTCCCGATTTTGTGAAATGCTTCAACCGGTTGCTACCGGAGAGTGAAGCGATTGTGCCCAAACAAGGCGAACAGCTTACGACAGAACTGCGCATTTTTGCCTTGATTCGTCTGGGTATTACCGATAGCGCCCGGATTGCGGGTTTCCTGCGTTATTCTATAACTACTATCTACACTTATCGTTCCAAACTCAGGAATAAGTCTTTGTACCGGGACGATTTTGAAGAAAGAGTGATGAAAATCGGCTCTTTCAAGGCTTGACAACTTTCTTCTTCATTTAGATTTTTGCGCCCTTCGATTAAGATTATCCGACTGATTACCAGGATATTTCTTTTGTGTTCCTTTTAGATTTGTTTTAGTTGCCAATTAAAATATATTTGTATCTTCTGATATTTGCATCACTGCTTTCCCAAAGAGGGGAAGGCAGTACCTATTGTTAATGTAAAATCGAAGTATTATGAATGTAAAAAGAACAAAGCAATGTCTTTTCCGGCATCTTCTTATCCTTGCCGGGTTACTTGTTACAATGGCGGCTTCGGCACAACAGTTTACGGTGAAAGGAACCGTAAGGGACTTGGCCGGCGAACCGGTTATCGGTGCCAATGTAATGGTGAAGGGAACTACTAACGGAGCAATTACCGATATCGATGGAAACTATTCGGTTTCGGGGGTGAGTGAGAACTCCGTATTAGTCTATTCTTTTATAGGGTACAAGAATCAGGAAGTGGCTTGCAAAGGCCGGCGCGAAATCAATGTCACTTTGGCGGAAGACCTCCAGACGCTGGATGAAGTGGTAGTGGTGGGTTATGGCTCATTGAGCAAAAAAGAACTCTCCAGTTCCATCGTACAGGTGGACAAAAGCAAATTCCAGCAAGGAGCCATGAACAATCCGATGGAAATGCTGACGGGTAAAGTGGCTGGGTTGAATGTAGTTAATACAGCCTCTGCCAATCCTAACTCCGGCTCTTCCCTTCAAATCCGCGGAGCGACTTCCATTACCGCTTCCAATGACCCGCTGATTGTGATAGACGGTGTGGCGGGCGGAGATATCCGTAATCTCTCCGCGCAAGACATCGAATCGATGACTGTACTGAAAGATGCGGGTTCTGCTGCTATCTACGGTACGCGCGGTGCCAACGGCGTTATCCTGATTACTACCAAGAAAGGTGCGGGCGAACCCGGTACTGCCAAGGTTACGTATGACAGTTGGTTCGGTGTGAACATTGCCAAGTCCGGACCGGATATTCTTTCACCCGATGAATTCCGCCGCTCACGTCGTGGTACGGATTATGGAGCCTCGACCGATTGGTATGGTTTGTTGTTGAGGGATTTCTCTTACGATAATAATCAATACATATCCATAGACGGCAGTACGAAGAACGGTTACTACGGCGCTTCTTTCAATTATAAGAAGGCTACGGGTATCGACCTGAAGAGCGCCCGTGAGGAATATGGCGGGCGTTTCGTGATAGAACAGCGGGTAATCGATAACCGTTTGCAACTGAACGGTACTTTGAATGCCCGCCGGGTGAATGAAACCTGGGGCAATGACGGCATGTTCGACACCGCACTTTCCATGAATCCTACCATGCCGCTTTATGATGATAACGGTAACTATTACCAGCCTTCTTCTCCCACCGATGCACGTAATCCGGTAGCGGAGCTGAAGGATATCGATAATAATGGTCAGCGCCTGTATGTGTTGGGAACTGCGGAAGCCAAACTGAACATATTGCGTTCGGAGAAGCATATGCTGAATACCTCCGTCAGTTATTCGCTGCACTATAATGACCTGAAACAGCAGTATTTCACTCCTTCCACTTCGGGAGAATCTTACTGGAAAGGATATAAAGGACGTGCCGAAGTGACTTACCAGAAATGGTACACGCAACGGTTGGAGTGGCTCGCCAATTATGCACTCACGCTGGAAGACCACAGCATTAAGGCGGTAGCCGGTTATACGTATGAGAATTCCCGTTGGGAACGCTTGAAGGCATCCAATAATGATTTTGCCTATGACAATATCAAATGGCACGACCTGGGCAGCGGGAGTTTTCTGAATGCAGGCAAGGCGTCCATGTCTACGGGGCAGTCGGTTGCTAAACTGATAGGAACTTTCGGCCGTATCAACTACAACTGGAAGAATTTGCTCATGGCATCGGCCTCTATCCGTTACGAAGGTTCTACCAAGTTTGGCAAGAACCATAAGTGGGGCGCTTTCCCTTCCGTTTCTCTGGCTTGGGAAATGGCGAATATGGACTTTATGAAAGGAGTTACCGGAATAGTAAAGAGTTTGAAACCCCGTATCTCTTACGGCGTGACCGGACGTTCTGACTTTGATTCCTACCTTTCCCTGGCCACTTACAGCACAAAAGGCAGTTACTTTATGGACGGTGAATGGGTAAAAGGTTATGCACCTTCTGTCAATGCCAATCCGGAGTTGGGATGGGAAAAGAGCATCAGTACCAATATCGGTATCGACTTTGTGCTTTGGAATCGTTTGAGAGGTTCTCTCGATTGGTTCGACCGTCAGTCCAAAGACCTGCTTTACAATTATACGGCTCCTCAGCCACCTTTTGTTTATTCTAATATTCTGGTGAATGTGGGTACTACGCAGAATCGGGGTATCGAACTCTCCATAGACGGCGATATCTTTAAAGGTACGAAGGTGGAATGGACGTCCGGCATTAATTATTCTTACGGTACGACAAAATTGAAGGTCCTTTCCAATACGATGTATCAGGCTTCTTATGTAGAGTTGTATCAGAAACCCGGCGTAGGTACGAGTGAGTACTTCTTCCGCGTACAGGAAGGCGGGAAAGTAGGGCAGTTCTATGGATATGAATATGCCGGCGTGGAAGACGGCAAGATGATGATATACACGGACGAAGGTGAGAAAGTGCCCGTTTCCGAAGCCGACGCCAAATATAAACGTTATATCGGTAACGGTACTCCCACTTCCTATTTGTCCTGGAGCAATACGTTGCGCTATAAGAACTTCGACCTGAATATCTTCTTCCGGGGGGCTTTCGGCTTTGATATCTTCAACATGCGTAAGTATGGCATGGGGTTGCAGGGTTGTGGTACCGATAATGTGCTGCGGGATGCTTACCTCAAGGATAAAGATATCGTAACCGGTGGTGGTGTTATTTCTTCTTTCTTCCTGGAGAAGGGAGACTACTTCAAGTTGGAGAATGTGACATTGGGGTATAATTTCACTCCGAAGCCCAATAAGATTCTCGAAAGTATGCGCGTGTTTGTTTCTGCCAAGAATCTCTTTACGCTGACCGGATACTCGGGCAATGACCCCTCTATCGTATCCGTCAATGGCCTGAAGCCGGGCGTAGATACCAATAGCGCTTATCCTACGGCTACACAGTTGAGCTTGGGATTAACCTTACGGTTTAAATAACTTAAGTTTCGCATATCTGCGATATGCTTAAGTTTTTGAGTTACTGAGTTCTTAAGTTTCCGGCAGTATGCGGGTACGATGTCAGCAAGTGATAGCAAACTCAGATAAGAGGAACTCACGAACTTAAAAACTTATGAACTCGAAACTTAAATAAATAATATGTCGAACCATACAATTGAAAGAAAATATGAAACATATCAAATATAGCTGGCTGTTACTGGCCATCCTGAGTTTTTCTTTGTCGTCTTGCCTCGACCTCGATGAAGAAGTGTTTGACAGGGTAGATTCCAAAATCTACTATCAAGACGAGAAAAGTGTGAAAGGTGCGGTTGCTTCCATTTATCAGACGGGAGCAATGAGCTACATCGAGTATTTCTGGTATTTGCAGGAGTTCTCCGCCGATCAGGTGGCATGGCGTTCCTGGAACGGAGGCTTGTGGGGATATGACGAGGCGGAGAAGTTTGTACTCTCCACTCATACCTGGACGCCCGATTCGAAGATTATCCGTACCGCGTGGGAGACAGCGTGGACTACCATCGGACTTTGTAATACGTTGCTTGCCGACTTGGAGTCATTGGACCCTGCTTCCCTGAAGATGACGGCTGAAAAGATGAAAACCTATATCGGTGAAGTACGTACGCTGCGTGCATGGGCGTATTATAATGTCTACGAAGTGTGGGGAGGCGCCTTGCCATTGAATGTTTCGGTAGGTGGCGAGATACCGCCGACAGCGGATGCGGACTTCGACACGAGCAGCAAGAAGATATATGACTTTATAGTAACCGAACTGGATGATTGCGTGAACGACCTGACCCAGAACAATGTAAACCGCATGAACCAGGCAGTGAACCGCATGATTAAAGCGCGTATGCTGCTGAATGCCGAAGTTTTTATCAAGACTAATAAATATAGCGAGTGCGCCGCCCTTTGCCAGGAAATTCTGGATGGCAAATATGGTACTTATTCCATTGCTGATGATTACCGGGATATCTACTCGATAAATAACATCAACTGTCCGGAAGTGGTAATGGCGTTTGCCTTTGAAGTGGGACAACTGAACGGTGGATGGATGCGTGATATGCCTTTCCTTCCTTACAACATCTGGGAATATTTCAACGGAACTTATCAACAGAGTCCGTGGAACTGCGTATGTCTGGTTCCTTCGTTCGATAACTCGGGGAATGTGAATACTTCCGGCGGCACAGACCATCCGAAGTGTTTCCTCGACGCTCCTTACAACGATAAATTGGGCGCGGTGTACGAACGTTATGACGACCGGGATATACGTAAACAGAATTACATATACGATGAAGCCGCCAACAACTACAAGGGTATGTTCCTGAAAGGTGCATTGAAAGCAAACTATGGGAAGGGCGACGCCATTAAGGCGGATGCCGACCGTGACGGGCAGCCCATTGTCTATGTGGACCAGGTGGGTACGTTCATGAACAAAGGGCGCAACCTGGAAACGGTGATGTCTCCGCGTTGGGGTGAAACCACTTCGGGCGTGCGGCTGGTGAAGTATCCGGTTTATCCCGAGTCCGTAGGCATTGATTTTCAGGATATAGATGAAGTGGAATTCCGTCTGTCGGAAGTGGTGTATATGCTGGCGGAGTGCAAGATGCGCGCCGGCGATGCGGAGAGCGCTAAGAACTTGGTGAACAGCGTGCGCCAGCGTTACTTCTCTCCTGCCGACTGGACAAAAGTAAAGGATGAACCGGGACGGGGCTTCACTGCTTTCGATATGGACTGGATGCTGAGCCAATGGGGGTTGGAATTCCTGTCCGAAGGGCGTCGCCGTCGTACCGACCTCCGTCGTTTCGACAAGTTTACGCAAGGACAATGGTGGTTCTTCGGCAGGGCTACGGAAGACGGCAAACTGCTTCCTGCCCAGCGCGACCGTAAATACGAGTGGTATCCGCTTCCGTCATCGGCTTTGCTGGTGAATCCGGGACTGATACAGAATCCTAATTATCAATAACATTAAATTAGAATATCCATGAAGAAGAATAAACTCTATTTACTGCTGTTAATGCCTCTGCTGGCATTGCTGGGCAGTTGCGACGATAAAGAAGAGATTGTGTTCGACCATGAGCTGCCTCAGTTCGAACTGAAAGAGAATGCTATCTTGCTGGAGGTAATCATGCCCCAGGGAACGACAGCCGATGATAAGATTTATATTGCAGGTGACTTCAATGGCGGGGAAGAAGCTGTCGGTCAACTGGAATGGCAATTGGAAAAGGCGGCAAACAGTGATGTGAAGTGGGGCATCTACCTGATGCCTTCTACCTTCGAGAATGGCAAGACGCTGGCGGACGGTTTCTACTTTGTTTCGGAGAAGCAGGGTGTGGAGCGTACGGTGAAGAATGAAGCCATGTCTCATACTCTGAATGTGGGTGTGGGTACGCGTACCAACGTGACGGTTTCCCGGTGGGCGGCTTACTTTGAAGAGGAGCCGGGAGAAGAAACGCATGACGGCTATGTGATTTACGTCGAAGATAATTCCGGCTGGAGTGAACTGGCGCTGTATGCCTGGGGAAGCGATATCCCTGAACTGTTCGGCGGCTGGCCCGGAATACAGCCTACCGGAACAGTGGAGAAGGACGGCGTTACCTATAAGTATTTCGATACCAGAGAAGCAAACAAGGGACTGACGTATAACCTTATCTTCAATAACAATAACGGTGGCGAACAGTTTGATGCGGCGGTGGTGACTCTGGACCGTGACTATTATCTGAGGATTACCGATAGCGGTTATGAAGAGATTGATAAAAGCGAGGAGATTGCGCATGATGGTTATGCCATTTTCATTGAAGACAACTCCGGTTGGGATGCGCTTACGCTTTATGCCTGGGGCAACGACCTGCCCGAACTGTTTGGCGGCTGGCCGGGAATTGCCGCTACGGGAACGGTTACCATCAAAGGCATCACTTATCAGTATTTCGATACCGGTGCGGCCAATGTGGGGTTGACCTATAATCTGATTTGCAACAATAACAATGGCGGCAAGCAGTTTGACCTGGCGGCAGTGACGCTGGACCGTCATTACTATTTCAGCATTACCGGCAGCAAGGGTGTGGAGGTTGACCCGCAGAACCCCGGTGGCGATGAGCCGGAACCGGAACCGAAGGAGGCACATACCATCTATGTGGTGAATAACACCGGTTGGGATGCACTGGCGCTTTACGGATATGCGAACGATGCTCCCGTCACTTCCGCTTGGCCGGGTATGCTGCCAACAGGAACTAAAGAAATAGATGGAGTCTCTTATACCTGTTTCGAGATGTCTGCCGAACTCACCGGCACATCAGTCAATATCATCTTCAATAACAATGGAGGTGGAAACCAGCTTCCGGACTTTCCGGTTACACTGGACCGCGACTATTATCTCACGATTACTGCGGAGGCATGTACGGAAACCGCGACTCCCTCCGGCAACTAACTAAAAACAGAAAAGATGAAGTACAGATATTATATAGGATTGATACTCCCGATGTTGTTGCTGCACCTCCTTGCGGGGTGTAGCGATAACTCCGGAGGGGGAAGCGAAGAACCGCTGCCTGCACCGGACAAGGCGGCAAATAAAAGTGTAATCTATGAAGCCAATCCGCGCCTCTTTGGCAGGACAGACGTGCTGAATGCAGTAGCTGCCCGTCTGGATGAAATCAAGTCATTGGGAACGGACGTCTTATGGCTGATGCCTGTCTACGAACCGGGAGTGAAAGATGCAATCGGGTCGCCGTACAGCGTGAAAGATTATAAGAAACTGAATCCCGCTTACGGTACGATGGACGACTTGAAATCCCTCGTCGCCAAAGCGCACGGGAAAGGGATGCGCGTCATTCTGGACTGGGTGGCGAACCATACTTCCTGGGACAATGACTGGATACGGAATAAGACGTGGTACACCCTCGACGCGGCCGGAAACATCCTCTCTCCCGAAGGGATGGGCTGGGCGGATGTGGCCGACTTGAATTATGATAATCCCGAGATGCGCGCGGCAATGTTGGAAGCCATGAAATATTGGGTGGAGACTGCGGACGTGGACGGCTATCGTTGCGATTATGCCGAGGGCGTACCTCATGATTTCTGGAAACAGGCTATCAAAGAACTGAAAGCAATCAAGGGGGATGACCTGTTGATGCTTGCCGAAGGCGGGGTAGCCTCCCTGTTTGCAGATGGATTTGACCTGGTGTACGGCTGGGACTTTAACTCGAAGTTGCAGGATGTATTTGCCGGAAAGACCACGTTGGCGGCATTGTATGAAGTGCATAAACAGGAGTATCAGGGCGTACCCGAAGGAAAGCAACGGTTACGGTATATAACCAATCATGACCTGGCGTCCGGGAAATCTCCGGTACAGGTCTATCACAACGAACGCGGTGCAACGGCCGCCTTTGTTATTGCTTCCATGCTTGGCGGAACACCGCTTATATATAGTTCGCAGGAGATAGCCTATCCGCAGCCGCTCTCTTTCTTCGACTATCGGCCGATGGATTGGAATTCGGCTTCCGCTTCCTGCGATGAGTATAAGCGGCTGATGCAGATTTATCAATCCACGGTTTCCCTGAGGAGCGGAACGCTGAAAACCTACGAAACCGGAAAGGCGGCTTCTTTCTACTATGCGAACAGAGCCGGAGGACTACTGGTAATCGTAAACACCGGTGACGAACCCCTGACAATGAAAACGCCGATAGAGCGTGCGGGAGACCGCATGAAGAATCTGATGAATCAGGAGACTGTCACGCTTCCGGCAGTCATGAACCTGGAACCTTATCAGTATTTAATCTTGGAGAAAGAATGAATGCCATGCAAATAAGAAAGATACTGTTTTCAATAGGGCTGCCCGCACTGCTTTGCGCATGTGCCGCCGGGCGGCAACCGGACCGGGAGACATATACATTGCCTGCTCCGGAGGATGTAGTGATGTATCAGGTGAATCCCCGTGTGTTTGCCCCTGCGGCCTCTTTCAACGCGGTAGGGGAGTATCTGGACTCCATCCGTCAGCTTGGTGTGAACGTAGTATGGTTTATGCCGGTGAACGAGGTGGGGCGTGAGAAGTCGGTCAATTCTCCTTATTGTGTGAAGGATTATCGGTCTGTCAATCCGGAATTCGGTACGATGGAGGACTTCAAGCGCCTTGTCGGGCAATGCCACCGGAAAGGCCTGAGCGTCATCATCGACTGGGTGGCGAACCACACTTCCTGGGATCATGCCTGGATGCGGCATAAAGACTGGTACACGCAGGATGCGGCGGGAAATGTCGTTTCTCCCGCCAACACCGGATGGAGGGATGTGGCCGACCTGAACTTCGATAACCGGGAGATGCGTCTGGCAATGATTGATGACATGAAATTCTGGGTGGACAGCGTGGGGATAGACGGTTTCCGTTGCGATGCGGCGGATTTTGTTCCGTATGATTTCTGGGAACAGGCCCTCGATTCGCTTCGCGCCCACCGGGCACGTCCCTTGCTGATGCTGGCTGAGGGAAAGAGAAAAGACCATTTCGCCGCCGGATTCGATATGAACTATGCCTGGGACTTTCTGGAGGAATTGCGGAATGTATTCCGGAAACAGGGCTGTGCTTCCGCCTTGTTTGACGCAGACCGTGCGGAGTATGATTCCCTTTCTGCCGGAAAGGTGAAACTGCGGTTCACCACCAATCATGACGAGATGGCGAAGCTGTCCCCTGTCCGTGAGTTCGGAAACGAATGTGGCGCTATGGCGGCATTCGTCTTGTCCGCCTACATGCATGGCGGTGCTTTGATTTACAGTTCGCAGGAGGTGGGTCATGCGGAGCGTATCAACTTTTTCCATTACCACCCCGTGGACTGGAAAGCCAATGCTGCCCTAAGGGAGGAGTTTAAAGCGCTGATGAGGCTCTATAATGACTGTCCTGCCATACGTAAAGGAACGCTGAAGGTTTATCCGGACTGCGATGTGTCCATGTTTGAGAAAGAGAAGGACGGCGACCGGTTGCTGGTAATGGTAAATGTGCGGGAAGATGCCCGGACAGTTTCGTTGCCCCAGGCTTGGAAAGGCTGTCTTGTTACGGAACTGTGTACCCAGGCGCAAGTCCGGCTGGAGGATACTTGCACCTTGGCCCCTTATGAATACCGGGTGCTGAGAAGGCTTTCCGAAGAGTGAACCGGAAGCTATTGTACGGACGCTTCCAACGGCCGTTCCGGTAGGTACTTGTACCCGCTTTGACAGACACTTGCCTCCAAGGAGACAGACACATGCGTCCAGCGTGACAGAGGCTTGTGTCTGACGGGACAAACACATGTGTCTGTTAAGTGATATATAAATGATTGATAACCAGATTGTAAACTTTTTAATTTAGACTCATTAATATGATAAGAACAAAGATTTTAGTCTTGATGCTATGGCTTGCCGCACCGATATTTGCCGGGCAACTGACTTCGCCGGACGGCAACCTTCAATTGCATTTCCGGCTGGACAACGGCGTGCCAGCCTACCGCCTTGAATATAAAGGCAACGACGTCATAGCCACCAGCCGTCTGGGGCTGGAGATGGAAGAGGCCTCTTTGACCGGCGGCTTTACGTTGGTCGATGTCCGGAACACCTCTTTCGACGAGACCTGGTCGCCCGTTTGGGGCGAGTACAGCCATATCCGCAACCAATACAATGAGATGGCGGTGACACTGACACAAAAAGAAGATAAGAACCACACCCTGCTACTTCGCTTTCGCCTCTTCAACGATGGTCTGGGCTTTCGCTACGAACTGCCCGAGCAGCACGGCATGAACTACCTGACGGTAAGGGAGGAATGCACTGAATTCAACCTGACGGGAAACCATAAGACCTTCTGCATACCGGGAGATTACGACACTAACGAGTTTGCCTATACCACTGCTCCGTTGTCAGAAATAAAAGTGGAAATGGAGAAGAATCTTCGTAAGAAGGGATATGAGTCCCGAGCAACCTCTTTTACCGTGCAGACCCCGCTGATGATGAAAACGGTCGAAGGTCTTTATATCAATATCCACGAAGCCGCCCTGGTAGATTACTCCGGCATGTTGCTGAACGTAGACGATAAGGCTTTCCGCCTCAGCGCCCACCTCACTCCGGACAAGCTGGGCAAGAAAGGGTATCTGCAACTGCCGTGTCACACGCCCTGGCGGACGGTTATCGTCAGTGACGACGCCCGGGATATTCTCGCTTCGCAACTGATTCTGAACCTGAACGAGCCGTGCCGCTTCGAAGACACTTCCTGGATTAAACCCCAGAAGTTCATCGGCGTGTGGTGGGAAATGTTCACCGGTCAGGGAAGGACTTGGGCGTATAGCGATTACTACAAGGCCAAGCCGGGCATAACGGACTATACCAAGCTGTCGCCCAACGGTCGCCATGCCGCCAACACGAACCATGTAAAAGAATATATCGACTTTGCTGCCGAGCACGGAATCGATGCCGTACTGGTAGAAGGCTGGAATGAGGGTTGGGAAGATTGGGCTTCTTATCGCAAAGACCGTCAGTTCCTCTTCACCAAGCCCTATCCCGATTTTGACGTGGACGAGTTGCAGCGTTATGCCTCGAACAAGGGAGTCCGCATCATGATGCACCATGAAACTTCCGCCAATGCGGCCGACTATGAACGCCAGTTGGAGGATGCCTTCCGCTATATGGTGGCGCATGGCTACAATTCGGTAAAGACCGGTTACGTGGGATACGTTATTCCCCGCAGCGAATACCATTCTTCCCAGTGGATGAATAATCATTATATCCACGTGGCGAAGCGTGCGGCGGACTATAAAATCATGGTCGACAGTCACGAGGCGGTTCGCCCCACCGGCCTGTGCCGTACGTATCCCAACTGGCTTGCCCAGGAGTCTGCCCGTGGCGGAGAGTTCGAGTCGATGGGAGGGAACGACCCCGACCATACCACTATTCTTCCCTTTACCCGGTTGAAAGGCGGTCCGATGGACTACACGCCGGGAATCTTTGAAACCCGCTTGAGCTATTACGGAGAGGTCAAGAAGAAGGAACGCGTACACACTACTTTGGTGAAGCAACTGGCATTATACCTGACCATGCCCAGCCCGATACAGATGGCCGCCGACCTGCCTTCCAACTACCGTCGCTTTATGGATGCTTTCCAGTTCATCAAGGATGTACCGGTGGACTGGGCGGATAGCCGTTATCTGGAAGCGGAACCGGGTGATTACATCACCGTTGCCCGCAAGGCAAAAGACCGTGACGAATGGTTTGTCGGTGCCATTACCGATGAGAATGCGCGTACGGCGCTTATTCCGTTCGATTTTCTGCCCGTCGGCAAGAAGTATATCGCAACCATTTATGAAGATGGTAAAGATGCCGATTGGGATTTGAATCCGCAAAGTTATCGTATCCGTAAGGTGGTTGTAACCCATAAGAGTCTGTTGAAGCAAAAGCTGGCTCCCGGTGGCGGGGCGGCTATCAGCCTGAAAGAGGGGACTCAGGCAGGGCTTAAAGGACTGAAAGAGATTAAGTGAAGGAATTCTTCCTGCATTTAATGTGAAAGTTAACAGTAGGAGAAGCACGGGTCGGGAGATTCGTGCTTTTTTTCTGCGCGTGCCCGGCAGAAAATAAACCGCCTCCGCTCCTTGTTTACAGGAACTTTTCCTATCTTTGTACTGTTGTTGAATGCGCGGAACCCTTGGGAGACTGCATTTAGACGGATAGATAAGAACTGAAAGACGATGTATATGGAAGATGTTAAGCGAATACCTTACGGCGTGTCCAATTTCGTGGACGTTGTCAAGCAGAACCAGTATTATGTGGATAAGACGATGTATCTGCCTCTGTTAGAGGACCAGCCCAGCTATTTGTTCCTCATCCGGCCGCGCCGGTTCGGCAAGAGCATCTTCCTGAGTATGATGAGCGCCTATTATGACATTGCACGGAAAGACGAGTTCGACCGCCTGTTCGGCAACCTCTGGATAGGTAGCCATCCCACACCGTTGCGGGGGAAGTTTCAGATAATGTCGTTCGACTACTCCCGCGTGGGAGGCAGTTGTGAGGAACTGGAACAGAACTTCCAGATTTATTGCACCGGAGAGCTGAATATCTTCATGAACAAGTATAGCGAGTACTATTCCGACCACATCCGGGCACAGTTCAACGAGGCTCCCACTTTCGAAGCCAAGTTGCAAGTGATACTGGGCGAAGCCAGTCTGCGCAACTATCCCCTTTACCTTATCATCGACGAGTACGATAACTTCACCAACGTGGTGCTGAACGAGCACGGCGAAAACGTTTATCATACCCTCACCCATGCCGACGGTTTCTACCGGAACGCTTTCAAGAAGTTTAAAGGCACCTTTGACCGTATCCTCATGATGGGGGTCAGTCCTGTCACACTCGATGACCTGACAAGTGGTTTCAACATCGGTTGGAACATCAGTACCAAGCAGCAGTTCAATACCATGCTGGGCTTTTCGGAGACGGATGTGCGCCGGATGTTTCAATATTATAAGGATTGCGGGCAGTTGAAAGGTGATATTGATGAGATGATGGCTGAGATAAAGCCGTGGTATGACAACTATTGCTTCTCGGAACAGAGTTTGGGTTGCGACCCGAAGATGTTCAACTGCGACATGGTGCTTTATTATTTGAGAGAAAGGGTAGATACCGGGAGATCTCCCAGACAGATGATTGACCCCAACACCCGCACGGACTACAGCAAGATGAAAAAGCTTCTTAACCTCGACCATCTGGACGGTGACCGCAAGGGAGTCATCCGCCGCGTTGCGGAAGAGGGGCGGATTGTGGCAGATTTAGTCCTTTCGTTTCCTGCTAAAGATTTGGTGAAGCCGGAGCTGTTTCCCAGTCTGCTGTTTTACTACGGTATGCTTACTATTGTCGGCACTCGGGGAATGCAGCTGATTCTGGGAATCCCTAACAATAACGTGCGTAAGCAGTATTACGATTATATGCTGGAACAGTATCAGGGCAAGGAACGCATTGATCTGACCGACCTTATAAGTAGTTTCTATGCCATGGCTTTCGACGGTGACTGGCGCCCTTCCTTGGAGAAGATTGCCCACGACTACAAGGAGAACTCCTCCGTCCGCAGTCTGATAGAAGGCGAGCGCAATATTCAGGGTTTCTTCCAGGCCTACCTCAGCATCAACGCCTACTACCTTATTGCTCCTGAAGTGGAATTGAACCACGGTTTCTGCGACCTTTTCCTGATGCCCGACCTGCAACGTTATCCCGAAGTGGCGCACAGCTACATTCTGGAGTTGAAGTACCTCCCTGCCAAAGACTACGACGCCAAAGGAGAAGCCCAATGGCAGGAAGCCGTAGAGCAGATATACCGTTACGCCGAAGGCCCTAAGGTGCAATCGATGTGCCGGGGAACGGAGTTGCACAAGATTGTGATGCAATTCAGTGGTTGGGAACTGGCACGATTGGAGGAAGTCTGAGCGTGTATAAATAAGGTTGTCGCTCATCCTATATCAATCCCGCCCCCATTCTATTAACTAACTTTATGGCATCTCCGGTTAGGGATGCCGTCCACTCGTCTGTTTATTATATAGAGAGACCTTGCTTAACACACGCAGCCGCTTGTCTTGTTGCGGTCAAGGGCTGAACTTAAAATATCAATAGAATGAAAAACAACTATTTCCCTGCTTTATTACTGTTGGCTTTGGCGCTGAGCATCGGTTCGTGCCGAAGCGGAGTGAAGAAAACAACCAAAGAATACCCTATGTTCTGGACTTGGCTGGGTTATCGTCCCGGTATGAATTTCGATTCCGTTTGCCAAGTGATGAACGATATCGGTATGGATGGAATCCTGCTGAACGCGCCCACTCCTGACGATTACCGGGCAGCCATACCGGTGGCTCACAAACACGGCATCGAGGTGTATGCCTGGCTGTGGACGATGAACCTGGAGCACGACCGTGACAAGATACTCCGTGAACATCCCGAGTGGTTCAGCGTGAACCGCAACGGTAAGAGCCTGGCCGATACGACAGCTTATGTGGATTATTACAAATTCCTTTGCCCCGCCCTGCCCGAAGTGCGTGAGTTCATTAAAGAAAAGATAAAGGCTTATTGTGAAGTGGAGGGATTGAACGGCATCGCCATCGACTATCATCGTTTTGTCGATGTAGTGCTTCCCACTACCTTATGGCCTCACTACGGCATTGTGCAAGACCGTGAATATGCCGCCTGGGATTATGGCTATCATCCCGAAATGCTCCGGAAGTTTCAGGAGCAATATGGCTACGACCCCCGTCAGCAGGAAGACCCATCGCTGGACGTGAAGTGGCGCCAGTTCCGTTGCGACCAGGTTACGGAGGTAGCCAATATGATTGCAGAAGTGGTGCACTCGTACGGCAAGACGATGGCGGCTTCTCCCTTCCCCACACCGAAGATGGCTTCGCGCATGGTGCGCCAGGACTGGAAGAAGTGGAACCTTGACATCGTATTTCCGATGGTCTATCATACTTTCTATACGGGCGATGTCAGTTTCATTTCCGACTGTACCGTGGAGAATGCACGCGATAAGAACGAAATGACCACCTTGTATTGCGGCATGACTGCCACCGACGGCCCCGAAATGTTCGAGTGTATGGATGCCGCTTTGAACAACGGTGCGCAAGGCATAGCCGTCTTCACCATTCAGGGGCTTCGTTCGCCGGAAGTAAGACGACAATTCAAGGCTTATACGGATAGTGTCCGGGCGGTGCGTACTGCCGGGGGAGGGGTGATAAAGGCTGTTTACCCCAAGGCTGCCGATTCAGACCCTTTCAAGCATGATGGTATCATGATGTTGGTACACGAGCGGATGCAGCAGCTTATAGCCAGGACTGCCGGTAAGGAAGAAGTTGCCCCTTTGTCGTTGGGCGAATATAAGCAGGTGGATGCGTACGATGCGACGCGTTGCTATCGGGTGACGGATAGCAATAGTAAGACTACTTTTGACGTGACTTTCTATCTTTATGGCGATATCGTCTCCGGCTGGGATGTAGACATAGCTGTCCCTGCTGCCTTTTAATATCTATTATTCATAGTGAAAGTATCTGTCATTCAGAGCGAAGCCGATTAAGCATTCGTACTTAAGTTCCTATAAACAACACTGCCAAAACAGATGAACACCTGCCCCTATGATATTCCGATAAGGGCTCGTGTTCATCTGCCTTGGCAGTGTCTTTTGTATTCTGTACGGGGATTTCAGGCTTTTAGTATCCGAAAATCTCCTCCTGTGTCAGTTCAATCACCGGCGCAATCTTCTTCAATCCCTCCATGTCGAGTTCTTTCTTATCGCCTAAGATGCCGTAGTTGTAAGTGCGGCCTTTCACCCATTTGTTCTGGAAGTCCACTACATCCTTCAGTGTCATATTCTGTATGTCGTTGTACAGTTTGATGCGTGAATCCACGTTCTGTCCTAAGTATTGGGCGCTGATAAACGACCAGATAACACTCATCTTCGTGGTACGCTCGGTGCGTAGACGGGCAGTCATGCCTTCCTTCGCCAGCTTGAAGGCGGCTTCCGATTCCGGCATGTTGTTGATGATGTCATTGAACGTATGGATGGCGTCCATCATCTTGTCGTTCTGCGTGGCTATCTGCGTAATGATGTAATAGTTGTCCTTCAGGTAAGTCGGTTTGATAAGCCCTGCCCATGCCGAGTAGGCCAGTCCTCGGCTTTCGCGCATCTCCTGGAATACGATGGAGTTCATGCCGCCTCCGAAGTACTCGTTGTAGAGTTGGCGTCCGGGTTCGATGGCAGCGTCGAACTTTTCACCCCGGTTGGATAGCTGCATCATGTAGATTTGCTTGGCTTCGTAGGGAGCGAGGTAGATTTTGGTTTCGGGCGTAAGCTGTTCCTTGAAGTCGTTGCCTGCCGGGATGTCTTTCAGTGTCTTCGGGGTCTTATGCTCCTTGTCGATGAGGGCAAGCAAGTCCTTGTCACTGCTGGGACCGTAGTACAGGATGCGGTGCTTGTATCCCGTGAGCTGATGAATGCGGTCCACCAATGCTTGCGGATTCATACCGGTCAGTTCCGCTTCCGTCAGTATGTTGGTGGAGGAGTTCTTCGGGCCGTAGTTGATGTAGTTCGTCAGGCGCATGAAGTTCTGCATCTGGTTCAGCTTGGCGTCTTTGCGCTGCTTCAGGATGTCCTGGGTCAGGTTGGCATAAGCCTCTTTGTTGACCTGTGCGTCTGCAAGCAGTTTCTCGAAGAGTGCGATGGCAGCCGGCAGGTTTTCGTTCAGACCGTACAATTCCACATACGTGCGTTCGCTGCTGGGATATACGCTGAAGCTGCAAGCCAGGCGGTAGAACTCGCTCTTCACCTGTTCGGGAGTCAGTTCCGAAGTACCTAAATATTCCAGGTATTGCGCAGCGGTGCCTAATGCCTTGTCGTGGTTGTTGCCCATATCGAAGAGGTAGGTCAACTGGAAGATATCGTTGTCCGTATTCTGCTTGTACAGTACGGGGATGCCGTTGCCGGACTTCAGTTGGGACATATCTTTGTTGTAATCCAGGAATACCGGTTCGATGGGGGTCACGTTGCTTTGCTGTATCTCTTTCAGGAACGGGCTGGCCTGGTCGCGGTTCATCACGATGGGCGTAATGTCCGGTTTGGATATCTTCTTCTCGTTCGGGTCTTTTCCTTGTCTTTTATAGATGACGGCGTAATTCGTGTCCTTTAGATACTTCTTGGCGAAAGCTACGATTTCATCCTTCGTCAGTTTGGAGATACGGTCCAGTTGGGTTACTTCGTCCGCCCAGTCGCTGCCGTTCACGAAAGACTGCACAAACCAGTCGGCCCGGCCGTCGTTGCTTTCCAACTGTTGCAGTTGGTAGAGCTTGAAGTTGTTGATGTTGGCTTGCAGTATCTTTTCGTCGAAGTCGCCGTTTTGCAGCTTCTTTACTTCACCCAGCAGCAGGTCCTTCACCTCGTCCAGTGTCTGTCCTTGCTTGGGGCGTCCCTGCATCAGGAAGACGCTATAATCCGACATGGGAATCGGGTAGCAGTAGGCTTGCAGTGTCTTCTGTTGTTGTGTCAGGTTCAGATCGATGAGGCCTGCCTGGCCGTTATACAGAATCTGCGAAACCACGTTCAGTATCTCCACTTCCTTGCTGGCTGCTCCGGGGAAGCGCCATGCCAGTGCCACGCTTTCGGCATCCGGTCCCAGCACCTCGCGGATGACGGGCTTCGTGATTTCCGTTTCTTTCGGCAGGTTCAGCTTCGGCAGATTGGCATTGGGTTGCAGGTCGCCGAAGTATCTGTCGATGGTAGCTATCATCTGGTCGGGTTCGAAATCGCCCGAGAGGCAGATGGCTATGTTGTTGGGCACATACCACTTCTTATAATATTCCTTGATGTTGGTGATGGAAGGATTCTTCAGGTCTTCCTGCGTACCCAGCACGGTCTGCGTGCCGTAAGGGTGGTGCGTAAAGAGTGAAGACAAGACGGCTTCGTACACTTTTCTCGGGTCACGGGTGAGCGACATGTTCTTTTCCTCGTACACTGTCTCCAGTTCCGTATGGAATCCGCGAATCACGCAGTTCTTGAAGCGGTCGGCCTGAATCTTCGCCCAGTTCTCTATTTCGTTGGCGGGGATGTCTTCCGTGAAGCAGGTCACGTCGAAGCTGGTATAGGCATTTGTCCCGTTGGCGCCGATGGCGGCCATCAGCTTGTCGTATTCATTGGGAATGGCCAGTTTGGAGGCCTCGTACGACAGGCTGTCTATCTTGTGATAAATGTTTTTGCGGGCAATGCTGTCCGTCGTCTTGCGGTAGATTTCGAACTGCTGTTCTATCTGGTCCAGCAACGGCTTTTCTGCCTCGTAGTTCTGTGTGCCGAAGTGGGTGGTGCCCTTGAACATCAGGTGCTCGAAGTAGTGCGCCAGTCCGGTGGTTTCCGCCGGGTCGTTCTTTCCGCCCACGCGTACGGCAATATAAGTCTGAATGCGTGGCTTTTCTTTGTTTACGGTCATGTAGACCTTAAGTCCGTTGTCCAGTGTGTAGATACGTGCCTTGAGCGGGTCGTTGGGCACGGTCGTGTAGCGGTAGTCCTTAGGGCTGGCGCCACTCATGCTTGTTGCTGAGAGAAGGAAAAGCACCAGGCATGATAATCGGAATAGTTTGTTCATAAGTTGACTTATTAAATTGATAGAGACAAAAGTATGTATTTTTTTCGTACCTTTGCGCTCCGTATAAGAGTATTTTTTTATAAAACCATATTTTGACGTATGATTACCGTTGAACAACTGAAAGATATTAAGGAACGTACCGAAGCCCTGAACCGCTACCTGGACATCGAAGGAAAGAAGATACAGGTGGAAGAGGAACAGCTGCGTACGCAAGCTCCCGGTTTCTGGGACGACCAGAAAGCGGCCGAGGCGCAGATGAAGAAAGTGAAAGGTCTGCAACAATGGATTTCCGGTTATAACGAGGTCAAGACCATGGCGGATGAGTTACAGCTCGCTTTCGATTTCTATAAGGATGAACTGGTGACCGAAGAAGAAGTGGACAAGGCTTATAGCGATGCGTTGGTCGCCGTGGAGGCGTTGGAGCTGAAAAACATGCTTCGCGAAGAAGCCGACCAGATGGACTGCGTGCTGAAAATCAATTCCGGTGCCGGTGGTACCGAAAGTCAGGACTGGGCCAGTATGCTGATGCGTATGTATTTACGGTATGCCGAAACACATGGTTATAAAGCCACCCTTGCCAATGTGCAGGAAGGCGATGAAGCCGGTATCAAGACCTGCACCATCGAGATTGCGGGAGAGTATGCCTACGGATATCTGAAAGGTGAGAATGGGGTACACCGCCTAGTGCGTGTTTCTCCTTTCAACGCCCAGGGCAAGCGTATGACCTCTTTCGCTTCCGTGTTTGTTACACCGTTGGTGGACGATACTATCGAGGTGAATATCGAGACTGCCCGTATCTCCTGGGATACTTTCCGGAGCGGGGGCGCCGGCGGACAGAACGTGAACAAAGTGGAGTCCGGTGTACGGTTGCGCTATCAATATAAAGACCCTTATACGGGTGAAGAAGAAGAAATCCTGATAGAAAATACTGAGACCCGCGACCAGCCCAAGAATCGTGAGAATGCCCTCCGGCTTTTGCGTTCCATGCTTTACGATAAGGAAATGAAGCATCGCATGGCGGAACAGGCTAAAGTGGAGGCCGGAAAGAAGAAAATAGAATGGGGCTCGCAAATCCGCAGTTATGTGTTTGACGACCGTCGCGTGAAAGACCACCGCACCAATTATCAGACTTCGGACGTAAACGGAGTGATGGACGGCAAGATTGATGAGTTTGTTAAGGCTTATCTGATGGAGTTTGCCGGAGAAGCTTGATATTGATGATATAGGAGATAATAAAAACAGCGCCTATCTCTTGAGAAAGGATAGACGCTGAAAACACAGTAAATAAAACCCCTTCAAGCGAAAACGCTTTGAGGGGTTCTTTTTTATCATTAGAAGTTATATCCTACGCTGATTGAAAAGTTCTTATTCTTGACAGAATATCCGTCCTCTGCATCTTTTGCTATGTTGGCTAAGCCGAATTGATAGTTAAGGCCGATATAGAACTTGCTAAGAGTGAGGCCTGCTCCGATTCCTAAACCGGCGTCGAATCTGTTGAGAAATCCGTCCTTACCGAAGAGATCTTCTTTTTCTTCTTCTTTTTCTCCCTCGTATTCATAGGTCATTTTCCCTTTTCCTCCGATACCATAAGCGAAATACGGGCCGAAGTTTACTTGTAGTTGTGTTGTTGCACCGAAGTTGTAGCGGTAAGATGCCATTACCGGAATTTCCAGATACTGTGGTGTACATTTAACTTCAAGCTTGTCTCCTCCGTCTTCTTCACTTGTTTTGAAGCCTTTCGTTGTATAATATAAACCACTTTGCAAGTATAAACTCTGGAGCAGGGGAAAGTCTACACCTATACCTACATTAAATCCCGCTTTGCTGTCTGCCGATTCGTCTTCTTCAGAGAAGCTCATATTCGACAGATTGAAACCCGCGCGGATGCCCCACGTAATACCTTTTTCAGGTTTTTCAGTAGAAAAGAAACTGTTGGAAGAACTGCTTTCCTGCTGTGCAGAAGCGCTGAATACACACGCCATACATGCGATGGCTACTAAAATCTTTTTCATTGTTTTACTCATTTAAATTAATAATATAGTGTTGAATAAAAATTGATTGATACCCAATGAAAAACACTCTTTTCATTGTTAATCTTTTTGTTTGCAAAATTATGTAAATAAACCGAGCGGGTTCGTTAATGAGTAGTTCGGGAATGTAGACAGATTTGTCGCCTAATTGGAAACAGTGCGCACTGATTGGTGGGTAAGGTTAGGAGTGATGGCATTAGAGAAATCGTGAAAGAAGTCATATTGGAGTATGCAGGATATGCGCCAGAGTAAGTGGACGTCAATGTTTTCTTTCTTAAAAATCTTGTAAACATTCGGACGTGTGCAGCACAACTGCATGGCAAACCAAGTGACACTACGTCCCTGTTCGTGAAGTTTGCGTTCTATCAGTTGACCGGCATGAATCATTTTCTGATTTTATTTATGCTTCGCCCTGACTCCCGATGGGTGATTGAATAATACTTTTATGATAAGTATATATACAGAAAAGCGTGGGAATCTTACCTTCGCTCGTTCCGTGTTTCGGGCCTTCGCAATGCCCACCCTTCGAGAACGAGCAACGCAGAAAGCCCACGCCGATATGTATAACAAACCTTTGTGCCGTTTGTTGGACGGCACAAGGTCAATATATAACATATCAGGAGGACGTCTTTGTTGCAGTTCGTCTTTTCGAAGGGGTCAAAAGTTGCGAAGTTTTGAAACACGAAAGACAAGCGCTTATAAACGTCTTCTCTATATAAATACATCCCCCCACCACCCGTAGGCTTTCTGCGGAAAGATGTGCTGCAAATGTAGGAAAAAAAATAATACTCTCCGATTACTTCCCTTTTTAATTTAGAAATAGATACGGAGAGTTTAGTCTGAAGTTATGGTTAGAGGGTGTGTCAAAACGCACTATTTAAGATTGAACACAGAGGCACAGAGGTACAGAGGTTTTATTTTGAACACTTTAAAAAGCTCTGTGTCTTCTGTGACTCTGTGTTTAATTCACTTTTGACGCATCCTCATTTATATTTACCATTTTGCAAAGAAAAGTTTCGGATTGATATTCAGCGACACCCACCCCCAATCTTGCCAGCTCTTGTGGTAACCGCCTTTCACGGCATCCATCGTCTTCGTGCCCCGCATGAAAGAATAGCCGGCAGAAAGCTTCACATCTTTCATGATGGAATAGTCTATCTGGGCGTCGACTTCCGAACCGAGCGACTTCTTCAAGTCCTCGTTGCCGACAATCGGATCCTGGGCGGTACTGAAATAGTGGTAATTTGCTTGCAGGGTAACCTTTGGCGATGCCTTGAAAGTAACGCCGATGCGGTTGTCCCACAAACCGGGAGAGGAGACTTTCCAGCCCGAGGCATAGAAATAATCCATTGCACCATAGAATTTATGATGAGTTCCGTACAGCGGATCGAATGCTTTGTATTTGCTTCCCTCCCCGTCGTTGCCGCTTAGGTAGTCGCTGCCGATGGTTACTGTCCAGCTCTTGTCAATCTTGTAAGCGGCGGTAAGGCTCCACATATAGGCCGATACGCTTTCCGACTCCATGGTGGTCAAGTTCGGTTTGGTTTTGCCCGACTGGTAGTAGAATGCCCCCGTCAGGTTCCAGTCACCGGGATTGTAAGTCAGGTAAGTGCCCATCGTCTGCATATAGCGGGTCTTGGCATTTTCCACATCTCCCGCTTCCCAGCCCAGGTTCATGAACAGCAAGGAGGCGCCGAAAGGAGTCTCTTTTGCCTGGTAGTGATACCACAGGGTCTGCATACTTTTGTAGGGCTGTGCAATAGCCGCATTATAGTAAGTTCCGCCATTGATTCGCTCGTCATTCTGATTGAATGCCAATATCAGGTGAAGTTGGTTCCAGTCGTTCTGGTAACCCAGTTTCAAGGCATCATGATAACGGCCGGCTACATTCCAGTCCAGTCCTCCCAGGATGCGCTCGTCGTCATACGAAAGCGTCTGGCGTCCCAATTGGGCAAAGAAACCGTTCTTGGATTCCAGCTTCGCCCAAGCCTCATTCATGATGAAGCGTCCGTTTTTGTCTATCTGCGGGTCTTGTCCCCACACGCCGACATGCTGGGCGGAAATCTTCATGCTCAGTCCCGTACGTTTGTATTCCAGCGAAAGACGGGCGCGGTTGTTGATAAAGGAAGCGGCGGAAGCGCCCTCGTCACGTGGAGTCAAGGCACCGTTGCGATACTCTGCACGCGGACGAATCTGGGCAGATATGCTGAATTCATTCTCTTTGTTGCCGTCCTGAGCATAAGTCAGGCAGGAAAGTAAGCAGAGGCTTACAAACAGTAATCCGAAGTGTTTCATCATTTTATTCCATTTAATTAATTCTTGTATCAGTTGTTATGAAAGTGCATCTTGTCGTCCGCAACCGTGCTCACGCTAATTCAGATTGTAAGTATGGACACTTGTCCCCTGGGCCGACGGCAAATAGTTGATGCCGTACCAGCACATCTGAAGCAAGACGAAAGACACCAATAAGATAATCAGTGACTTCCGGTATGCCGCCGGACGGTCCAGCCGGAAGTGTATATATACCAGGAAGCCGAACCAGGTAGCCGCCGCCCAAGTCTCTTTCGGGTCCCAAGCCCAGTAATGCCCCCAGGCTTCTTTCGCCCAAACAGCCCCGAACAACATGCCCAGCGTCATAAATGCCAGCCCTACATACACCAGATTGTCGCATAAATCCAGTTCCTGCCGTTCGGGCGCTTTCTTTTTCAGCCATAGCAGGTAGACAGCCATCACCGCTGCTGCTCCCAACATGGCGTAGGCAAACATGTAGACAATGACATGAGGGGCAAACCACGGGCTTTGCAAAGCCGGCATCAGTGTCTTGTTGTGTATTTCGGGTTTGAACAAGTTAATGCAGATAAAGACCAGCGAGAGGATAAAGCTGAAACTCAATATCCATTTGTACTTCCAGCGGGTATAAGTGATGATGCCCGCCAACGGCAGGAAGAAAGAATACCACAGTCGGGTTTCTCCCATAGTGCGCATGGGCGGACGTTCCAGCGATACCCACATGGCGACGATGAAACTGAAGAATATAGCCAGTCCCGCCAGTGTGAAACCGTATACCCATGCCGGATGCCTGCCTTTCCAGGCAACGGCTGCTCCGATGCCCCAACAAAGCAGGGCGGCGATGGCAAAGAATACAAAATAATCCCAACTCATGCCAGTCCCTCCTTTCTTTTTCCGGGATTTGCGGTAGTGAACAGGCAGACGGCACCCAGGATCATCATGCCTATACCTATATATACATACGGCAACCACGGGTCGCGCACCAGTTCGAAGACACTGACGTCACTCCATTTGCCTTTGGTCTCATCATAACTTAACTGGTAGATTTTCCATCCCTCCAGTTCGAAAGGTTTGTTCACCTCGATAGTCCCTTGCGTCTGTACGCCGCTTTCGGTATACAGGGTCACGTCCGAAGCAAAACGTTGTGGTTCGCGTTCCGGCATCACCAGGCTTACGCGGTCGTTCAGTCTCAACGCTTTGTAGGGGAACATAAAACTGCCGCAACTCACCCAACCGCTTCTTTCTTCCCGTGTCTTAGTGTTGACGGCTTTCAGATGGACGGCATACGTCGCTCCCATGGATTGGAACGGGGTGAACTTCACGGTATCTTCCGTTGCCACCGAGGCGGCTTCGGGTAGGGACTGTGTAATAGCCACTTCCCAGTCTTGCAGGACGCCGTTCTCCACTCCTTCTTCCAGCAGCAGATGGACGGGAGCGCCTTCGGGAAGTACTTTCCCCGTGGCATTGTCTATCAGCATCAGTTTGGGAGGATATTCGTCGATGGTGAACTTATTCAGTTCCACTGCCAGCGGAAGTTCTACGATTTCCTGCGTCACCTCGTCCTGTGCGCGCCATTCGGCTTTGCCCAGAAAGGTCGCCATGCGCAGGCGTTGCAAATCCGCATTTCCCAGCGTCGCCGCAACCAGTGCCACAAAAAGGCCGACGTGATTGAGCAGGAACGGAACTCTCCGCCAACGCAAGGGAAAACTTGCCCGCAGGATGGTCATTCCCAAAGTCAGCGTCATCCAGATATATAGCAATACAAACGGCCAAGAGGATAACATCTGCGAGAGACCCAATGCGCCTTCCCATCCTCCGATGTCATGGTGCGAAGGAGTTTGCCGGATTAATCCCATCAGGACGGTCATGCCCACCACCCAGCATAAAGAAGAAACCGCCGCCGTATAATGGCTCAACCAACTGAACAGATACACCCTTCTGCGTAAAGCGTGCATTCCTCCCAGCAATATCAGGAATAGAAACAATACGATGAGATTGACGGGAAAAGCAACCCAGTCCCACTCTATCTTCCCGATGCTTGCCTGTAAGAGGAAGCCGGTTATCAGCAACCCAGCTCCTATCATCGCCCCCTCTTTGTATTTCCACGGTTTATTCCACATACATCAAGTCTTTCCGTTTCGTCGTCTTGATTATAATTTCGCAATACGTCCGTTCGCTTTTGCTTTTTCCAGCCAGCCCGGAACGGCTTCTTTCAGGAATTTATCTTTCGCGGCTTTTTCGGCAGGTATATCCAGACCGATGTATTTCTGCGCTTTTTCTTTAGTCGAGATATCGGGCATCGGAACATTGTCCGTATATCCGTGCACCGCCAACACTTTGGAAATAGCCAGGCGTGCCTGCATCGCTTTATCCAGACCATGACCCAGGATGCGCTGTATTTCTTGCGGAGCGTGGAAAGCACCACCGTGAGAAGCTACACCGAAGTCCCATCTCCACTGTGCCTGGCGAATCAGCTTCAACGCTTCTTTCATCTGTTCGTCCGTAGCGCCCTTGTCCCAGGCAAACTTGGCTTCGATGTGCGCCTTCGCCAATTCCTGTTCCAGACGGGTACGGGCTTCGTTCGCTTTGCGCTGACGCTCGTAGACGTTGTTGCGCAAAGTCTCCTCGCTTTCGCGGTGACAGGTCTGGCACGTACGGTCTATCATTGCCAACGGGCTTTGGATGTGGTGGTCGCTGAACTTCACGCCGCCTTCACTCTTATAAGGCATGTGGCAATCGGCGCAAGATACACCGCGTTGCGCGTGGATACCCATCTGTGAGATTTCGTAATCGGGGTGCTGAGCCTTCAAGATACGGGCGCGGCTCAACTTGTGGGTATAGTCCGCAAAGTCCGCTTCATCATAATATTCTTCCATCGCCTCTACGGTGAAACCTTTGTCCCACGGGAAAGTCAGGTATTTGCCGTCCCCCTTGAAGTAATACTCCACATGGCACTGCGCGCATACCAGCGAACGCATTTCCTGCGGAGTGGCTTTCGTAATGTCTTTGCCCTGGCGCTGAAAAGCTTCAATCAACGCCGGACGGCTGATGTGCAGGTTCATATTTTCCGGTTCGTGACAGTCGGCGCAACCGATAGGGTTCACGATTTCGCTGCCCATTGCCGCCCATTTGTTGTTATAGAACGCATCCACGCCCACGGCTTCCATCATTCGGGGAACATCGGGGCTTTTGCAGGTCCAGCACGTAGAAGGTTGCGGGCCTTCGGTATCGCTCATCGGAGCGCCGGTGCGAAGGCTTGCCGTGATGTCTTCGATGGCGTGCATGTGTCCGCGCGGAGTGGAGTAGTCTTTCGAGAAAGCATAGCCTGCCCACAGAACCACCATTTCAGGACGTTGCTCCAGTACATCCACGGCAATGTTTCCGTTGAATTCACTGCTGAAGTCCGTCTTCTCCGTTTCCGTCCAGGTCTGGTATTCGCGCGGATAGTTCTCGCCGAAGATGGGGTTACGCGCTTCAATGCCTGTAATCTCCACCTTTTTATTATTAAATATACTTGCCAGTTCCGCCCTTCGCTCCATGAGTGACGAAACGACCAGTCCCAACACAAAAACCACGGCCATTGAACCACCGAACAACAGCCATCCTTGCCAAGATTTTAATTTCTTTTCCATCGTATGTTTTTCCTTTAATTATTATTTCTTTTTCATTCGTTGCAGCCACTCCGGTACGGGCGACGCCGGGTAGGGCACAAGTGCGTCCGGAGTAGCCGACAAGCCGTTCGTACCGCCGTGAGGCACCTCACGATGACAGTCCCAGCACGCCTTTCCGGCTCCCGCCTGCGCCATCATGAAATCTATCTTTCCGGTCTTTACAAACTCCGTATTCAACTGGGTATGACAACGGATGCAATTGTCCATAATCACCTTCGCGCTCTCGTCGTTTGCCTGTATCACCTGCGGTTCGCTGTGCGTCAGGAAGGCGGCGACATGGCGCATTCCGTCCATCCCCTTGAACGTCCATTTCTTCACTGCATTTTCGTGGGGAACATGACAATCGTTGCAAGTCGCATCCCGACTGTGCGAGCTGTGAAACCAGGTAGCATAATAAGGAGCCATGATATGGCAGTTGACGCAAGCCGCAGGGTCGTCTCCCAGATAAGTATGAGCGCGCAGCAAATACAGGAAAAGACCTCCTCCTCCTGCCACCACTCCGCACACAACCACGGCAAACACCTTCCATTTCCGGGAGGGTAAAAGCCTATTGATAAATGTCGAAATCTTCATAGCCTTGAATTTTTTACAAAAGAAAGGCTTTTTTATCTGAAAAGGTGTAATAATGATTACACTTCGGCGATATTCTTTAAAAAATCCGCCTGCTAAAGCAAACGAAGTTTAAGGAAGGGTATATCGAGACTTGTTTGTGAGACTTAAATTAATTGCCTATCTTTGTAAACAGAGTTATTCCCACACCAAAATGGAAAAAATAGTTTGTACGGACGAACACAAAGAACTTCTGTTTCAAATCCCTCTTTTCAGGGATTTGCCGCAAAACGTAAAGTCAACCCTTCTCGACCGGTTGGATTACCAGATGTATCATGTCGGAAAGAAAGAAGAAGTGGCACGGCAAGGCACTCCGTGCAAATACCTGTATGTCTTGCTGAAAGGACAGTTGAGGGCGGATATCATCGACGGGTCGGGCAATAATGTGATTATAGAATATATCGTTGCGCCGCGTGCCTTTGCCACTCCGCATTTATTCAATACGGTGGACAACCGGCTTCCCGTCACTTTTACGGCGCTCGAAGACTGCATCCTGTTCACCGCTTCCAAAGATTCCACCTTTAAGTTAATCAGCGAAGAACCGGGCATTCTCCGCAATTTCCTGTGCATCACCGGCAACTGCAACAAATGCACCGTCACCCGCCTGAACGTGCTTTCTTATAAGAATGTACGCGACAGGTTCGTAGCCTATCTGTTTGAACATAAAAAGGCTGGTTCCTCCCAAATAAAACTCCTGCACAATCAGGTGCAATTAGCTGAATATCTGAATGTGACGCGCCCCGCTTTATCGAAAGAGATAAATAAGATGGTGAAAGAGGGATTGATAACCGTGGATGGAAAAATGGTGGAACTCCTGAATGGCGATTATCCCGCCAGGTATTTATTATAAAAATCTCTCCCTTTCGTTTGGAATCTTCCTGAATTTGCTTTTACTTTGTTAGTCATTAAACTTAAAACTATAAAAACACCATGGGAAAGAATAAAAAGAAAGTAATGCACAGCCGTAAGGAAGAAGAACAGGCTAAGAAAGTGCTATTGATTATCGGAATCGCAGCCTTGATATTAGTATTTGCCATGTTCGTAGGTTACTCCTTCCTGGGCAAATAACCATCGTATATGTCTCAGGAAATAGAGCGGAAATTCCTTGTAGAAGGAGAATACAAATCACAAGCTTATTACCATAGCCGGATTGTGCAAGGCTATATCAGCAGCGCGCGGGGGCGGACGGTTCGTGTCCGCATCCGTGACGGGCAGGGCTTTCTGACTATTAAGGGCGCCTCCAATGCTTCCGGCACCAGCCGCTATGAATGGGAAAAGGAGATTCCGCTCGATGAAGCGGAAGAACTGATGAAACTCTGCGAACCGGGAGTTATCGACAAGACCCGCTATCTGGTGCGCAGCGGCAACCATGTTTTCGAAGTGGATGAATTCTACGGAGAGAACGAAGGCCTTGTCGTCGCCGAGGTCGAACTTGCTTCGGAAGATGAAGCTTTTGAAAAGCCCGACTTTATCGGAAAGGAAGTGACGGGAGATATCCGGTATTATAATTCGCAACTGATGCGGCATCCTTATAACACTTGGGGGGATTGAGTCGACATTACTTTTGTGAAGTTGGCTAAAGAGATATATTCAGTAAATGACCTGAAAAGGCAATGGCAAATGAAACAGAACGTTTAAAACTCTTTTCATTTGCCATTGCTATTTCTAATATGTTTATTCTCGTGAGAAACTTATATCTTTTTTGTGAGTTCTGATGTTACAGAGAATCTTTCAGCTTGCACAGTATGAGTATCGGATTGCTGTCTTCACTCCATCCGGAGAATAATTGCCTTGTTTTCTCGTCCGTATCTTTTCTATTTAATACCTCTTTAACAATACTTTCGTTATAAGTGCAGGAAAAGACGAAGTTTTCTCCTGCCACTCCCCTCACTGTTAACTGTCCCAACAACTTTTCTTCTTCAGTCAAGTCGATGTAGCAGATATTATCCGTCTTCTTGGATACCCACAGAAAACGGGGCAGGGGGTAAGTGTAGAGTGCGCACAGATAACCGCCGAGAGTTTCGTAGAACGCATTGATGTCTTTGATATGAGTCCGGTCTGCCATAAATAAAGCTGGTTTGCCTTCCATTTCCTTCAAGTCTGCTTCTTTCAGGTAGTTGTCGGAATATACACACATCAGCGTGTCTGCGCCTTCGACATTTACAGCATATATTTCGGGGGTGAATCGTTGGTAATAAAATACGTTTCCCTCCGAACGGTAGAGATATTGAGATGCTCCCCGCATCAATCTTTGCTCATCTACTTTCTTTAATACCGGTTTCAGCAGAGCGTGCGTTTTTTTCTCTTTGACAGAGTAAATGGATAATTTACTTGTAATATTGTCTTGCCCATATACCTCTGAAAGTGCGAAGTGGTCTTCGTCAATCCATGCGAACTCCATGAAATAGCACCCGGTATTTATTTCTTCAAATCGGTTGAAGTCTTGGGCGTCATATTTGATAATAGTTTGCCGGGCATTATCGGCAATAAAGATATTGCCCGCAGAATCCACGTCAAAATCAATAGGGGCAACGTACTCTCCCGGACCTTCACCCAGTTTATAAAGTGCTTTAATGAATTTCCCTTGTCTGTCGAATATTAACAATCCCATCGTGGAGGTCTTATCGAATATGTAGAAGTTGTTATTCCGATAAATGATTTTATCGATATTCCCTATCATAGAGTTCTCTACAAGCTCCAAAGGGAGGTATTCTACTCCCATAACAGGATTGCCGGACTGTACCTGTATAGTGTCCAGCCGGAATTTTATGGCAGAGGAACTGCCCCCTTCTGTAGCCCTGTGGCAAGAAGAGAACAGGAATAGTGCAAGCAGGAGAATTGGCGCTGATTGCGCATTTGTGAAAATACTTTTCTTCATAAGTTTCTTACTATGTGCCATGTTATGACAAAATTAGGTAAAATCAAGTACATAACAAAAGTTTCGTCGCTTAAAGAGACTGGGGCTATTACAAATTTCAATAATCTTATTTACTAACCTTTTTCCCACAGTGCCTGTCGCAACTTATCTTGGATGCGAAGAAAACTAATTATCGTCGCCGAGAAAACTTGGAATATAGCTTATATTCTTAAGAATAAAGGTTATATTCTTAGGAATAAAGGCTATATTCTTAAGAATAAAGGACTATATTCTAAGTTTTGGCGGCGAAGAAGCTAACTTTGCTTAGGGGGATAAGTAAGTTTCTACGGCGGGGAAAGCAACATAGGGCAATAAAAAAAGCCGGGGCGTACGGACGCTCCGGCTTCTTCGTGAATTGGAAATTTTTTATGTACGATTTTAGTCTTCGTTGATAGTACAGATGCTGACGCGGTTCCAGTCCGGTTCTTCGAACATGTTACCTACACCCTGGCCTTCGGCTGTGATGCGGTTGGCAGCAATCTTATAGCGGTTGACAAGCATGTTCTTGACAGACTCTGCGCGTTGTCTGGCGATGCGGGCGTTAACGTCGGCATTACCTTCGGGAGAAGCGTAACCCTTGATGGATACGGTAGCCTTCTTATGATTCTTCAGGTAAGTGGCGATACGCTCTACGTTGGGAGTTTGAGAAGACTCTACGGCAGTGCCACCCTGACGGAAAGTAACGACAGATTCCAACGTTTTCTTGTTGTTGGTAATGGTTTCGGTGATTACTTTCGGACCCTGGCTCTTGCAGTCGTTCAAAGCCTGCTCCAGGCTGTTGGCCTTTTGGTTGGCATCGTTCAGAGCATTCTTCAATGCGGCTTCGTTCTTGTCTGCTTCCTGACGCAGGTTGTTGATTTGAGCATTCAGAGCGTCGATTTCAGCCTGGTTGTACGGTTTTACGGGAGTAAAGTAGCGTTTGCCGTTGCTGCTGCTGAAGTGATACTTCAAGCCTGCCATGAATTCCCATGCGCCATTGTTGGCATTGAACATTACGTTTTGAGTGCCTTTTTCGTTCATGTCATACACCAATGCCGGTTTGAAGGCAACTGTCCAGGCTTTTGATTCACCCAGGTTGAAGTTGAAGTTCAGACCGAACTTGCTTGACATGGAGTTGCCATAACCTGCATAGTAGTGCATCCAGCCGATACCTGCAACGGTTTCAACCTCGAACAGTCTGGGCTCGCCTTTGTAGCCGCAGAACATGTTGCTCAGGTTCAATGTATTCAGTAAACTGAAGTTTACGGCGTCGAATGCAGTTTTGGTGTAGGCGCTCTTGTAAGTGCCAATCGCGTCATTGGTATTGATGTACCCTGTCATTTCAAAGCCTAAACCTACGATCGGAGTAAGTTGCTTGTTCAAACCGATTCCCATGCCTGCGCACATGTTCTTGAAAAAAGCACGGTGAGTGAGAGGAGTAGTTCCGCCGATATTAAAGCCTATCGACCAGTTGTCAGTAAACTTGTTTCCTTCTACTGCTGTCTGTGCATTGGCTACTACAACAACCATGCACATTAAAAAACTTACAATAATCTTTTTCATTTTTTGTTTGCTTTTGAATTTCGGGGTGCAAAAGTAGACAAAAAATCTTAATGGGGTAATATTGTTCACGAAGAAATGATAAAAATCACAGTTTTTCCTACCAAAAGAACAAAAACTTGTAGATTTGTCGTATAACGGCAGGCAAAGTTGAGAGATTTAGCTATTTATTGCGCGATTTCTGCAATTTATTGGCCTGTTCGTCTGCGGCAGCGGGCGTGATGATGACGGTGAGCGGCGGATAAATCAGCGTGACGAGTTTTGAAAGGTCGTCATTTTTCAAACGGATGCATCCTTCGCTTGCCCGGCTGCCGATGCTTTCGGGAAGATGGGTGCCGTGTATGCCGATGCCCGAGTGTCCGGGAACGTCGAGGCGGATAAAGTAATCGCCGTAAGCACCTTTTATTTTTCCTTTCCCGTCTCCGAAGTCATGTTCCCAGGCGGATGCATTCTGGATGTCCGCCACGCGGAATACTCCTTCGGGAGTTCTCATGTCACCCTGTTTCACTTTGTTTCCTTCGTTCAGGCCGATGGCGACGGGGGCGGAAAAGAGTTCTTTTCCTTTATAGTCGATCAGCCGCAGCATCTTCTCTTGCTTGGAAATCAACAGGATTTTGGCATTCTCCCATTGCTGCTTGTCGGCGTTATGCTGTTTGTGCTGCCAGTAAAGCGCTCCTGCCAGGCCGGCGACGGCGAGCAGCAGGAGCGGAATGATGATTCGTGCTTTCATTATTTATTGAGTACAAAGTTTTGTCCGCCGGAGAAGTTCACAATGATTTTTCCGTCGCGGTTGGTGCCCATATATTCGAGGTACCCTTCTGCCGGGATGCCGGTTATCGAGGCCCGCAAGATAGGAAGTTCCGATTCGTCTCCAAAGGAGTAGATGACCAGCTTGCGTCCTCCGCTTATGTTGTCGCGGATGAGGAAAGCGAAGTCGGTGTATTTGCTGTTTTTGTCATAGAGGCGGGGGTAATAGACCGAGTTGGGCTTTTCGTCTTTGCCTTTTGTGAAAATCTGCCAGCCGTGGCTGCCGCTTTGCATCTGGTTTCTTTTCAGGAAGTCCAGGATGGCGTTGCGGCATTTGGTGGAGATGACGCATTCGCGGGCATCGGTGTTGCCCCATACGTTGTTCAGCAAATCGAAGTCGCTTTTTTCAAGTACGAAGGGGGAGGCGACGTAACCTTTCATTCCGTTGAATTTGATATCCGCCCATTCGCTGTCTTTTTGGTCTGTCTCTTATACACATCTCCGAGCCCACGAGACCGGAGCCTATCTCGT
>ENA-OYYE01000200-OYYE01000200.1-human-gut-metagenome-genome-assembly--contig:-NODE-200-length-38142-cov-8.225169_pt1 | contig 38142 bp, 33 predicted proteins | sample MGYA00243244_ERZ653437 | MGnify/ENA primary metagenome ERZ653437 (study PRJEB26926, sample SAMN06165130) | human gut metagenome | biome: ENVO:00009003; feature: ENVO:2100002; material: ENVO:00002003...
GGCAGCGTCAGATGTGTATAAGAGACAGCTCTGTGTCTCTGTGACTCTGTGTTTAATTTACTTTTGACACATCCTCTCCATCATTTAATGGTTGCTTTTACTATTTCGCCGATATACGCCCGCGGCATCCCCTCTATCGCTGCGGGTGCCGGATGCTTCTTGCATTCCAGTATGACGGAAGGCTCGTTCTCGCCGTTCGGATAGAAGCGCACCGTATAGGTTTCGGCTTTCTCCATTTGCTGATAAGGCTGATCGGGAGAGAGGATGGTGAATATCACCGGCTTGTTCTCGATTTTGCCTAAAGAGCCACCGGCGTTGGCGGTCATCATGGTCATATTGAACGGTTCCTGGCCGATTACGATTACCAGTCTGCCTGCTCCGGTCTGGATGGCATTGGCAGGAATTGCATCGGGAGCCACTTCTTTATAGGAAGAAGAAACCGCGGGAGCTACCTTCGCAGCCGGTACTTGGGTAACCACCGGTTCGGCTTTTACTGTCGGTGTCTCTATCACCACAGGCGCTTTGGGGGTAATGACCGTTGTTCCGGAGTTCACCAGCGCTTTTTCCGTCTTTTTCTCTTCGGGCGCAGCCTGGGGAACGGGCAGGGTAGTGGCACTGAGCGCTTCGGCAGCGCCTATGCAAAGGTCATCCACGAAGTCCACCGTTTTCCGGCGCCACTTGGCAAGTCCGCGTACCAGTTTCGTCCGGCTCTTGTTCAGGGCATATTTGTCCGTAATCCATTCTTCGGCAGTGTATTTTTCTTTTCCTTCCCGGTAGTTGAAGCGTATTTTCTCCACTTCGAGGGTACACTTCTGCGGCTGGCAGGAAACGACGAGCTGGTAAAGTATCTTCGTGCGGTCCAATGATAAGGCGGAAGAACTGAAAACAATCCATTCGTCTCCCGTTCCTACGATTTGTCCTTTTTCTTTGTCCGAGAAGACCACCCGGCTATTGTTTTCATTCTTTGCCAGACGCGCGTCCATCCATCGGGACATCCGGTTGAAAATCGTATCTTTGGACATCCCCGGGATGCTGAATTCTTTCGTGAATACTACTTTGCCGTCCACTTCGGGCACGGCGCCGGACAGGTATTTGCTGTCGTCTTTCTGTGCATACAACATGCCGGGCAGGCACAGGCAAAAGAGCATAAGGAAAAGTTGAGTCAAATTTTTCATAATCATATGTTTTATTTAGTAATGTCAAAGCTTTCGCCCCGGTGGGTGATTGTCAGGAAACGGCAGCCTTTGCTTTCTGCAAAAGTGCGGAACGCGTTGCCGCCCGAATAATCTTCACTGAAGTGCATGGGTACAAAGATAGTAGTTTTTATCCGTTCTACGAACTGTTCCGCTCCGCGCATGTAGTCTTTTCCTAAACGGCGGTCTACCGGAAACATGGTTACGTCCATTTGCGGCGCTTTCTCGCGGATGTTTTTTACTTCCGCCAGAAAGTCTCCTTCCGCCTTGCGAATCTCCTGGGGAGTGGATTCTTCGCTCCAATGCCAGTTGTTCAGGTCGCCCGCATGGAACAGCCGGACTCCCTGCAAGTCTATCAGGAAAGAGATGCCCGCGTCGGTAGAGCCGAAGCCCTCGATGCGGATATGGTCGTCTTCATAAATATCTCCCTTATTAATAAAGGTGGCGTCTTCGGCCGAGGCGCGCCGGTGCTTCAGGATGTCTTTGGACAGGATGTACCGGATATCGGGCCGTTCCTCCCTCCAGGAGAGCACCTCGCGGTTGAAGTGGTCGGGATGGAAATGCGTGGCAAGCACGTAAAGCACGCCGGGCCTTTGCAGCAGGCGGTCGTGCACGATGCCTTTACCCGGAACTTCTTCCGAAGAATCTTTGTAATAATCGATAATGACCGTTACTTCGTCCGCCTCGATGGCGAAACCGCTATGGTAGATATAATCAAGTTTCATGTTCGGGAATAAATTTTAGCGCAATATTACAAAAAACAGAATACATACTTCGGTTCCGGCTGTTATTTTATGCAAAACGAGACTTCATTCTCCAGGGTTTTATGGTCGATAAAATCTTTGACGTTCTGCAAAGTGGTGGCGGCGATGTTGCCCAAAGCCTCGCGGGTGAAGAATGCCTGATGCGAAGTGACGATGACATTGTTGAACGAAAGCAGCCGCGCCAGCGTATCGTCATCGATAATCTTGTCCGACTGGTCTTCGTAGAAGTATTCGCTCTCTTCCTCGTACACATCCAGTCCGGCGGAGCCGATTTTCTTATTCTTCAGCCCTTCGATGAGGGCGTTGGTATGTATCAACTGCCCTCGTCCGGTGTTGATAATCATCACGCCGTCCTTCATCTTGCTGATGGAATAATCGTTGATGAGATACTTGGTCTTTTCGGTAAGCGGGCAGTGCAGGGAGATGATGTCCGAACTGTGGTAGAGCTCGTCCAGCGAGGTATACACCACCTGGTGCTCGCGGGCGAAGTTGTAATCGGGATACAAGTCGTAGGCGAGAATATTCATGCCGAAACCGCGCAGGATGTTGATGAGTTTGCGGGCAATCTTTCCCGTGCCGATGATGCCTGCCGTCTTGCCGTACATGTCGAAACCCAGAAGGCCGTGCAAGGAGAAGTTGCCGTCGCGGGTACGCCACGTGGCGCGCGGGATTTTCCGGTTGAGGGACAGCATGAGGGCGACGGTATATTCCGCCACCGCATAGGGAGAGTAGGCGGGGACGCGCACCACCGTAATGCCGCACTTGGCGGCGGCTTTCAGGTCCACATTATTATATCCCGCGCAACGCAAGGCCAGCAGTCTGACTCCGTTTTCCGCCATCCGCCCGATAACTTCCGCGTCGGCGGTATCGTTGACGAAGATGCAAACGGTGTCAATGCCTTGTGTCAGCATGACGTTATGCCTGTTCAGATGCCCTTTGAAATAGCGCAGTTCAAAGCCGTACTTTTTATTCTTCTCATTGAACGAAGCCTCCTCATAGGGTTTGGCTCCGAAGAAAGCAATGGTGTATGCCATGATTTTGAAGTTTTAGGATTCTTATTTGCTTGAAATTGATGTATTAACACGCTCAAAGATAAGAAAGTTTTCGATAGGATGGAAACTTACTTAGCTCCCTAAGCAAAGTTAGCCAGCCTGCCTCCAATTCTTGGAATATAGTCCTTTATTCCTAAGAATATAGGCTTTATTCTTAAGAATATAACCTTTATTCCTAAGAATATAAGCTATATTCCAAGTTTTGCCTGCGGGCAAGGATGGTTTTCCTTTCCTCCCGGAGAGGTTTGGGCAGGCGCTGAAAGAATTAGAGGCAAAACTCACTATTTAAAGATTGAACACAGAGACGCAGAGGCATAGAGCTCTTTTTTGAATACTTCTAAAAGGTCTGTGTATCTGTGCCTGTGCTCATGGACTTTTGATGCACTCCCTCTTTAATATTGGTCTTTGATACTTCCGGTTGTTTCAGATGAAACAATTGATTTTTTCAATTAATCTGCTTCCCTATGGCAATTTTAACGCACGAAATGCTTTTGTATAAGCTATAAAGTTGTAACTTTGCGCCCGAAATAATTAAAAAAGATTTAGATGAGAAAATTTTCCTTGATTAGCATTGCGATGTTAATCGTTTCAATTCCAACTTTTGCAGGAGGTCTCCTGACAAACACAAATCAACATGCATCTTTCCTTAGAATGTTGGCACGCGGTGCTTCCATTGATATCGACGGTGTATATTCCAATCCTGCCGGTCTGGCTTTTCTGCCTGAAGACGGTCTTTATCTTTCGCTGAACGGGCAGAGTGCCTATCAGACGCGTGTAATTGATGCCATGCATCCCATTTTCCCGGAAGACGGACATAAACGTCATTATAAAGGTACGGCATCCGCTCCTTTCGTGCCCAGTTTCTTTGGTGCTTATAAGAAAGGCGATTGGGTGATTTCCGGTAGTTTCGCCGTGGTCGGAGGCGGCGGTAAGGCCTCTTTCGATACAGGTTTGGGTATGTTCGATTCGATGATAATGGGAGCATTGGCGGCAAACGAAAAGTTGCAGGGATTGCAACAGATGATGGGCGCCGGAGCCGTTTCGGACCTCTATCTGCTGAATAGTGCAATGGACGGGAGCCAGTTCATCTATGGTGTGCAGTTAGGACTGTCTTACCAGGTGAATGACTGGTTGTCTGTATTCGCAGGCGGACGCATGAATTATTTTACAGGCGGCTACGAAGGTTTCCTTACGGCTACCGTGAAAAACAATGTTCCGCAGATTGCCGGTAACGAGCTTGCGGCGATAGAGCTGGATTGCGACCAGACGGGATGGGGCTTGACGCCTATTCTGGGTGCTGACCTGAAGTTTGGCAAGTGGAACATCGGACTGAAATATGAGTTCCTGACCAATCTGAACCTGGAGAATAAAACGAAAAAAGCCGAAGTTCGCCAGAACGGGGTCATTATGGGTGAAGAAGGCAATCCGTTGGCCGATTATAAGGATGGAGTGAATACGCCCAATGATATCCCGGCGCTGTTGACCGCAGCCGTAGGATATGAAATCCTTCCCACGCTCCGTGCTTCCGTGGAATACCATCACTTCTTTGACAAGGCGGCAGGAATGGCGAATATCCAGGGTACGACCATCGGCAAGGAGAAAGCATTGGACCACGGCACTCATGAGTTTCTGGTGGGAGCGGAATGGGATATTACCAAGCAATTGTCCGTCAGTGGAGGTTACCAACGCACCAATTACGGACAGACGGATGATTTCCAGAACGATATCAGCTTCTCGTGCGACTCTTATTCCATCGGTTTGGGTGCGGCAATCAGAATGACCAATCACCTGACGCTGAACGTAGCCTACTTCTGGACTAATTACGAAGATTATACCAAGGTAATGCAAATCGGAACGAACGTTTATAGCCGTACTAATAAGGTATTCGGGCTGGGCGTGGATTATAAGTTTTGATGCAAGAAATTTTTAGGCACGGAATTGCACGGATTTTCACGGATTTCTTTAAACTTATCCGTGATTTTCCGCGTAATTCCGTGCCTAAATTTATATTCCAATAAGTGTTCAGGGAGTTTTTCTACAGCCTTTCCCTTCCTTTTAGAATGAGTATTGTGCCAACAGATTGATGCGATTGGCATGGCGAGTGACGTTGTCGAAATTGGTGCGCCATCCGCGCAAATATTCCGCGCCTACCTGCATGTTTGAAGTGATGTTCCAGAACATATTGGCTGCCAGATATTGTCCGTAGCGGTAAGTGCCTACTGCATCCCCGGGATAGCCGTGGTCGGAATAGAGGCGGGACATGCTGTAAGTGCTGGATAAGAATATTTTCGGGGTGATGTTGTATTGCAGCCCTGCATACCAACCTAACATCGGTAAAGCCTGCATTTTTCCTTCTTTCTCAGGGTCGGGAACGATGTCCACGTTCAGGTTGCTGAGGTCATTGAGGTATTGAGCGATACCTTTTCCATAGGTTGCCTGACCGAATACCCGCCACTGCTTGCCCATGTTGAAAGTAGTGGAAGCCTGTACCCCGTATCCGGTGACGGAAGATGCCTTGTTGCACAGACTACTGGTATAGGTCATGCTACGAACAATTCCGCTGACGCGCAGATGGCTGGTGCTGTTCCAGCCGTACTGGATGGCGGCGGTGAAGTCCGGCATACGTTGTTGGGCGATGTGGAATTCGTTGTTGGTAGTCCCGTCTACGGCAGGCGCCTCGATGGAGGCGTGGAAGCGGAAGTTTTTCAGCCCTTTGTAGACATAGGATAATTGTGTGGCGCGGTAGAAAGTCGCCCCGTTGGGGCCCTGGAAATCGATGGTCGAGGGCACTGCTGACAAATCCATAAATCCGCCGAAGGTATAGCCCACCGTTACGTCCCGAAATGTGACGTAGGCATTGCGAAGCATGAATCCCCTGTCGTTTCCGTCACGGAAATCCCCGGCGGTATAGACGACGAAGTCGCCCAACAATTTTGTATGTCCCACTAATTTAAGGAAGATGGTAGAGGTGCTTGCATCCATCTGGAACTGGTTCTTGATTTTACTTTTATCGGGGATGTAGGCCGGGATAAAATCGATATCATCTACAATGCCTCCGAAGTCGTATTCAGCAGTAGTCCGTACATACCCGCCGATACCCAATGCAAATTTTCCTTTCTTATCCATCAGCAGGAAGCGCGGAGCCTGCGGCTCATGAATGTATGGCAACTGTGTTTCGTTCATGATGCGGATAATTTCGTTGCCTGCCTTGTCGATGGTCACCATAATAATGCCGTTCGACATCTCATCTTCAATAATCACTTTTTTTTGTGCGTGGACTGCGGTTGACATCAGGAGCCCGCATGTCAGAAACATTACTTTAAAGATTGTTTTCATTTAAGTTAAGTTTTGGTGAATGTGCATTAAACAACTTAAATGAAAAAAGGTTCAGAAACCTTATAGGGAAAGGAGAGGGTGTGTCAAAACGCACTATTTAAAGATTGAACACAGAGTCACAGAGTCACAGAGGACTTATTTTGAGCACTTTAAAAAGCTCTGTGTCTCTGTGCCTCTGTGTTTAATGCACTTTTGACACATCTTCTTAAGAATTTTCCCCCACATCCTGCGATAAAAAGACAACGGTTTGCTCAAATCGGAAAGATGTAGTATCTTTGCCGTCCGATTAAGAAAAGTAAGATGCCGTGAATAGCGGTCGTGTATTCTAGAACACCACGTAAAAAACAGGAGTATGAAACAAAAAGTATCTGTACCTTTTATGTTGCTGGGCATTCTGTTCAATGTATGCCTGATTGCAGCCAATCTTCTTGAGACTAAAGTTATCCAGGTTTTTGGTATTACCGTAACAGCCGGATTGCTGGTCTTCCCGATTTCTTATATTATCAACGATTGCATTGCCGAGGTTTGGGGCTTTCGTAAAGCCCGCCTGATTATCTGGAGCGGTTTTGCCATGAACTTTTTTGTGGTAATGCTGGGACTGATAGCCGTGGCGTTGCCTGCCGCCCCTTTCTGGGATGGTGCCGCGCATTTCAATTTTGTTTTTGGAATGGCGCCCCGTATTGTCATAGCCAGTCTGACGGCATTCTTGGTGGGCTCTTTTCTGAATGCCTACGTAATGAGCCGCATGAAACTGGCAAGCAACGGGCGTAATTTCTCCGCACGTGCCATTTGGTCGACGGTGGTTGGTGAGACGGCAGACTCGTTGATTTTCTTTCCGGTGGCGTTCGGAGGAATCATTGCATGGCGGGAGTTGCTGGTGATGATGTGTATCCAGATTCTGCTGAAGTCCATGTACGAGGTATTGATACTGCCTGTGACTATCCGTGTGGTAAAAGCTATTAAGCGGATAGACGGTAGTGATGTCTATGATGAAGGCATCTCCTATAAAGTATGGAAAATAGGCGATATTTAAAGCCCCTTACCCGTAGTGAGGGGAAATCAGTTATTATGTCAAACAAATAATTAGCAATGCCCTCTCTGTTTCCCTCCCTACGGGGGAGGGCAAGGGGAGAGGCTTTTAACAAGATGAATAGGGACACTGCTTTGGTGGTATTCAGTGGCGGGCAGGACTCGACCACTTGCCTCTTTTGGGCAAAACGTGAATTTAAGAAAGTGTATGCGCTGAGTTTTCTGTATGGACAGAAACATCAGAAGGAAGTGGACTTGGCGAGGGCCATTGCCCGTAAGGCAGGTGTGGAGTTCGAAGTAATGGATGTTTCCTTTATCGGCCGGCTGGGACATAACTCATTGACAGATGCCGGCATGGAGATGGACCAGGAGAAGCCGGCAGACAGCTTTCCGAATACTTTTGTGCCGGGACGCAATCTGTTTTTCCTGAGTATAGCCGCCGTTTACGCCCGCGAGCGGGGGATTAATCATATTGTGACGGGGGTGTCGCAGACCGATTTCAGCGGTTATCCCGATTGCCGGGATGCTTTCATCAAGTCGCTTAACGTGACGCTGAACCTGGCTATGGACGAGCAATTCGTACTGCACACACCACTGATGTGGATTGACAAAGCGGAGACCTGGGCGCTGGCAGACGAGCTTGGAGTGCTCGAACTTATACGTCACGAAACGCTGACTTGTTATAACGGTATCCCGGGAGATGGTTGTGGACACTGCCCGGCATGCACGTTGCGCAGAGAAGGATTGGAAAAGTTTTTGGCTTCTACTAAATGAGGCACACTTGTATCACTAAAAATATATGGCTATGACAGAATTGAAAGACCAACTTTCCCTTTTGGGGAGAAAGACAGAATACCGTCAGGACTATGCCCCCGAAGTATTGGAGGCATTTGATAACAAGCATCCCGGCAATGACTACTGGGTGCGTTTCAACTGCCCCGAATTCACCAGCCTCTGTCCCATCACGGGGCAACCGGACTTTGCAGAAATCCGTATTTGCTATATCCCCGATGTCAAGATGGTAGAGAGCAAGAGTTTGAAACTCTACTTGTTCAGCTTCCGCAATCATGGTGCTTTCCACGAGGATTGCGTGAACATCATAATGAAAGACCTCATTCATTTGATGAACCCTAAGTATATTGAGGTGACGGGTATCTTCACCCCGCGCGGAGGCATCTCCATTTATCCGTATGCCAATTACGGACGTCCCGGCACGAAGTTCGAGCAGATGGCAGAGCATCGTTTGATGAACCGTGAATGAGGACTGTTTTTGAAGGCCTCCGTAAATAATAAAGGGAGGCTTTGGGAGCAAATGATTGTTGCGCCGCTATATTTTATATTCTTGCTTACTAAAAACTATTCGTCCGACATATGTTTAATTATCGTCCAACAGCTATCGGACGATAATTAAACATATGTCGGACGATAATGTAACGACTGTCGGACGAATAGTCTTTAGTCAATGAAACATTAACCTGCTACCATCTTGGAAAGAATCTTTCCTATAGAGGATAGTAGGGGATGACTTTTGCAAAGATATAGACGATTCTTTAATAAAAATAGCGCCTTTTCCCAAAGACGCTATTCCCTCTTTATGACTTATTCACTACAAAGGGTTATTTTATTCTTTTGTAGCCATAGACAGCAAGGTTACCCAGTTCTTCTTCGATGCGCAATAGTTGGTTGTACTTCGCCATGCGGTCGGAGCGGCTCAGAGAACCGGTCTTGATTTGTCCGCTGTTGGTGGCAACGGCAATGTCTGCAATGGTGGCGTCCTCGGTTTCGCCGGAACGGTGAGAAGTCACTGTGGTATAACCGTGGCGGTGTGCCATTTCGATAGCATCCAGCGTTTCACTGAGTGAACCGATTTGATTGACTTTGATAAGGATGGAATTGGCGCAGCCCATGGCAATACCTTTTTCAAGGAATTCCACGTTAGTCACGAACAGGTCGTCGCCAACCAGCTGGCAACGGTTGCCGATGCGTTCGGTCAACTTCTTCCAGCCTTCCCAGTCGTTTTCGCTCATGCCATCCTCGATGGAGTCAATCGGGTAGTTATTAATCAAATCTTCCAAGTAAGCTATTTGTTCGTCGGCAGTACGTTTTTTACCATTTTCGCCTTCAAAGATGGAGTAGTCATAGATACCGTTCTTAAAGAACTCGGATGAGGCACAGTCCATACCGATTTTCACATCCTTGCCCGGTTCGTAGCCGGCAGCCTTGATGGCGCTCATGATGGAGTCCAGCGCATCTTCTGTTCCTGCCAGTGCCGGTGCAAAACCGCCTTCGTCACCTACGGCAGTGCTGAGGCCGCGGTCGTGCAACACTTTTTTCAAGGCGTGGAATACTTCGGCTCCCATGCGCAGGCCTTCACGGAAGGAAGAGGCGCCTACCGGCCGAATCATAAATTCTTGGAAAGCGATAGGAGCGTCGCTGTGTGAACCTCCATTGATGATATTCATCATCGGGACCGGCATTACGTAGGTATTTACTCCACCGATATATCTGTATAAAGGTATATCGAGATAATTGGCGGCGGCTTTGGCTACTGCCAGTGAGACACCCAGAATGGCGTTGGCACCCAGCTTGGATTTGGTAGGCGTGCCGTCCAACTCAAGCATCTTGTGGTCGATGGTACGCTGTTCCAGTGACGACCAGCCAATCAGTGCCGGTGCGATTATCTTGTTGACGTTTTCTACTGCTTTTAGTGTACCTTTACCACCGTAGCGTTGCTTGTCGCCATCGCGAAGTTCCAGCGCTTCGTGCTCGCCGGTAGAAGCACCGGAAGGCACTGCTGCGCGTCCCATAACACCACATTCCAGAATAACGTCCACTTCTACTGTGGGATTGCCGCGTGAATCAAGGATTTCACGGGCTACAATCTTTTCAATTTTCATACTTAAACTTTAATAATTTATTGTCCGTTGTCTTGTTTTAATTTGCAGCAAAGGTCGTACAAAAAGGCATATTGGGCAATACCTATAAATAGGGGTTTTTCATTTCCCGGCTCCTCTTTTTTTAGATTTATTATTGATAATACCTATCAATGGTGATTGCATAATATGATATATACGATAAATCCACTCCATATAATTACCTACAATAAGTGATTGCACAGCTGGCTGTTAATAATGACCTTTGCACCGGTTTACTAACAACATTATAATTATTATAAAATTGAAAGCATATACACTTAAATTCTCGCTGCTGTTTTTCCTTCTGTTGGCTTCTCTGTCTGTACATGCGCAGAGGAGAGGAGGGATGATTTCGGGTAGAATCATTTCTACGGAAAAAGAAACGGTGGATTTTGCGACTGTTTATCTGAAAGGGACGAGTTATGGAGGAACCACGAATCAGGAAGGCCTCTATCACATCAAGGCGCCTGCCGGCGACTATACGCTGGTGGTGTCTGCCGTAGGTTATACAAAGGTGGAGAAAAAGGTGAAACTGGTCAATGATGAGCGGATGAAGCTGAACATAACCATCGCTCCCGAAACGCAACAGCTGGACGAGGTGACTATCGTTTCTACCGGAGTAAGCCGGGTGAAGAGGTCGGCATTCAATGCTGTGGCAGTCGATACAAAGGAACTCCAGAACACCACGAAGAATCTGAGCGATGCCTTGACCAAGGCTCCGGGCATGAAACTCCGTGAGTCGGGTGGGGTAGGTTCGGACATGCAGTTGATGCTGGACGGTTTTAGCGGAAAGCACGTCAAGGTGTTCATTGACGGTGTGCCGCAGGAAGGTGTGGGAAGCTCCTTCAGCCTGAACAATATTCCGGTGAGCTTTGCCGACCGTATAGAGGTATATAAGGGTGTAGTTCCCGTGGGCTTCGGTACGGATGCCATTGGCGGTGTCATCAATATTGTTACCAACAAGAAACGCCGGAACTGGTTCCTGGATGCTTCTTATTCTTACGGCTCGTTCAATACCCACCGCTCATACGTTAACTTCGGACAGACTTTCAAGAACGGTTTCAGCTATGAAATCAATGCCTTTCAAAACTACTCGGACAACGATTATCATGTAGATGCGCCGGTAAAGGATTTTGAGACGGGCAGTTTCAACGAAAGTGAGAAGGTGCGCGTGAAGCGTTTCAATGATACTTACCACAACGAAGCCATTGTGGTCAAAGCGGGTATTGTGGACAAAAGTTGGGCAGACCGGCTGATGTTCGGTTTCACCTATTCGCACATGTACAAGGACATACAGACCGGTGTACGCCAGAAGACAGTCTTCGGAGAAAAGCACCGCTTCGGCCATTCACTAATGCCTTCGATGGAATACAGCAAACGCAACTTGATAATCAAGGGGCTGGATATGGTGTTGACAGCCAACTACAATCGCAATGCCACTACGAATGTGGATACTGCCCGCTATGAATACAACTGGCTTGGTGAGAAACATCCGCTGAACAGTCCCGGCGAACAGTCCCGCCAGTATTCCCGTGCCGATAATGACAATTGGAACGGTACATTGACCTTGAATTACCGCATTGCCAGAGTCCACATGCTGACTTTCAATCATGTGTTGAGTGCATTCCAGCGTGATAATACTTCACTGTTGGCGGTGGAAGAACAGACGGATGCCATTGCCAAGCAGACCCGCAAGAATATCTCCGGTTTGTCATACCGCCTGATGCCTTCCGAAAAGTGGAACTTCTCGGCATTCGGCAAATACTACCGCCAGTATGTGGCAGGACCTATGGCCGAGGATGATACCGGTAGTAATTATGTACGCACCAGCCGTACGGTAGACTCTTGGGGATATGGTGCTGCCGGAACCTACTTCATCCTACCCGGCTTGCAGGCGAAGCTCTCTTATGAAAAAGCTTACCGCCTGCCCACTATCGAAGAGATGTTTGGTGACGAAGACCTGGAGAGTGGAGACATCGGCATCCGTCCCGAGAAAAGTGACAACATCAACTTGAACCTGAGTTATTCCCGGAGTTTTGGAAAACATTCTGTCTACGTGGAAGGCGGTGTGGTATACCGCAATACGAAGGATTATATCCAGCGTAATATCCAGGACTTGAGCGGAGGAAAAGAAGGGGCCACTTATACCAACTACGGCAAGGTGCTGACGAAGGGATACAATGTATCGGCACGCTATGGCTTCGGACGCTGGCTGAGTGTGGGCGGCAACTTCACGCAGATGAATGTGCGTGACAATGAGAAGATGCAAATCGGCAGTACCGGCAACTCTGTGGAAAATCTCGGTTACAAGGCACGCATTCCCAATGTGCCCTATCAGTTTGCTGATTTTGACGTAAACTTCTATTGGCGCGACCTCTGGAAGAAAGGGAATATACTGTCCGTGACTTACGACAACCAGTACATGCACAGCTTCTCCTACTATTCGCAGGCCATCGGTAGCAAGAACAAGGATTTCATGGTACCCGACCAGTTCTCCCATAACCTGACATTGAGCTATAGTCTGAAGAATGGCCGCTATAATATCTCGTTTGAATGCCGCAACTTCACGAACGAGGATTTGTACGACAACTTCAGCCTTCAGAAAGCCGGGCGTGCGTTCTATGGCAAGATACGTGTACATTTTGGTGATTAATAAATATAATGGTTTTAATAGGTGTAATTAATAAGAAGAACAAATGAAGAAGAATTATCTTTTGTCCGGCCTCTTTGCAATGGCAATGACCGGAATGGCTTTAATTTCTTGTACAGACACAGACGAACCGGGTTCCGGCTCCGGTTCCGGTTCAAAGGGTAACTATGTGATAGCTGCCACGGCTACAGTTTCAGGTAGCTCCGTTCCTGTCCTGCTGACAGCCGAGTCACTGGAAAGCGGTGAAATTACTGCTGCCGGCAATGGCCTTGTGAACGATGGGGCTACTTACTGGGTGTTCTACGGAAACAAATATCTGTATGCCTTGAACTATCACCAGGGAAATGCAGGCACTACCCAGTCGTTCATTATGAATACAAACGGTGAACTGGAAAAACGTAGCCAGGAGTATAACGTCAATCGTTTCACTACCTACGGCTATTATGACCAATTTATAATGACGACTTCTACCGGCGACGGCCCTACGGAACTGAATGATGCAAATGGATATACTCCCCAATCTTTTTTGATTTCCTATCTGGATGTCGAGAAACAGACTTATACAAAGAACTCGGTAACAAAGGATACTCCATTTCTTGCCGAAAATTTCCTTGAAAATGGTGAATACGTAACACTGGCCGGTATAGAACAAGTGGGCAGTAAGGTTTATGCAGCAGCCATTCCCATGGGGCTTAGCCAGTATGGTTGCATGCAGAAGAACGAAGACGGTAGTTACAAGTGGGTGCTTTCCGGTAATGAGGATTTAATAAAGACAGAATCCGGCGGGCAGGGTAGCGGTGCCTATGAGAAGGACGAATTGCAATGGACCCAGTATCCTAATGAATGCCATATCGCTATCTTTGGTGATCAGACACTGAATTCTCATAAGGTCATCACTACAGACAAAATCAGTTATGCTGCCGGACGTAACCGTTCACAGTACTACCAGATGAACTGGCTTGCCGACGACGGCTATGTATATGTATTTTCTCCGAGCTATGCCAAGACCATGAGTGATTCGCGTCAGCAGACTACATTGCCTGCTGGAGTTGTACGCATCGATACCAAAGCAGAAGAATTTGATGCCGCTTATTACTATAATCTTGAAGAGAAAGCCAATGGCGCCTCTTTCTTGCGGACTTGGTATATTTCAGGTAATTATTTCCTGCTGCTGATGTATGATAAGGCAATTACGGCATCAGACAAGGTTGCCAACCAACTTGCCGTCTTCAATGCCTCCACTGGAGCTTTGACTTATGTGAACGGCCTTCCAAGCGATGTCTCCGGCTTTGGTAATACCCCGTACATGGAAAATGGCAACGCATATGTGGCAGTCACTACCTCTTCCGGCTATCCTGCCATCTATAAGGTAGACCCTGCCAATGCAACAGCTACCAAAGGTCTGGTTGTCAATGCAACCCAACTGAACGGTGTAGGTAAACTGGAATAAAGCTCCTATGAAGAAAGTTTTTCGTAAGATACATTTATGGCTTTCAGTCCCCTTCGGGCTACTGATTACCCTTATCTGTTTTTCCGGAGCCATGCTGGTATTCGAGACGGAGGTGATGGAGCTCTGCCACCGCGACCTCTACTATGTGGAGAAAGTCGGGCCGGCACCGCTTCCCATGGGCAAGGTGGCCGAAAAAGTGGCCGCTACTCTGCCGGATAGTGTTTCTGTGACGGGTGTCACAGCCTCGTCTGCTCCGGAGCGTGCCTGGCAGGTGAACCTTTCCAAACCTCGTCGTGCTTCCGTCTATGTAGACCAGTATACGGGTGAGATAAAGGGCAAGTATGAGCGTGCGCCGTTTTTCACGACCATGTTCCGCCTGCATCGCTGGTTGCTGGACAGCATGAAGCCCGATGGAGGCATCTTCTGGGGGAAAATGATTGTGGGCACTGCCACGCTGATGTTTGTCTTTGTCCTGATATCGGGCATTGTCATCTGGTGGCCCCGTACAAAAAAGGCTTTGAAGAACAGTTTGAAGATTGTTTCCGGTAAGGGTTGGCGTCGGTTCTGCTATGACCTGCATGTGGCAGGCGGTATGTACACGCTGGTTCTTCTGTTGGTAATGGCGCTTACGGGACTGTCATGGTCTTTCTCCTGGTACCGCACCGGCTTCTACAAAGTTTTCGGAGTGGAAACCACGCAAGGGGGTGGAGGACATGGTGCTTCGGCACAAACTGCTGCCCAGGGAGGAGAACGGGCTCAAGGCCGGTCTGGTGGCAGACCGGGAGGTGAGCATCGTGAAAGAAATTCTTTCTCTCCTTTTACAAGCTGGCAGAAGGTTTACGAAGAACTGAAGGAACTCAATCCTGATTATAAACAGATTACCGTGTTCAAAGGCTCTGCTACGGTTTCTTTCAATCGGTTGGGCAACCAGCGTGCTGCCGACCGCTATACGTTCAATCCCCGTAGCGGTGAAATCACCGGGGCTACCTTATATAAGGATGCCGACGCTTCAGGAAAAATCCGTGGCTGGATATTCTCCGTTCATGTAGGCAGTTGGGGAGGGCTGACCACCCGCATATTGAGTTTCCTTGCCGCTTTGGTAGGGGCCAGCTTGCCGCTGACGGGCTATTATCTTTGGATTCGCAGATTGATTCGGAAGGGCAGTAGGAAAGCGAACATACAATTAAAGAAAGTTGCTTAGAAAAAGCAGGCAGTTTTATAAAAGGATGAAGATGTCCACAAGATGCGCAGGCGCGCGTGTTTTGTGGACGTTTTCATATAGGTATGTCTGGAGAATGAATGCTTTATTAAAAATACTGAAAAATAAATGGAAAAATGTAATCATGATTACACTTTTTTAGATTGTAACTGCCTATTTTTGCTGAAAATATTCATTTTATGGCGAAGTTACCAATCATAAGTAAACTATTTCCGTCCTACAGATGGAAAGTAACGGCACTCATTGTATGCGGTGTCCTCGTCGGCGGCGGAGGCTTGTTTATGTATCTTCTCCGGGCGCACACTTATCTGGGAGATGACCCTGCGGCATGTGTCAACTGCCACATCATGGCTCCTTATTATGCAACCTGGATGCACAGTTCCCACAGCCGGGATGCCACTTGTAACGATTGCCATGTCCCTCATGAGAATATAGTAAAGAAATGGGCTTTCAAAGGCATGGACGGCATGAAGCACGTGGGTGCCTTTCTCACTAAAAGCGAACCGCAGGCTATCCAAGCCGAGGCAGCAAGTGCGCAGGTCATTATGAATAATTGCATCCGTTGCCATACGCAACTGACCAACGAGTTTGTGGATGCTGGTAAAATAGACTACATGATGACCCTCACCGGCGACGGAAAGGCATGCTGGGATTGCCACCGCGACGTGCCTCATGGTGGAATGAACAGTCTTTCGTCTACACCCGCTGCATTGGTACCCTATCCGGAATCTCCCGTGCCGGAGTGGTTGCAGAAACTGATAAAGGAATAATAACAATAAATCTTCATAGATATGGAAAAGAGATTAAAATCGTGGCAAGGATGGCTGTTGTTCGGTGGTTCAATGGTCGTTGTATTTGTCTTGGGGCTATGTGTTTCTGCCTTGATGGAGCGCAGGGCCGAGCTGGCAAGTGTATTCAATAACCGCAAAACAGTGATTGAGGGAATTGAGGCACGCAACGAAGTCTTTAAGAGTGATTTCCCCCGTGAGTATCAGACATGGACTGAAACTGCCAAGACCGACTTCCAGAGTGAATTCAATGGAAATGTGGCTGTGGATGTATTGGAACAGCGTCCCGAGATGGTAGTGCTCTGGGCGGGATATGCCTTCTCCAAGGACTATTCCACTCCGCGCGGACATATGCATGCCATCGAGGACATTACGGCAACTCTTCGTACCGGTGCGCCTGCCACTGCTACGGATGGCCCGCAGCCTTCTACTTGCTGGACTTGCAAGAGCCCCGATGTGCCCCGCATGATGGAAGCTATCGGTGTGGATGCTTTCTATAACAATAAGTGGGGCGCTTTGGGCGATGAAATTGTAAACCCGATTGGTTGTGCCGACTGCCACGAACCGGAAAACATGAACCTGCATATCAGCCGTCCGGCTTTGATAGAGGCTTTTGAACGCCAAGGCAAGGATATTACCAAGGCCACTCCGCAGGAGATGCGTTCACTGGTATGTGCGCAGTGCCATGTGGAGTATTACTTCAAGGGCGACGGCAAGTACCTGACTTTCCCCTGGGACAAAGGTTTTACGGTGGAAGACATGGAAGCCTATTATGATGAGGCTGGTTTCTACGACTATATACACAAGTTGAGCCGTACCCCTATCCTGAAAGCGCAGCACCCCGATTTTGAAATAGCCCAGATGGGGATTCACGGCCAGCGTGGCGTATCGTGTGCGGACTGCCACATGCCTTATAAGAGTGAAGGTGGCGTGAAGTTCAGCGACCACCATATACAGAGTCCGTTGGCTATGATAGACCGTACCTGCCAAACCTGCCACCGCGAAAGTGAGGAAACTTTGCGCAACAACGTCTACGAACGCCAGCGCAAGGCCAATGAAATCCGTAACCGCTTGGAGCAGGAACTTGCCAAAGCCCATATCGAAGCTAAATTTGCTTGGGATAAGGGAGCTACGGAAGAGCAGATGAAAGATGTGTTGGCGCTGATTCGTCAGGCACAATGGCGTTGGGACTTCGGTGTGGCATCTCACGGCGGCTCTTTCCACGCACCGCAAGAAATCCAGCGTGTCTTGTCTCATGGGTTGGATAGAGCCATGCAGGCGCGTTTGGCTATCTCCAAGGTGCTGGCGAAGCATGGATATACAGACAATGTTCCTATGCCGGATATCTCCACCAAAGACAAGGCGCAGGAATATATCGGGCTCGATATGGATGCCGAAAGAGCTGCAAAGGACAATTTCCTGAAGACTACAGCACCGGCTTGGCTGGAAAAAGCGAAAGCTAACAACCGGTTAGCACTAAAATAAATTTGTACATCGTCAAATCATAAATCAGAAGATGTGGAAGAAACCGTGGGGGTATAAGGAAGGTTTTATCTGTGGGGCAGGACTGTTTGTCACGGGCTTGCTGTTACAGTGGAGCGTTGGAGGCATTCGTTGGGGCTTGTTTGCATGGCCGGTCAATATCATTGTTCTGGTGCTGTTCTTGCTGTTGCTGGCAGGGATGCATGGGCTTCGCAAACGGGTGTATTGTTTCGGATGGCTCAGTCATTATACGGCTGCAGTTTCTTCCCTGGTCTGTGTGGCGGCTATCACTGTCATTATGGGGTTGGTACGGCAGGTTCCCTCCACCCATCCTTCGGCAGATGTCATCGGCTTTTCGAAAATGCTTTCTTTTTGGCCGTTTGTGTTACTTTATGTCTGGCTGGTTGCTGTCTTAGGGATGACTATTCTCCGTGCCGCTATCCCCTTCAATGTGCGTAAGATTCCTTTTCTGCTGAATCATGCCGGCTTGTTTGTTGCCCTTCTGACGGCAACGCTGGGCAATGCGGATATGCAGCGTCTTAAAATGATTACCCAATTGGGCAAGACCGAATGGCGTGCCATAGATGAGGGCGGCAAGCTGACGGAACTTCCGCTTGCTGTTGAGCTGAAAGAATTTACTATACACGAGTATCCTCCCAAACTGATGCTGATAGACAATGAGACGGGGCAGGCACTGCCGAAGGATATGCCGGAACATTTGTTGCTGGAAGAGAAGGTGGAACGGGGAAAATTGCTGGATTGGGACATCTCCATTTTTCAAACCATTCCTATGGCTGCCTCCGTGGCTACGGAAGATACCTTAAAGTTTACTGAATTCCATTCGATGGGAGCTGCCTATGCCGTTTATCTGAAAGCGGTGAACACCGCCTCCGGACAGTCGAAGGAGGGATGGGTGAGTTGCGGCAGCTTCATGTTCCCCTATAAGGCATTGCGTTTGTCGGAGCAGACCAGTCTGGTGATGCCCGAACGTGAGCCGCAACGGTTTGTGTCTGCTGTTACGGTTTATACGCAGGCGGGAGATGTGGTGGAAGACACTATCGAGGTGAATCGTCCGTTGAAGATATCCGGGTGGAATATTTATCAATTGAGCTATGACGAGACGAAGGGACGGTGGAGTGATGTCAGTGTCTTTGAACTGGTGCGCGACCCCTGGCTCCCGGCTGTATATGCCGGCATTATAATGATGGTGCTGGGAGCAGTCTGCTTGTTTGTCAATGCACCAAAAGGAAAAGAAGAAAGAAAGGAGGAGACGGTATGAGTTGGGATTATTTTGCTCTGTTTGCCATTGTCGCTTTACTCTTCTGGGGATGGGGAGCTTTCGCTGCATGGCGTGGAAAACGCCCGGCAGTGGTATATACCTTTACCTGCCTGGGACTGGTTGTCTTTTTCAGTTTCATTGTCGGTATGTGGATTTCTTTGGAACGTCCTCCGATGCGGACGATGGGAGAGACCCGTCTGTGGTATTCGTTTTTTCTTCCGTTGGCGGGAATCATCACTTACGGCCGTTGGAAGTATAAATGGATTCTCGGTTTCAGTACCATTTTGTCACTGGTGTTTGTCTGCATCAATATATTCAAGCCCGAAATACACAATAAGACTTTGATGCCCGCCTTGCAGAGCCCGTGGTTCACTCCTCATGTCATTGTTTATATGTTTGCCTACGCCATGCTGGGTGCCGCTACGGTGATGGCTGTCTACCTGCTGTGGTTCAAGAAGAAGGGGATTGAAAGGCATGAGATGGCTCTGTGCGATAACTTGACTTATGTAGGGCTTGCTTTCATGACGCTGGGTATGCTGTCCGGTGCCGTCTGGGCAAAAGCTGCTTGGGGACACTATTGGGCATGGGACCCTAAAGAGACTTGGGCGGCGGCTACCTGGTTTTCCTATCTGGCATATATCCATTTCCGTCTGGGGCGTCCCGCGGCACATCGCAAGGCATTGGTCGGCCTGCTTGTATCTTTTCTGCTGTTGCAAATGTGCTGGTACGGCATCAATTATTTGCCCTCGGCACAAGGAGTGAGTGTACATACGTATAACTTAAATTAAAATACTTATGAAGATAGTTTATTTGGCATTAGGCTTATGGCTGTTGCCCGGAATGTTGTGGGCGCAAAGTGCGGAGAAAGAGAACGAATTCACCATGTCGATGCAAATCAGACCCCGTGCAGAATACCGTAACGGTGCACAGTTCCCACGTTTCGAGGGAGACAAAGCAGCTGCATTCATCAACAACCGTGCACGCCTTTCCATGGAGTACAAACGCTCGGACTTGAGCATGAAGATTTCCGCCCAGCATGTAGGGGTGTGGGGACAAGACCCGCAGATAGATACTAACGGGCGTTTCATCATGAACGAAGCATGGGCAAAGCTCGATTTCGGTGCCGGTTTTTTTGCACAACTGGGACGCCAGACCTTGTCTTATGATGACGAACGTATTTTAGGAGGACTGGACTGGAATGTCGCAGGTCGCTATCATGATGCCTTGAAGCTGGGCTATGCCAAGAATGCCCACCAACTGCATTTCATTCTTGCCTTCAACCAAAACAAGGAAAAGTCAAAAGGAGGTACCTATTATTATGACGGCGCGCAACCTTACAAGAATATGCAGACCCTTTGGTATCATTATGCGGCGCAAGCTTCCAATCTTGATGTCTCTTTATTGTTCATGAATCTGGGGCTGGAAACCGGTGATGCGGAGACCGAGACCTCCCGTACCCGCTATTTGCAGACGTTTGGTACTTACGTGACTTATCAACCGGAATCGGGAAACTGGCTGCCCGTGCAGGCTGCTTTCTATTACCAGACCGGAAAGAACAAGAATGCGCAGAGTGTATCTGCCTTTATGGCAAGCGTGAAGGCTGCCTATGCCATAGACAAGCAATGGAGTGTGAGCTTGGGTTATGATTATCTGAGTGGAAGTGACGGGGAGGGTGACAAGTTCAAGGCTTTCGATCCCCTTTACGGAACACATCATAAGTTCTATGGAGCGATGGATTATTTCTATGCTTCTGCCTGGCAGGGAGTCGCTCCCGGTTTGCAGGATGCCCAGTTGGGTGTTAACTTCAAGACATCCAAGCAGGTGAGTATGCAATTGAATTATCACTATTTTGCTACTGCTGCCAAGCTGGATGATGTAAAAAAGGGATTGGGTTCGGAGATAGACTATCTGCTTGACTGGAATGTGATGAAGGACGTGAAGCTTTCTGCCGGTTACTCCATTATGCGGGGTACGAAGTCTATGGACGTGGTGAAAGGCGGCGACCATAAACGCTGGCAGGATTGGGGCTGGGTATCTGTCAACATCAATCCGAGAATCTTGTTTGTAAAATGGTAGTTTAGATATACTCTTTCAGAGCTGCTTCATTCAATACCTCAATTTTCTTACCCGTCATTAGGATAATACCTTCTTTGGTCATCTTATTGATTTCCTTTGAAAGTGCCGGGCGGGTTACATTGAGGTATTCTGCCAGCTCAGATTGGGTATGCGCAATGGTGATGCTGGTAGAGTTGGAAATTCTGTTTTCAAACAGATAGACGACAAACCTTTCGCGGACTGTTTTGCGGGAAAGGGTTTTTAATCGCGAAACCGTGCAGGCATTGCAATTTCCCGTTATGCAAAGGAAGTTGTGCAGCACTTTGGGATCCTGGCTGATAAGCTTGAAGGTGGATTCTTTGGTGGCAGTGAATAGGATACAGTCTTCAATGGCAGTAAAAGTTGCCGGCAGTGTGGTGTTGCTGCCGAAGAGATGGGGAGTGGCAAAGGCCCGGGGGGCAACGATGTATTCTACCATAACTTTATTGCCCAGACCGTCTATAATATCTACACGCAATTTACCTTCCAATAGTATATATAGCTTCTTGCAGGGGGTGCCTTGCCGGGCAACTATATCTTTCTTGTCTATAGAATAGACTGAATATTCCAGTTTCTCAAGCAGCGATTGCTTGATATTATGTGGCAAATCCCTTAGTAGAGGGATTTGGAACAACAACTGTTCGTACTTTTCATCCAGTAGAATCTTTTCCATAGCTTTTTATTCTTGGACAAAGGTAAGAATAATATATAAGTGCGGACGTTTTTTATAAATACTTTTGGGCGGAGACTGCATTTATCCGCATTTCCTTCTCTTCCATTCGGATGCACCCTTCGCTTGCCAGTTCCGATAAGGCACGTGCCAGCGAGGGACGCGCCACTCCCAGTATTTGTGCCACTTCCTGCTGGTTGAGTATCGTGCCATGCATGCGTAGATAGTTCAGTATACGCGATTTCAGACTTTGTAGGGCAAAGGCATTTAGCTTTTTGGAGAGAAATAGGGTTCTGTCCGATACCAGTTGCAGAAAGTTGCGCATCACAGCGGGGTGTTGATGCAGGAATTCCAGGAAAATGTTCTTGTTTATAACGAGTATCTCACATTTCTCTTTAGCTTCGATATTTACCGGGAAGCGGTTTTCGGAGGCAAAGACAAAAGCCGGGGCAAGCAGTTGCGGGGCTTTCAGCGTTTCGATGGTGAGTTGCTTCCCCTCCGCACTGACCATTTGGGTACGCACACTGCCGTTGCACAATATGAATAGAGAACGATATGCTTCTCCCTGCATGGCAATGAAGTCAGCAGGTTTGTATTGCCTGTGTGCATGTTCGGGTGCCAGGATGAGGGATAATAACTCTTCTTCTGTTATGTCTTGGAAAGGAGGCATTTCCAATAATGTATGGATTTCCATTCTTTTTTTACTTTTTTGTGATTCGATGTAACATTCGTGACAGTTTGTGCGTTGTAGAACTCTCATCTTTGCACAAAGATAATGCAAATCGAATGCAATAGAACATAAGCCTGCTTATTTTTATTGCTGAGGTGCTGCTTATCTTATCAAAAGATTATGCAAACTTTTAAATGAATAGGAATATGGAACCAAACATGTTTTGTTATCAATGTCAGGAGACAGCCAAAGGAACCGGCTGTATATTGAAAGGTGTATGTGGAAAAGAAAGTCATACGGCTCAAGCTATGGACTTGTTACTGTTTGTAGTCAGGGGTATCTCTGTTGTTGCCGATACATTACGCAAGGCAGATTCTCCAGTCTCTGAAGAAGTGAATATTTTTGTGACGGATGCTTTGTTTTGTACTATCACGAATGCGAATTTCGATGATGAAAGCATCTTGAAACGGGTGGATAGGGGACTTGCTTTGCGTAATGGATTGATTCAAGAGGCCAAGCACAACAAAGTGTTCCTACCCCAAGTAGATGAACTGACTTGGCAGGGAACGCGTGACGACTATGCCGAGAAAGCGAAGACAGTAGGTGTTCTGCGTGAACAGAATGAAGACCTCCGTTCGTTGAAAGAATTGCTTGTCTATGGTTTGAAAGGTATGGCAGCTTATCTGGAGCATGCTATGCGCTTGGGATTCAATGATGATACAGTTCATGTTTTCATGCAGCGTGCACTGGCTACCATTGCGGTTGAGTCTCTATCGGCAGAGGAATGGGTGAAGCTGGTTCTCGAAGCTGGTGAGTTCGGAGTAAAGACAATGGCTCTACTGGATGCTGCCAATACCGGTACTTACGGTAATCCCGAAATTACAAAGGTGAATATCGGTGTGAAGAATCGTCCGGGAATTTTGATTAGCGGCCATGACTTGAAGGATATGGAAGAATTATTGAGACAGACAGAAGGTACGGGGATAGACGTCTATACACATGGTGAAATGCTGCCTGCCCACTATTATCCTGCTTTCAAGAAATATTCTCATTTTGTAGGCAACTATGGCAATGCCTGGTGGAAACAGCGTGAAGAATTCACTTCCTTCAACGGACCGATTCTGTTTACCACCAACTGCATCGTTCCTCCTTTGGCTAATGCAGTGTATAAAGAGCGTATGTTCATCACCAACTCTACCGGTTATCCGGGTTGCAAGTATATTGATAAGGATGCGGAAGGCAGGAAAGACTTCTCTGAAATCATAGAGATTGCCAAACAATGCCAGCCGCCGGTGGAGATAGAGCATGGAGAGATTATCGGTGGTTTTGCCCATAACCAGGTACTGCAACTGGCAGACAAGGTGGTAGATGCCGTGAAGACCGGAGCCATACGCCGCTTTATCGTAATGGCAGGCTGTGACGGACGTATGAAGAGCCGCGATTACTATACGGAGTTTGCCAAAGCCTTGCCGCAAGATACCGTTATCCTGACCGCAGGTTGTGCCAAATACCGCTATAATAAACTTGGTTTGGGAGACATCAACGGCATTCCCCGTGTATTGGATGCCGGACAGTGCAATGACAGTTATTCACTGGCCGTGATAGCCATGAAGCTGAAAGAAGTATTCCGGCTGAATGACATCAACGAACTTCCCATTGTCTACAACATAGCATGGTACGAACAGAAGGCGGTTATTGTATTGTTGGCATTACTGAGTCTCGGGGTGAAGGATATTCACTTAGGCCCCACATTGCCCGCTTTCCTTTCTCCGAATGTTGTGAAGGTACTGGTTGATATGTTTCATATCGCAGGTATCGGTAGTGTGGAAGATGATTTGAAAAAATTCGGATTATAAATAAAGATGGTAGGGTGTTATATCACCCTATCACTTTATCCTTTTATCACGTTATTTATCGCTTCTTCCGTTCCGCAGAATGGCCCGTGTGATTGTAGTTTTATGGTGCACATGGCGGCAGCAAAGCATCCCGCTTCCCGGTGGGATGCACCTTTGTTGCGCATATACAGATACCCCACCATATAGGTGTCTCCACATCCTGTTGCATCTGTAATCTGAAGGGCAGGATAGGCGGGGATTTCGTGAAATTCTCCTTGGGCATATATCAGCGAACCTTTATCTCCCAGGGTCAGCAGCACTTCCTTGACGCCCCAGTCTGCAATCAGCAATGCGGCTTCGTGCGGTTCACTGCATCCGGTCAGTACTTCCATTTCAGCTTCGTTGGCTTTCAGAATATGGATATACTTCAATGCTTCTTTCTTTTCCGGCCAGTCTACTGCCAGCACTTTTTCATTATCCACTTTGCGGAGAAATCCCTGCACATCTACCGAGAGGAGTCCCTTTCCGGACAAGAACTTGATGACCTCCAAAGAGAAGTCGTCGGCAAGCAGACTGCCCAAGTGGATAATCCGTGCATCGGTATCTTTCAAACCTTCCACGGTGAAAGGGTCTGCTTTTGCCGTGACACGTTGTGTACGTTCGTTCTGGTTTTCTCCATAAATATTCTCGAAACAGACGGAATGTGTGCTGTGCAAGGCTTTGACGGAAATACCTTCTTTCCGAATGTCTTCCACAATGCCCATGTCAGTATCAGCCAAAGCTGTTACCAATAAAAAATCGTTAGCATTCAAGTGCTTGATGGCATGTGCGAAGTAGAAGGAGGTGCCTCCCGGCATATATATGGTATTTTTAGGGGTTACGACTTTATCTTGGGTAATATAACCGATGCAACATAGACTGTGTGTGTTCATTTCTTTGTTGGCTTTTTATTGCTTTATTGTATTGATTCCGTAAATTGGGCGCGAAGATAGTGATTTAATAACAATTCGACTATATTTGCAGCTGTAAATGTAGCCTCATTGAATATGAATTCATTAAAAACGAAAAGAGTACGTATGATAGTTGGCATTATAGTGGGTATTGTGGCTGTTGCGGTCATAGTGGGATTCGTTTTTGTCAATCAGCCGAGTTTCGGGAGGGCTCCTCAAGGAGAACGGTTGGAGAGGATTAAGAAGTCGCCTCATTACAAAGACGGAGAATTCCGGAATCTGCACAGTACGATGATGATGACTTCCCAAAAGGGACGTTTGGGAGCTTTCTGGGGATTCTTGTTTAAGCAAGAAACCGATTTACGTCCTGAAAAAGAGATTCCGGTTATAAAGACGGACCTCAGCAAGATAAGCAAGGACGAGAATGTATTGGTATGGTTCGGACATTCATCCTATTTTATCCAGATAGACGGAAAGCGTATACTGGTAGACCCCGTATTTTGTGGGGCTTCTCCGGTTTCGTTTGTAAACAAGCCGTTCAAGGGGGCGGATGCCTACAAGCCTGCCGATATGCCGGAGATTGACTATCTGGTGATATCACATGACCATTGGGATCATCTGGATTATGAAACGGTGATGCAGCTGAAAAATCGGGTAGATAAGGTGGTCTGTCCTTTGGGGGTAGGTGAACATTTCGAGTATTGGGGATTTGAGAAATCATCCCTGGTTGAGCTGGATTGGTTTGAAGATACTGTACTGGATAAGGGATTTCTGCTTCATTGCTTGCCCGCCCGGCATTTTTCGGGCCGCTCGTTGAAAGCGAATCAGGCACTATGGGCCTCTTTCCTTATCGAAACCCCTTCGCAGAAGATTTATATGGGCGGTGATAGTGGATATGATACGCATTTTGCCGAAATAGGCAAGCAATATCCTGGCATTGACCTTGCCATATTGGAGAATGGGCAGTATAACGAAGATTGGAAATATATCCATACCATGCCCCAATATTTGGGACAAGTGGCCAGGGACTTGAATGCGGAAAAGATTCTGACTGTCCATCATTCCAAATATGCTTTGGCTAGACACCGCTGGGACGAACCGTTGAAGAATGCCATGAATCTGAAAGAGAAAGACTCTTTGAACGTGTTGATGCCTATTATAGGGGAAGTGGTCCGGTTAAAATAATGAACGATATTGATTAGCTATTGACGAGTTATTAACGGAAATATATATCCCTATCGAAAATAAAAGTAAGATAATATGTTGGAATTACCCGAAGTTATCACCCTGAGCAAACAAGTGAACAACGCCTTGAGCGGTAAAACAATCACGCAGGTATTCAATGCCACCAAACCGCATAAGTTTACGTTCTATAACGGCAATCCGTCGGAGTATGGTAAACTGCTCGTAGGCAAAACCATCCTTTCATCCGAAGGATATGGCATGTTTGTCAATTTCAATCTTTCGGATAATGTGATCATGAATATAGGCGACGGAGTCAGTGTCCGTTATTACAATGCGGGAGATAAGATTCCTGCCAATTACCAGTTGTTGCTGACGTTTAATGATGATTCATTCCTTGTCTTCACGGTTGTAATGTATGGTTTTATCAATGTTTATCCTGATAGCTATATCGACAATAAGTACTATAAATTGAGTCGGGAAAGCATTTCGCCGTTGAGCGATAAATACACCGAAGCGGAATTTGAGAAACTCGTTGCCGAAGCAAAGAAGACCCTCTCTGCTAAAGCTCTATTAGCAACCAATCAGCGTATTCCCGGTGTAGGTAACGGCGTAACGCAGGATATTCTGTTCAATGCACGGATAAATCCCAAACAGAAAGTGCTACTTCTGTCGGATAATCAGAAAGACGTTCTTTTTAATGCTCTAAAAGAAACATTGGTGGATATGACGTTCGAGGGCGGACGCGATACGCAAACAGATCTTTATGGCAACGCCGGAGGTTACAAAACCATTCTTTCTGCCAAAACATGGAAGAATCCTTGTCTCCGTTGTGGCAGTACCATCATAAAAGAGGCTTATATGGGTGGTTCGGTATATTATTGCCCAACGTGTCAACAGATAAAAGAATAAATGTCCACATTCTGTTAGCTCCCTTTATGTACGATGCAAGGAATTAATATTCTGTATAACAGTTTATTAATTCCTTGTATCGCATTCTGTTAATATCGTGTCTACACGATATTCGTATCCTGCGAACACGATATGAATATCTTCTTTTCTTTATACTTTGTACGGACAAAAGGGGTGTTTTATAAAGCCCGCCCTTTGTAAACGTTTGACTGGGACAATGGAACCAGGACTCCGTTCAGCGTCAGGGTATTCGAATTGAAGTTCGGGCTGATTCTTGCCGATGCATTATTGCCGCCGTTGGTCAGTGTGATATACACTTGTGCGGATATTCCGATGCCTTGTACGCTGAAGCTGCAATTCACGTTTCCCTTTTTGTCGGTCGTGATTTTCATTTCCTTTCTGCTGCCGTCCACTGTGATGCCGCCTATTCCGTTGGGGCCTGCAAGGGCATTGTTGGCAGCTATTTGTACGGATGCGTGTTCACCGTCCATCAGAACGAAGTTTGTTGTCGATGAAACAAATGCGCTCCGTCCTCTCTTGAACACCAGCTGGTCTGCTTCCAATACAAACTTGCCCTCTTTCAATGCCTGGACGGCAATGGCATAGTTCCTTTCATTTTCTGCTTTTTCGCGTGCTTTCTGGGCTTCGCGTTGGGCTTTACGCTCTGCTTGGCGTGTTTCGCTGCTACTCTGTGCATACATCAGGGTCGATGCACTTACCAACACCAGTGTGATTAATGTAATGATTCGTTTCATAATTGTTCTTTGTTATTTAGTTAAGACCTTCTGGTTGATTAACAAATGAAAAGCCAAAAAGATGCAGCTTGAATCTTAAATAAGCGTAAGACTTAACACTTCTTTGGTTTTGTTGGAAGTTCGTATTAAATTTCTTCCAAGGCATAATACTGGTAATCCCGGAGAATGGTCTGAAGAAAGTTTTCCGGGTTACTGTCATGAGGAGTGATGGAGAGAAGTTCCTGCACTTTTTTCGCAAGGGAGGCAATGCGGCGTGTACGGTCTTTTTTACCCGATTGCAGGGTCCGGGTAATGACGTTGATTTGCTCCAATGACAAGTCGGAAGCTTGTGGATAGGTAGGTCGGTAGTCTTTGGTCAGGTAGTCGAACTCATCGAGGCTGACGTGTATCTTGCGGTAATTCTTTTCCTTGATTACCATGGTGCCGGCGGCAAGGTCTCCCATTCGCTGGCTGTTTTTGGTCAAAAGGACGACCAGAAGTCCCAGACCACCGGTCACCGGTCCGTCGATAGGGAAGAGAAGCCATCGGAGCAGGTACGAGCCTATGCCGGGCGTGGAGCCGTCTGCCTTTACGACACGAATGTTCATCAGCCGCTTGCCGAAACTTTGTCCCTGGTTGAACATTTCGCAGAGAAATGCATAAAGCAAGACTGGTAGGTAGACAATGGTAAAAAAGAAAAGCATCGTGAAATCAGAGGGTAGATGAATCCGTGAAAACAAGGCCAAAGTAGAAAATACATAGAATCCGAGCAGAATATAATCTATGGCCAGTGCAATGAGCCGCTCACCGATACTGGCAGGCGTTTGACTGATGCGGACAAATTGTCCGGTGATAATTGTAGATTCTGCCATTCCTGATAAAACATTTTTAGTATTTCATTGCAAATATATCATTATTCTCTTATTTTTGTTACCTATTTCAGACAAAACTTCTCTGAAATAGTCATGGGGTATGAAAGAAGTGACGTTTATCCGGCAGAACATCGAAAAATGGAAACGAGCAGAAACAATGGTGGAGCAGGCGGAAAGTCTGTCTCCCGATGAACTTGCCGACGCATATACGGAGCTTACGGCAGATCTGGCTTTTGCCCAAACGCATTTCCCCGCTTCCCGCATCACTATCTATCTGAACAATCTTGCCTCGGCATTGCACAACCGCATTTATAGAAACAAGCGCGAGAAATGGTCAAGAATTATCACCTACTGGACCCGTGAAGTGCCTTCGGCCATGCACGATGCACGCCGTGAGCTGGTGGCTTCCTTCATTATATTTGTGGTCAGCGCATTGATAGGAGTGGTATCCGCTGCCGGAGACCCCGATTTTGTGCGTTTGATTTTAGGAAACTCCTATGTGGATATGACTTTGAACAATATCGCTAATGGTGAACCTATGGCTGTATATAACGGTTCCTCCGAGTTCCCCATGTTTCTGAGTATCACGCTGAACAATATCATGGTCTCCTTCAACTGCTTTGCCATGGGGTTGCTGACCAGTTTTGGCACCGGATACATGCTCCTTAACAATGGTATCATGATAGGGGCTTTCCAAACCTTCTTTTATCAGCACGACTTGCTTTGGGAGTCCTTCCTTGCCATTTGGCTGCACGGGACACTCGAAATCTGGGCGATTATTGTAGCCGGTGCCGCCGGTCTTGCCCTGGGCAACGGATGGCTCTTTCCCGGAACCTATTCAAGGCTGGAATCTTTCAAACGGGGAGCCAAAAAAGGACTGAAAATAGTGGTGGGTACGGTACCCGTATTCATCATGGCAGGATTTATAGAAGGATTCGTTACCCGCCATACCGAACTTCCGGATGCTTTGAGGTTCGGCTTTATTCTACTCTCTTTGTCGTTTATCTTTTTTTATTATATTTATTTACCTAACAGAAAGAAGCATGGAAGCACAGAAACCTAAAATCGCACTGTATGTACAACGTTCTTTTGGAGAGAAACTAACTGCTACCTTTGATTTTATCAAAGAGAATTGGAAGCCGTTGATGAAATTCACCACATATCTGATGTTGCCGCTTTGTCTGCTTCAGGGACTGAGCTTGAACGGGCTGATGAGCGGTACAATGGCTCTGGGTGATATGACCGGAGGCTCGTTCGACTCTTCTGTTGTCGGAGCGTCCATCATGGCACTGGTGACTTATTACAGTCTGTATGCCGTTCTCTATCTGCTAGGAACTGTCATGCTGACCTCTTTGGTCTACGCATTGGTCCGTACTTACAATGAACGGGAAAAACGCTTGGAGGGAGTGACGTTAGGGATGCTGAAGCCCTTGTTGTTCGGTAATGTCAGAAGGGTATTTCTGATAATGATTGTCGGTGTGCTTTTGGTGCTGTTTGTAGGGCTTATTGTTGGTTTTATAGCCACCGTCATTCCGTTCATGGCGATTGCGTTCTTGTTCGTTCTGCTCGTTGTGGTGGTGTCTGTGCCACTTGCTATTTGGGCTCCAGTCTATCTGTTCGAAGATATCTATATCATAGATGCCTTGAAGAAGGCCTACCGACTGGGTTTCGCTACCTGGGGAGGTATCGTACTGATTTCCATTGTTATGGGATTCATCGCCGCCATCTTGCAGGGAGTGACGATGATTCCATGGTATATCGGGACTATTGTGAAATATATCTTTGCAATGACTGATGCAGGTGGCGGTGCCACTGTATCGGCAGCCTATAGCTTTGTGCTTTATCTGCTGGCGGTGGTCCAGGCATTCGGCGTTTATATGTCCATGATTTTCTCATTGCTGGGACTGGCTTATCAATACGGTCATGCTTCGGAAAAGATAGATTATGTGATGGTGGAGAGTGATATTGACAATTTTGATAAACTCTGATAACGGACTATGAATATGGCTCCGGCTGATACACTGGTTTGTGATACTGCACAGGTTGCCGCTTGGCAGTCTGACCCGGCGTTTGCTTACAGTCGTGAGTTGATAGCTCCCGAAATTAATGTACTTGAGTGGTTCAGCAGATGGTTCGGCAAGCTGCTGGACAAGATATTCGGGAATACGTTGGTGGCAGAATATTCGGAGGTCGTATTGATATGCATTGCCGTTCTTATCCTGGTATTGGTCATTTGGTTTGTGTACAAGAAGCGTCCGGAACTGTTCATGCGTTCGCGCAAGAGTACCCTGCCCTATACAGTGGGGGAGGACACCATCTATGGAGTGGATTTTGCGGAAAGAATTGCCGATGCGCTTGCCCGGACGGATTATCGGGAGGCGGTGCGTTTGCTCTATCTGCAGACGCTGAAACAGCTCAGCGATGGAAAACGTATAGACTGGCAGTTATATAAAACGCCAACACAATATATCTATGAAGTCCGTCTGCCAGCTTTCCGCCAAATGACCAACCATTTTCTACGAGTACGTTACGGAAATTTTGAAGCGACCGAAACTTTGTTCCATGCGATGCGGGATTTGCAGAAAGAAGTGGAGAAAGGAGGGGCGGCATGAAGGGGAACCATTGGTTTATAGCCGGTATCATTGTTTTTCTGGTGTTGATGTTTGCGATAGAGTGCCGTCTGCCAAAGAAGTTTGTCTGGAACCCTACGTTCAGCCATTATGACAAGCAACCGTTCGGCTGTGCCGTGTTCGATAGCCTGCTGTCTTCATCGTTGCCGAAGGGATATTCGTTGTCGAGAAAGACTTTTTATGAACTGGAGCAGGAAGATACGACGCTCCGCCGCGGAATACTGGTTGTTACCGATAACCTGCATTTGACGGATGTAGATGTGGAGGCGATGTTGAAGATGGCGGGACGGGGAGACCGGATTATGCTGGTGGGGAGCTCTTTCAGCCGTATTTTGAAAGATACGCTGGGATTTGAGTGCAGCTATTCCTATTTCAGTCCGTCGGCTTTGAAAAAATATGCCACTGCATTGCTTTCGAAAGACAGTTTGTGCTGGGTGGGGGATTCGGCGGTTTATCCGCAGCAGACTTTCTGTTTCTATCCCCAACTTTGTCAGTCTTATTTCTTTGCAGATTCCATTTCTAGTAAAGTGTTGGCGGAAAAAACTGTTACCGGAGAAGCTGCTCATCCGGTTGCCATGTCGGTTTCTTGGGGAAAGGGGGAAGTTATACTGGCTTCCACTCCCCTGCTTTTTACGAACTATGGTGTGCTGGATGGGAAGAATGCGGCTTATCTTTTTCGTATATTGTCCCAGATGGGTGGATTTCCCATTGTCCGTACCGAAGGCTATATGAAAGAAACAGCCCAGGTACAGATGTCTCCTTTTCGCTATTTCCTTTCGCAGCCGCCGCTTCGCTGGGCATTGTACTTGAGTATGGTTTCCATCCTGCTCTTTATGATATTTACAGCCCGCAGGAAGCAGCGCGCCATTCCGGTTATCCGCGAACCGGAAAATAAGTCTTTGGAGTTTGCAGAGTTGATAGGTACTCTTTATTATCAGAAGAAGGACCATGCTGACTTAGTCCGCAAGAAATATCTCTATTTTGCGGAGGAACTGAGGAGGGAAATACAAGTGGATGTGGAGGAAGTGGCAGAGGATGAGCGCTCTTTCGGCAGGATTGCCCGGAAGACGGGTATGGAAGCGGGGGAAATAGCCGCGTTCATCCGCGAGGTGAGGCCGGTGGTGTACGGAGGGCGCAGCATCTCTGAGAAGGAGATGAAACGGCTTGTCGATAAAATGAATGAAATAATCAATCATATATAAAGAAGATATTTATGGAAGAGAACACAGAAAAACGGGTGGACTTGACTCTCTTTTCCGAGAAGATACAAGCGTTGAAGGACCGGATTGCTACGGTCATAGTGGGGCAGGAGCAGATAGTGGACCTGGTACTGACGGCTGTCCTGGCAAACGGCCATGTGTTGCTGGAGGGAGTGCCGGGGGTGGCAAAGACACTGCTTGCCCGTCTGGTGGCACGCTTGATTAAGGCGGACTTCAGCCGCATTCAGTTTACTCCGGACTTGATGCCGAGTGATGTGTTGGGTACTACGGTCTTCAACATGAAAACCAATGACTTTGACTTTCATCAAGGACCGGTGTTTGCCGACCTCGTGCTGGTGGACGAGATAAACCGCGCTCCCGCCAAGACGCAGGCAGCCTTGTTCGAGGTTATGGAAGAACGGCAGGTCAGCATTGACGGTACCACGCATCAGATGGGAGAACTCTATACGATTCTGGCAACCCAGAATCCGGTGGAGCAGGAGGGGACTTATAAGTTACCTGAAGCGCAACTGGACCGCTTCCTGATGAAAATAACCATGGGATATCCCTCATTGGAGGAGGAGGTGGACATCCTGGAGCGCCACCACGCCAATGCTTCGTTGGTGAAGTTGGAGAGCCTGGCGCCCGTGCTCACAAAAGAAGAACTGCTTTCGTTGCGCAGGCTGATAGAACACGTGTTTGTAGACCGCACGCTGCTTCAGTACATCGCGTTGATTGTACAGCAGACGCGTACCAGCAAGGCTGTATATTTAGGAGCTTCTCCGCGTGCGTCCGTGGCAATGATGCAGGCCTCCAAGGCATATGCACTGTTGCAGGGACGTGACTTTGTGACACCGGAGGATATTAAGTTCGTTGCTCCGTATGTGCTTCAGCATCGCTTGATATTGACAGCGGAAGCCGAGATGGAAGGCTATTCGCCGGTAAAGGTGACGCAACGTCTGATTGATAAGGTGGAAGTGCCGAAGTGAGACTGGGCCGCCGATTCTATATTGCTCTTGTTCTGATAGTCCTGCTGACGGGTATCGGGTACGTCTTTGCTCCATTCTTTGCAATCGGGCAGTGGGCGCTTTTTGTTTTGGCGGTGTCGGCGCTGGTGGATGGGGTGATGCTCTATCGCATTCGCGGCATCCGGGCATTCCGCCAGTGTGCTACCCGCTTCTCCAACGGAGATGAAAACACCGTGAACATACGTGTGGAGAGCAGTTATCCGCATCCGGTGGCTGTGGAAGTGGTGGATGAGATTCCTTTTGCATTCCAGTTGCGGAATATTGATTTCCGGATGAGGCTCCAGGCGAATGAGGGCAGGACGATTACGTATCATCTGCGTCCTACGCGGCGGGGGATTTACTCTTTCGGACGGATTCGGGTGTTTGTGGCAGGCAGAATGGGATTGCTTTCCCGCAGATATACTTGCGATGCTCCGCTGGATGTCAAGGTATATCCGTCCTATCTGATGCTCCATCGGTATGAGTTGCTTGCTATCAGCGACAACTTGACGGAATTGGGCATCAAACGTATCCGCAGGGTGGGGCATCATACGGAGTTCGAACAGATAAAGGAGTATGTGAAAGGCGACGATTACCGCACGATAAACTGGAAAGCAAGCGCCCGGAGGCACGAACTTATGGTAAATGTCTATCAAGACGAGCGTTCCCAGCAAATCTATAACGTGATAGACAAGGGGCGGATTATGCAGCAGGCATTTCGCGGGATGACCTTGCTGGACTATGCTATTAATGCCTCCCTGGTTCTTTCGTACGTTGTCATGCGGAAGGAGGATAAAGCCGGACTGGTAACGTTTAATGAGCACTTTGATACATTTATCCCCGCCTCCCGACAGCCCGGACAAATGCAGGCGTTATTGGAGAACCTTTACAGCCAGCAGACTACTTTTGGGGAGACCGACTTTTCCTCATTGTGCGTACATTTGAACAAGCGCGTCAACAAACGCAGTCTTTTGGTGCTGTATACCAATTTTTCCGGCATCGGCAGCTTGAATCGCCAGTTGGCTTATTTGCAGCAGTTGAACCGCCAGCACCGGTTGCTGGTCATCTTCTTCGAAGATGCCGCTCTGAAAGAGTACGTCGCCACTCCTGCGAGGGATACGGAAGGGTATTACCGCCATGTCATTGCCGAGAAATTTGTATTCGAGAAACGGCTGATAGTCTCCACCTTGAAGCAGCACGGCATCAGTTCTGTACTGACTACACCGGAAAATCTTTCTGTGGACGTGATAAACAAGTATCTGGAGATGAAGTCACGTAGCCAGATATAAAAACAGTAACTAAGGTTATATAATCCGTAATAAGGGTAGTGAAGATGTCTGGATTTTCCTCTAATTTTGTAATTGGTATATTGTGAAGGTGTGGAAAACATATCCTTAAGATTTTATATATCTGAAGTTACAATAATGAGAATGACTTTATAGGTGATGAAAGACAATACATTGGACATAAAGACCGTATGTGAATGTAACCGGTGCCTGGGATGTAAAACGTTGCATCCTCAGGTAAGCATTATTAATCTGGAAAATCCTAATGTGTATCAGGATGCTGTGAAGTTTGAATTCTATGCCATCCTACTGATTGAGGACTGTGAAGGGGATTGTGACTGCTGCGGACGGAAATATTATGATTATTCCAATGCTACGATGGTATTTCTTACTCCCGGCGAGATATTCCGGATGAACAAGAACAATACGCTTCCGGACAAAGGTTGGCTGCTGGCATTTCATCCCGATTTATTGCTTTGTACTACGTTAAAGAATCATATCGACAACTATACTTTCTTTTTCTACCGCAAGGAGGAGGCGTTGCATCTGTCACAGCGCGAAACGGCCAAAGTGACGTGTTGCCTTGAGAATATTGATGATGAACTTCATCATTCCATTGATACGCATAGCAATACCATCCTGTCCCGTCACATCGAATTGCTGCTGGATTATTGCTCACGTTACTATGAGCGGCAATTCATCACCCGTGAGAATAAGAACAAGATGATTCTGGGGAAAATGGAAGGGATATTGGACGAGTATATCACTTCCGGAAAGTTGCAGGAGGGGAAGCTGCCCACTTCCGGATGCTGTGCCGAAAAACTGAATCTTTCGACGGCTTACTTTGATGATTTGCTGAGGTTTGAGACGGGTAAGACATTGGCTGAATACTTCCAGTTCAAATGCTTGTACACGGCCAAGAAAATGTTATCGGAAGGCGGTAATACACCTGCTGCCGTAGCGCGTCGGCTGGGCTATCCGAGTGTGCAATATTTCAGTCTGGTGTTTAAGAAAGCAACGGGAGTTGCACCGAATGAATATAGATATTCACAAAATTGAGATGATGCAGATAGAATGAATTTATTAGACCAAAATATTTTATAATGGAGACCAAAGCTATATTTTTAGATGTAGACGGAACATTGGTGAGTTTCGACACTCACCGCGTTCCGCAGTCGGCTATCGAAGCGTTGCAGCAAGTTCATGAATCCGGTATAAAAATCATAATAGCAACTGGGAGGGCGTTTACCGATCTTCACGAACTTGAAGAGATTCCATACGATGCAGTGATAGCTTTGAATGGGTCCGATTGTGTACTGAGAGATGGCACTCCTATATCTCGTAAACAGATTCCCGAAAAGGATTTTCAGAGGGTACTGGTATTGGCTCAACATTATGGGTTTGCTCTGGCTATCGAAACGAATAAAGGTATTTTTGTCAACGAACTCAACCCGACCGTCATCGAATTGGCCAGGCTGGTCAATCACCCTACACCGCCGGTGGCAGACATCGAAAAAGAGTTTATGGGAGGCGAATGTTGTCAGTTATGCATATATTGTGATGAAGAAATGGAAAAAGAAGTAATGGCACAACTTCCCGGACTTTCTGTTTCCAGATGGAACCCTTTCTTCGCGGATGTCAATGTGGCGGGAGTAAACAAGGCTATGGGTATCAATGAGTTTGCTTCCTATTATGGATTTGATGTTTCAAGAACCATCGCTTTTGGTGATGGCGGGAATGATATTTCCATGATTCGTGCAGCCGGGATGGGAATAGCTATGGGAGGAGCTTCCGAGGCTGTGAAAAGCGTTGCCGATTATATAACGGAGGCGGTGGATGAGAATGGTGTCCGGAACGCCTTGGTTCGTTTCGGTATTCTGGAATAAAAATCGGCTATCAAAACTGATGAAAACTATAGTCTGTAAATATTATGCTTTTTAGAAAAATTACTTAAAGGATTTAATTTTAGCATCAATATTTTTAATTTGGAGGAATCTAAGTCATTTGACCAATATTTTGAGCGGATATTGATTAGTAAAGATACATTTTTGATTAAGGAAGGAGAAATAGAAAGATATAGTTATTTCGTTTTTGATGGGATGTTGCGTTGTTGGCTTTTGAATCATAAAGGGGAAGAGTAAATTTTTTGGTTTTGTAAAGAAGGTACGTTTTCAATGTCGAACATATCTTTTACCTTACAAACAAGATCTGCATTTAATGTGCAGACAATTGTAGATAGCGTTATTTACCGAATAGACAAGAAGCGAGTAGATGAACTGTATACTGCTATTCCTAAGGTAAAAACTGTATTTGAAGATTTGAATGCTATACTACTGAGTAAACTCTTGAAAAGAAATATCGACTTGATTAAATATTCTCCTGAATAGTATTATCTACAGAGATGATTGAAGGATATGGCATTACATTAAACTATATACCACTCAAAGATATAGCTTCTTATTTGGGTATCATGTCACAAGTACTAAGCAAAATCCGTAAACGTATTTTTTAACTTGGGTTCAGTGTATTGAATGTATAAGTTCCGAACTTTGCGGTTTTAAATAGCAATTACAATTATGATTAGAAAAATTAAAGTTACGGATTATCCACGTTTGATAGAAATTTGGGAAAGTGCAGTATTGAGTACACATGATTTTCTTAAAGAAGAAGATTTTCTATACTATAAGGAACAGCTTCCGGTATATTTTCAGTATGTCATTCTATTCGGGTTTGAACAGGAGGGAATCTTAATCGGATTTATGAGAATTGCAGAAGGAAATCTTGAAATGTTGTTTATTACCAATAATTATTGAGGCACAGGAATTGGGGAAAAACTGGTTACTTATGCCATAAATCATTTGCAGGTAACGAAAGTCGATGTGAACGAGCAGAATATTCCTGTCTCTTATACACATCTGACGCTGCCGACGAAGCTAGAAGTGTA
>ENA-OYYE01000210-OYYE01000210.1-human-gut-metagenome-genome-assembly--contig:-NODE-210-length-37543-cov-8.547989_pt1 | contig 37543 bp, 29 predicted proteins | sample MGYA00243244_ERZ653437 | MGnify/ENA primary metagenome ERZ653437 (study PRJEB26926, sample SAMN06165130) | human gut metagenome | biome: ENVO:00009003; feature: ENVO:2100002; material: ENVO:00002003...
ATCTACACTTCTAGCTTCGTCGGCAGCGTCAGATGTGTATAAGAGACAGCCGCAAGTCGTTCAGTATGCCTTCCCGCTTTTTGTTCAGAATCCATTCGTATACGGGTATGCCGTACATGTTTTTGAACAGGCGGCGGAAGGTGGTCGTGGTATATCCGCCGAGGTGGGCGAAGTCTTCCACGTTTTTCACTTTGTCGTAGTTCTGCATTACGAAGTAGTGGAAGCTTTCCGTGTAGGTGCTGATGGGATAAAAGAAGGTGCTGATTTGCCGGAGGGGGTAATAGCACGTCAGGATATAGATTAATTCCTGACATTTCAGTTCGACGAACTTGCCGCAGGGCAGGGGCTGTTCCTTGAAATAGTCGGTCAGTTCTTCGAAGAACCGCTCTAATTTAGGAATGGTCACCAGCGGGGTATAGATAAGAGGTGCCTGCGCGCGCTCCACAATCTTCTGATAGCGCTCCTCGCATATCAGGGGGAGTTCGGTAAACCAGTAGACGAAATATTCCACATCGGTCAGCGCCAGCAGTTCCATTTTGGAACCGATGGCCTGCAGGATGAACTGGCGGCTCTGCAGGGTGGTGCCGGGATATTCTTCACTGTTCATCAGCAGCTCGCCGCTTCGTATGAATATCATGCAGTTTTGTGTGCACTTTTCGGCAGAAATATGGTGCCCTTTGGGAAATTGTCGGTATATCAGTCCGCCGATAGAGGTCTGGGGACAGAGCGTACAATCGATTTGCCGGGTGTAACAAATATCTGATGCCATTCAGTAAAATTGTGAAATGTATATTAAGATGTATATTACTTGGCAACAAAGATAGGACATTTTTATGAATACTCTAAGGATTTGGGCTATCTTTGCACCAAACTAATCGGCTCTTTTTATGAAAAGGAATGTATTTTTTGTATTTTTTGCTTGTGTAGTTGTATCCAACCTCGTAGCACAAAACTGGGATATCAATACTTTGCATCAAATCAATAGCTGGGATAATCAGTTTATCCGTAATTATAATAAATTCATTTCGCGTTCGGAACCTTATATCGTCATCGGCGTTCCGGTGGCAATGGCTTTAGTGGGATGGGCCAAGAAAGATAAGGAACTCCTGAAAGATGCGGTTTATGTGGGCACCAGTGTGGCGGGAGCGTTTGTCATTACTTATGGAATGAAATACCTGATAGACCGTGACCGTCCCTACGTGAGTTTCCCCGACCGGGTGCATCCGTACAGTTACGAAAGCAGTCCGTCTTTCCCTTCGAGCCATACCTCCACGGCATTTGCCCTTGCCACGTCGCTGTGCATCAAATATCCCAAGTGGTACGTGATAGCGCCTTCCGCCTTGTGGGCCTGTTCGGTGGGCGTGTCGCGCATGAACGAGGGGGTGCACTATCCGTCGGATGTGCTGGCGGGAGCAGCCATCGGTATGGGGTGCGCCGTTGTAAACGTCTACGTGAACCGATGGCTGAACAAATGGCTGTTCGGTAACTGATGCGGACTCGCCTTTAGCGGGTAATGACTTGCCCGTAAGCTCCTTCTTTCAATACTTTCAAAGCCTGTTGCACACTCCGGTTGGTGGTATTCATCACCTGGAAGTACTCGTTCATGTCCCACAGGTCGCGGGCTATCAGCGCCTTCAACTGCGTCTTTATCAGGGGCAGCGACTTGCGGTACTGTTCTTCGTCGAACTTTATCTTCTCCTTTTCGGCGTCAGCCAGCATCTCGTTCAGGATTTCATCGCCTACTTCGAACTTCTCATTGAACGCTTCAAACTTCTGGTACTTGTTCTGCAACTCTTTCCGATGCTTCTCGATATACTTCATGGTGGTCTTGATGACGACACCTTTAGCTACCAGGTTGCGATGATAATCGGTGTACTGGGTGGTGTCTATCGGAACAAAGAAGTCCGGCATGATGCCTCCTCCGCCATACACGGTGCGGGCCAGCCGCTTGGTCTGGTATTTCAGCGAGTCGGGGAAGTGGATGCTGTCGGCGTGCATCAGTTCGCCGTGGTTGAAGCGGTCTATCAGTTCCTGGTTGTACCTCTCCTGGCCGTCTTCGCTGTTCTGTTTCAGGTTGCCGTCCAGGCTGGCGGTCTTGTCGTAAGGCTTCTGTATGCAGCGTCCCGCGGGTGTGTAGTACCGGGCGATGGTCAGACGAATCATCGAGCCGTCAGGCAGGTCGATGGGGCGTTGCACCAGTCCCTTGCCGAAGGTGCGACGGCCTACCACGACACCCCTGTCGGAGTCCTGGATGGCTCCGGTGACAATCTCACTGGCCGAGGCGGAGTATTCATCCACCAGTACCACGAGGCGGCCGTCCTTGAAACTGCCGTTTCCTTTGGCGTAGAAGTTGCTGCGGCGTGACGCGCGGCCTTGGGTATATACAATCAGGTCTTGCTGGTTCAGGAACTCATTGGCAAGGTCGATGGCTGCATTCAGATAGCCGCCTCCGTTTCCTTGCAGATCCAGTATCAGGTCTTTCATTCCTTTCTTCTGCAAGTCCTTCAGGGCTTTGGAGAACTCTTCGGCAGTGGTGGCGGCAAAGCGGTTGATGCGGATGTAGCCGGTCTTGGGGGCTATCATATAGGCGGCATCGAGGCTGAGGATGGGGATCTTGTCGCGCTTCACGGTGAAATAGAGCGGGTCGTTCACGCCGCGGCGCACAATTGTCAGTTTCACTTCCGAGTCCTTCGGGCCGCGCAGGCGCGCCATGATGTTCTCGGTACTCATCTTCACTCCGGCGATGGCAGAGTCGTTGACGGCTATGATGCGGTCGCCTGCCAGGATGCCCACCTTTTCCGACGGGCCGTTGCTGACGGGCTGCACGATGAGCAGCGTGTCTTCTATCATCTGAAACTGCACGCCGATGCCTTCGAAGTTGCCTTGCAGGGGCTCGTTCATCTTCTTCACTTCTTCGGCGTTGTTGTAGGTGGAGTGCGGGTCGAGCTGCGCCAGCATCTTGATGATGGCTTCTTCCACTAATTTGTTTTCGTCTACCGAGTCGACGTACAGGTTGGTGATGGCGAACTCCGCCAATTGCAGTTTCCGCATCGCTTCCTTGCCCGGTGTCTGGGCTTGCGCCGCGAGGGCGCATATACCTATTATTATAATAGTAAGAATCTTCTTCATAAATAAAGTGATGTAATTAGTATCTGATCAATATGGTCCGCTAAATCTCCATCCCTTCGGGAAGGAACATACTGATGTCTTTTCCGAACTGGAGCAGTTCGCGCACCGTGGTCGAACTGACGCAAGTCAGTTCCGGCTCCGTGAAGAGCAGGATGGTTTCAATTCCGGTCAGCTTGCGGTTGATGTCCGCAATGGTTTCTTCGTACTCGAAATCTTTCACGGTACGTATCCCCCGTACGATGAGGGTGGCGTCCACCTGCCGGGCGAAGTCTATCGTCAGGCAATTGTACGATTGCACCTTGATGCGCGGCTCGTTCCGGTAGTAGTCACGTATCATCGCTTCGCGCTTCTCGATGGGGAAGTACGTATTCTTGTTCTCGTTGATTCCGATTCCGATAACGATTTCGTCGATAAACGTCAGCGCGCGGCTCACCACCGAGGAATGGCCGATGGTAAAGGGGTCGAATGTGCCCGGAAAGATGGCTCTTCTCATGATGCTAAATCTTCTTCTATAACTAAGTTGTTGATGATAAAGTTCTGCCTTTCCATGGTATTCTTGCCCATGTAGAATTCCAGCAACTCTTTTACCAGGTCCGTCTTGCGCAGCGATACCTGTTCCAGACGCATGTCCTTGCCGATGAAGTGCCTGAACTCGTCGGGCGAGATTTCACCCAGACCTTTGAACCGGGTGATTTCCGGGTTGGGACCTAATTCTTCGATGGCCTTCACGCGCTCGTCTTCGGAATAGCAGTAACTGGTCTTCTTCTTGTTGCGCACGCGGAAGAGCGGCGTTTGCAGGATATAGACATGCCCTTTCTTTATCAGGTCGGGGAAGAATTGCAGGAAGAACGTGATGATGAGCAGGCGGATGTGCATACCGTCCACATCGGCATCGGTCGCCACAATCACTTTGTTGTAGCGCAGGCCTTCTATGCCGTCTTCAATGTTCAGGGCGGCTTGCAGCAGGTTGAACTCCTCGTTCTCGTACACCACTTTCTTGGTCAGCCCGTACGAGTTCAGCGGCTTACCCCGCAGGCTGAATACCGCCTGGGTGTTGACGTCGCGACTCTTGGTGATGGAGCCGCTGGCAGAGTCACCCTCGGTGATGAAGATGCACGATTCGGTCTCCTGTTCCTTGCCTTTGCCGTCGCTCAGGTGGTAGCGGCAGTCGCGCAACTTGCGGTTGTGCAGGTTGGCCTTCTTGGCGCGTTCGCGGGCCAGTTTCGTGACGCCGGCAATGGCTTTGCGCTCTTTCTCGGAGTCCTGTATCTTTTGCAGCATCACTTCGGAGACGAGCGGATTCTTGTGCAGGTAGTTGTCCACTTCCGTCTTGATGAAGTCGCCTACGTATTTATTGATGCTGACGCCGCCCGGCTCCATCGACGGAGAGCCCAGCTTGGTCTTGGTCTGCCCTTCGAACTGCGGTTCTTCCACATTGATGGCGATGGCCGCCACGATGCCGTTGCGGATGTCGGAGTACTCCATGTTCTTGTTGTAGAACTCCTTGATGGTGCGTGCGATATGTTCTTTCAGCGCACTCTGGTGCGTACCGCCCTGGGTGGTGTGCTGGCCGTTGACGAACGAGTAGTATTCCTCGCCATACTGGTTGGTATGCGTGAAGGCTATCTCGATATCCTCCCCTTTCAGGTGGATGATGTCGTACAGGCCTTGCGCCGTCATGTTGTCGTTCAGCAGGTCTTCCAGTCCGTGTCGCGACAGGATGCGCTGTCCGTTGTAGATGATGGAAAGCCCCGTATTCAGGTAGGTATAATTGCGCAGGAGTGTTTCCACGAAAGTGTTCTGGAAAGCGTAGTTCTGAAACAGGGTCGGGTCGGGCTCGAAGAAGATATACGTTCCGTTTTCTTCTTCGGTATCGGTCGTGACGTCGCTTTGCAGCACGCCCTTCTCGAAGATGGCCGTGCGCACCTTTCCGTCGCGGTAGCTGCGTACCTCGAAATGCTCGCTGAGCGCGTTGACCGCCTTGATGCCCACACCGTTCAGTCCGACGCTTTTCTTGAATGCTTTGCTGTCGTACTTACCGCCGGTATTCAGTTTGCTGACGGCTTCAATCAGTTTTCCTTGCGGAATGCCGCGCCCGTAGTCGCGTACATTCACCCGCAGGCTGTCTTCTATATTGACTTCGATACGTTTCCCGGCACCCATCTTGAATTCGTCGATACTGTTGTCCATCACTTCCTTCAACAATACGTAGATACCGTCGTCGTTTTGGGAACCGTCTCCCAAACGGCCGATGTACATACCCGAGCGCACACGGATGTGCTCCATATCGTCCAAGTGACGTATGTTGTCTTCCGTGTACTCCACATTATTATTAAGTATCAAATCTTCCATATGTTAATGTGCAAATGTGCTAATATGCTAATGTGCTAATGATTGAATGTGCTAATATGCAAATGATTTAATGTGTCAATATGCAAATGTGCTAATGTGCTAATGGGAGGGAATGGGGTAATGTGCTAATGTGCAAATATACTAATGTGCAAATATACTAATGTGCAAATGAACTAATATATCAATTCGCCAATGCCAATACCATCACCGCCTCACCGCGCAGCCAATTAGCACATTAGCACATTAGCATATTAGCACATTAAAATCATTACCCAATCTCCTTTATAAAAGCCCTTCTCCTCTTATGTTGTTCCGTTTTGAAGTAATCCCATTGAGCCTGCACTTTCCCGTTCTGTTCCAGTTCGGGGTTGCTTTCTGCAAAGATAAAACCTAATTTCTGATAAACAGGAATTAAATCGGAAAATAACAAAGCATTAACACCTTTATTCTGATATTCAGGTTTCACGGCAACCAGCAGTAAATCCAGCATCTTGGCGCGGCGCTTCATGAACAACGCTTTCAGCAGATAATACCACCCCAGCGGAAGCAGACGGCCGTGGGACTTTTGCAGAGCTTCGGACAGCGAAGGCATCGAAATGCCCACAGCCACCAGGTTGTCTTCGGCGTCCGTTATCAGCGTCACCATCCGCAGGTCCAGAATGGGCAGATACATCTTCACGTACTGGTCAATCTGACGTTGCGACAACGCCGAGTAGCCGTACAGCGGACTGTATGCCTCGTTCATCAGCTCGAAGATGGCCTGTCCGTACTCGCGGGCAATCTTCCGGGCGGAAGTGTACTTCTTTATCTTCAGGTTATACTTGCGCTGGATAAGGTCGGAGATGCGCTTATGCTTGTCCGGAATGGCGTCCGGTATGTAGATTTTGTATTCCACCCAGTCGGCATCCTTCTCAAAGCCCAGGCGCTCCATGTGCTGCGGGTAGTAAGGATAGTTGTAGATGGTGGCCATTGTGCTGAGCTGGTCGTAACCCTCTATCAGCATACCTTCCGCATCGAAGTCGGTGAAGCCCAGCGGGCCTTGGATGTGCGTCATGCCCCGTTCCTTGCCCCACTGCTCCACGGCGCGTATCAGCGCTTCGGACACTTCGGGGTCGTCGATGAAGTCAATCCAGCCGAAACGCACCTCTTTCTTGTTCCACGTCTCGTTGGCCTTGCGGTTGATGATGGCGGCCACGCGACCCACTATCTTGTCGTCCTTGTAAGCCAGGAAGTAGTCCGCCTCGCAGAACTCGAAAGCGGCATTCTTCTTCTTGTTGAAGGTATTCAGCATGTCGTCATAGAGGTCGGGCACCGAGTATGTGTTGTCTTTGTATAGTTTATAGTTGAAACGGATGAACTGTTTCAACTCCTTCTTTGTAGAAACCCTTTTGATTGTAATTGCCATAATTGTTTTATTTGAAGAGGCAAATATACATGATTATCTTCAAATTACCTCGTGCCGATACCAAAAAATGCACCTGCCCGGCAGGAATCGCCGGGCGGTCAGAGGCTGTAAATCAGATAGCCGATGTAGCCTACGTAGCAAAGCACAAGGATACTCCCCTCGACGCGGGTAATCGTCCGCTTGGCAAAGAACAGCCCGAACAGCCAGAGCAGTATGCCCGAACCCACGAGTACCCAGAGGTCCAGGTTGGTGATGCCCGTCAGATGTAGCGGAGTGATGGAAGCGCTGCAACCCAGCACGAAGAAGATATTAAACAGGTTGCTGCCGATAACATTGCCGATGGCTATCTCCGGATTCTTCTTCAGCGCCGCCACGATGGAGGTGGCAAGCTCCGGCAGGGAGGTGCCTCCTGCCACCAGCGTCAGACCGATGACCGACTCGCTGACCCCGAGGCTGCGGGCAATGCCGCTGGCGCCGTCCACAAAGAAATTGCCGCCGGCAATCAGCGCGGCAAGTCCACCGACGATGTACACCGCCGACTTCCACAGGGGAAGTTGCTTGATTTCTTCCTCCTCGGCCGCTGCCTCGCCGGGACGGCCGAAGGCGATGGCGAACGTATAACTGAGGAAGATGGCGAAGAAGCACAACAGCAACAGTCCGTCCGTGATGCCGATAACGTTCATCCCTCCGCCGTTCAGGTAGAGGTCGTTGGCGCAAATCAGCAGCACTACGGAGGAGAGGATGCAGAGTGGAATCTCCTTCTGCAAGGTGTTTCGGGTGATGACGATCGGGGCGAACAGTGCCGTGCAACCCACAATCATCAGCGTGTTGAAGATGTTGCTCCCCACCACGTTTCCGATGGCGAGGTCGGCGCTGCCTTTCAGGGCGGAAGACACGCTGACCGTCAGTTCAGGCGCCGAGGTGCCGAAAGCTACGATGGTCAGCCCGATAACGATGCCGGGGATATGGAAGCGTTTGGCTACGGATGCGGCGCCGTCTGTCAGTCCGTTGGCGCCTGCTAAGATGAGGAGAAGTCCCCCGATAAGCAGTACGATATTCATGGTTCTTGCATTTTTGCGGACAAAGATAGTGATTCCTTTTATGAAATATCAAAAACATTCAGTATGTTTGAACGCTGATTCACGAAAATGACCGGCACCGAACAACAATTCATGAAGATAATATGATATGAAAAGGTTTCGTATTTTATGCCTGACGCTACTGATTTGCACCGCCCCGGGGGCTTCCGCCCAACTGGTGGAGAAGGTGCTTCACGTGCTCGAAGGCGACAGCCTGCCCACAGCCGCGGCCTTGCAGGCAGACTCAGACTCTACACGACAACTCGCCGCCATGAAGCAGGAACTGGAAGCGGCAAGGCTGAACGCCGCCAACCTGCGTATGGAAATGGAACAACTGAAACTTGCCAGCGTAGCCGCCGACTCGGTGAAGCACGCGCGGCAGCGGCGGCGTATCGACTCGCTGCGCGCCGTCACTCCGGGCGTCCCCGTGGTGGTGGAAGGCGATACCCTGTTCTACCTCTACGCCAAGCGCGGCGGACACACCCCCTTGCAGCGCGCCAAGATGGATTCCGCAGCCATCACCGAACTGGGCAAGCGCTTCGGCCTGCGTCCCGACTCGCTGTACATCGAGAGCACCGATATTGTCACCGACCTGATGTATGGCGACAAGGTTATCGTCTCCTTTATCGAACAGGATGCGCTGTGGGAGAACTGCACCCGCGACCAGTTGGCCGCCGACACCCGCAAGGTCATCGTCAGCAAACTGAAGGAGATGAAGGAGGAGCACAGCATCTGGCAGTTGGGCAAGCGCATCCTCTACTTCATCCTTGTGCTGGTGGGGCAGTACCTGCTGTTCCGGCTTACCAACTGGATGTTCCGCAAGCTGAAAGCGCGCATACAGAAGCTGAAAGACACCAAGTTGAAGCCTGTCTCCATCCAGGACTACGAGCTGCTGGACACGCAGAGGCAGGTAAACCTGCTCATCTTCCTTGCCAACCTGCTGCGCTATGCCTTTATGCTGTTCCAACTGGTGCTGACGGTTCCCCTGCTGTTCGCCATCTTCCCGCAGACCAAGAACCTTGCCTTCAAGCTGTTCTCCTATATCTGGGATCCGATAAAGGGAATCTTCCTGGGCATCATCGACTACATTCCCAATCTGTTCACCATCTTTGTGATATGGTATGCCGTCAAGTCGCTGGTGCGCCTGGTGCATTACCTTGCCAACGAGGTGCAGGGCGAGCGGCTGAAGATACGCGGCTTCTATCCCGACTGGGCGATACCTACCTTTCACATCGTGCGCTTCCTGCTCTACGCGTTTATGATTGCGATGATTTATCCCTACCTGCCGGGCTCCAAGTCGGGCGTGTTCCAGGGCATATCGGTGTTTGTGGGTCTGATTGTCTCGTTGGGCTCCAGTACGGTCATCGGGAATATCATTGCAGGGCTGGTGATTACGTACATGCGCCCCTTCAAGCTGGGCGACCGCATCCAGTTGAACGACACCACGGGCAACGTCATCGAGAAGACGCCGCTCGTCACCCGCATCCGCACGCCGAAGAACGAGGTGGTCACTATCCCCAATTCCTTCATCATGTCCTCGCATACGGTGAATTACAGCGCCTCGGCCAGGGAGTACGGACTTATCATCCATTCGGAAGTGACCATCGGATACGACGCGCCCTGGCGGCAAGTGCACCAACTGCTGATAGACGCCGCACTGAACACTCCCGGCGTGGTGGACGACCCGCGCCCCTTCGTGCTCGAAACTTCGCTCAGCGACTGGTATCCGGTCTACCAGGTGAATGCTTACATCAAGGATGCCAACCGCCTGGGCGAGATTTACTCCGACCTGCACCAGAATATACAAGACAGGTTTAATGAAGCGGGCGTGGAAATTATGTCGCCGCACTACATGGCGATGCGCGACGGCAACGAATCGACGATACCGAAAAAAGAATAAGAGGAAGAGGGGACAGGAGAGTGTCTGAAAGCTAACGACCCGCTTGTGTTATGATGAATTTAGGCACGGATTACGCGGAATTACGCGGATTTCTTTAAACTTATCCGTGATTTTCCGTGCAATCCGTGCCTGAAAGAAACCGGTTCAAGAGTTTTCGGACAGACTGGAGAGGGATTGCATTATCCTTGCGCTTGCCAGAAGGAATTTGTAACACTTTTAAATAAAATAGAGTATTATGACAATTGACCAATTTAACTTTGCCGGAAAAAAGGCATTCGTTCGTGTGGACTTCAATGTGCCCCTGGACGAAAACTTCAACATCACAGATGATACCCGTATGCGTGCCGCTCTTCCCACTCTGAAGAAGATACTGGCCGACGGCGGTAGTGTAATTATCGGTTCTCACCTCGGTCGTCCGAAAGGCCCGGCCGACAAGTTCTCTTTGAAGCACATCCTGAAGCACTTGTCCGACCTGCTGGGAGTTGAAGTACAATTTGCTAACGATTGCATGGGTGAAGAAGCCGCCGTGAAAGCCGCCGCCCTGCAACCGGGTGAAGTGCTGTTGCTCGAAAATCTCCGTTTCTATGCCGAAGAAGAAGGCAAGCCCCGCGGCCTGGCCGAAGACGCAACAGACGAAGAAAAGAAAGCCGCTAAAGCCGCCGTCAAGGAAAGCCAGAAGGAATTCACCAAGAAGCTGGCTTCGTATGCCGATTGCTACGTGAACGACGCCTTCGGTACGGCTCACCGTGCACATGCTTCTACGGCACTGATTGCTAAATACTTCGACAAAGACCACAAGATGTTCGGCTATCTGATGGAGAAAGAAGTGAAAGCCGTGGATAAGGTGCTGAACGACATCCAACGTCCGTTCACCGCCATCATGGGTGGCTCGAAAGTATCTTCTAAAATCGAAATCATCGAAAACCTGCTGAACAAGGTGGACAACCTGATTATCACCGGCGGTATGACGTATACCTTCACCAAGGCGCAAGGTGGCAAAATCGGTCTCTCCATTTGCGAAGACGATAAGCTGGACTTGGCTCTGGACCTGCTGAAGCAGGCTAAAGAGAAAGGTGTGAACCTGGTTCTGGCCGTTGACGCCAAGATTGCCGACTCCTTCTCTAACGACGCCAACACCAAGTTCTGCAAGGTGAGCGAAATACCCGACGGATGGGAAGGTCTGGACATCGGTCCCGAGACGGAAAAAATCTTTGCCGAAGTCATCAAGAACTCCAAGACTATCCTTTGGAACGGTCCTACGGGCGTGTTCGAATTCGATAACTTCACTCACGGCTCACGCTCGGTAGGCGAAGCTATCGTAGAGGCAACGAAGAACGGCGCTTTCTCACTCGTGGGTGGTGGCGACTCCGTGGCTTGCGTCAACAAGTTCGGCTTGGCAAACGGCGTTTCTTACGTATCAACCGGTGGCGGTGCATTGCTCGAAGCAATCGAAGGAAAAGTTCTTCCGGGTATCGCTGCTATCAACGAATAAGAAGAATCTAATTTGTACGAAAGGCAGCTCTTTGAAAAAAGGGTTGCCTTTTTTTAATCAGTCAGAGACAACACACATGAAACGAATTCTGCTATCCTTCGTCCTCCTCCTCTCTCTCTATGCACTCCGGGCGCAAGACGCTTGCCTGAATGACATCACCAACACGTTGAAAGAGCGTATCAGCCTTGCCGGCTATGCCCAGGTGGGATATGCCTACGATGATGCGGGCGACAAAACCAGCAATAGCTTCGACCTGAAACGGGTGATTTTCATGGCACGCGGAAAGATTACCGACAAATGGTCGTGCTACTTTATGTATAGTTTTGCCAATACCGGCAAGATACTGGAAGCCTATACGGAATATCAGTTCCTGCCCCAGCTCACGGCGCGCATCGGACAATTCAAGACGATGTACACCATCGAAAACCCGATGTCTCCGTGCTTCGTGGAACTGATAAATTGCTATTCGCAAGCGGTGAACTACCTGGCGGGTATCAACGGAAGCGACCCGCTATACGGCTCCACCAGTGGTCGCGACATGGGTATCCTTATCTATGGCGACCTTTTCGACAAGTTGCTGAGCTACAACCTTGCCGTGATGAACGGTCAGGGCATCAACCTGAAAGACAAGAACAATCAGAAAGATATCGTAGGAAGCCTGATGGTGAATCCGTTGGAATGGCTCTCGGTGGGCGGCTCCTTCATCAAGGGCAAAGGGTGTGCCGTAGCCGCTTCGACGCTAAATCCGGATATCGCCATTGGTCAGACGTACACCCGAAACCGCTGGTCGGCAGGCGCCACCATCCAGACCAAACCGGTCAGTCTGCGCACGGAGTATCTGGCGGGTAAGGACGGGCACGTGAAAAGCGATGGATACTACGCCACCGCCTCGGTACACGTCTTCCCCAAAATCGACCTCGTCGCCTCGTACGACTACTTCAACAAGAATAAGGCGGCGGCGGACAAACAGACCAATTACGTAGCCGGCCTGCAATGGTGGTTCTATCCCAAATGCCGCGTACAGGCGCAATACACTTATTGCGACCCGAAGAAAGGAGAAAGCTGGAACTTGGTGCAGGCGCAATTGCAGGTGCGGTTCTGAAAGCGAATGATACGATAGGATTAGGAGGGTGTGTCAGAACTTGAGATGTAGGTATTGAACACACCCTCATAATTTATTGCCTGGTGTAAGTGTGACTACCCATTTTAAGTTTATCACCCGACACACTATAACTTTTCGTCCCCAACCTTAAAAGATTTGTATTGCCTGAACGTGTGAATGTCACAGACTCATCCGTATACAAATATTCAAAGTTAGACTCTTTACTTCTTGAATTCTCTGATTTCGTATATATCCCGTAAGTATCACTTTGAAAATTATAAATCTCATAAGTCACGGTTGGATAACTTGATATGATTCTTTGCCACCGGCCTATCAAAGGATTAGAAGTCTCATCCTGCTCTTTAGAACACCCTGCCAATACCATTGTAACAACAAATGCCGTTGCTACCAGATAACCATAATGTTTTACCAGATTCAGTGTTTTCATAATTATTTGTTTTAGACTAAGTTACTTATTTATTATGATAGAAGATGACCGGCTATTATCAAATATTCTGTCTCCATTCTCTTTCATAACATGTTCATAGTAAAGAATTAGTTTATTCGCTTAAACGTTATTATTACTTCTCCATCATCTATAACTAAAGTTGTATTGGTCAGAATAACAACTTTTCCAACCGTATCAAATTCCTCCGAATCCAAATCCACATACAAATATCCGTCTTTATAACTATATTCGTTCGTCATAGTTCCTCCTTCAAAATAACGAATCATCGTTCCATTAGACTTGAATTGGACTTTAATAATCAAATCATCGTCATCCCACCCATCTCCTTCAACTTTCGTACGTTCCCAGAGCCCTATAAGAGAACCCGTTTCATTTGTTTTGTCTTCATCTTTATCGCAGGAAAGAAAAGAAACGGACATACAAAAGACACTCAAAATACCAATAAAATAAACAATACTCTTTTTCATAACTGCTTTTCTTTTATGGTCTTACGACCGGTTAGTACTGAAAGCAAAAATAAAAAGAATTTTATTAGAAGTATAAGATTCGGTGTTGCAGATATTTACATGGTAGTATAGAAAAAAATTCCACACTATCCGGCTTATTGCTTTTCAAGAAGCTGGTTGGATTCCTGAGCGTAATACGAAAAGAAGTTACAATGCAATATCAAGCAGATATCCATCAAAAGTTTCGTATCGATACTCTTTCTCTTGAAGATGTTATACACATTCGTCCGGTCGCAATAAAGTTTTCTTGCGAACCAGGCTACAGAACGTTCCTGACGGTGAAGTTCAGCTTCGATAAGTTTCCCAATGTGTATCATAGTAGCGCATAAGAAAAGGCGGAACCATTCGTTACTTATTTTGTTCTGAGGTACCGCCAAGCACCTTGTCCGTTTATAAGTACGAATAGTCCACGCCTAAACAGCGTGAACTTTCACATACTTATTCTCAACGGACTTCTAATTGGCGGTTTTCAGAACAGAGAATAAGAGCTAAAGCTCAATTTCATACATAAGCATCAAAATGGAAACGCTTTCCCGATTATTTTTAAACTATATTCTTTTGATAACTTAATGCAAATGTAGCAAATATTCTATGAATAAAAAGTACCGGTGTTAAAAAGTAGCAGATTATCTACCAAAAAAGCAGAAAAACAATTGCCCGGTGTTCACTAATCCGTTATCTTTGTTCAATAAGCATCTTTATCCTTATATGCCAAAAGAAAACAAATACAGAAGCAAGCTATGAATAAAGAAGAACTGAAAGCGAGGGGATGTTCCCCCATCGAAGATCTGATAGTCGAAGACTTCGGCACGCCGGGAACTCCCACCCGTGAGGAGTTTGATAGTAGTTGCGAGGCCTTTATCCTGGGCGAACGACTGAAAACCGAACGACTGAAAGCCGGCATGACGCAAGAACAACTTGCCGCCAAAATCGGAACAAAGAAAAGCTATATTTCACGCATCGAAAACGGTCATGCAGATATACAGCTCTCTACCCTGTTCAAGATATTCCAAGGCCTCGGGCGCAGAATCAGCTTCACGATTTTGTAGAAAAGCAGAGAAAGAAATCACCGGTCTGCTCCGTTCCTATAAATATTTGCAAAACAGGTTTCACCTCTTTCACCAATCTTCCGCATCGCCCTGCTGGTGGTCGATAGCGGGTGAAGACCGGACGGAATAAGAGGGGAAAGCAGGTTTCACCGGTTTTATTTTGTATCGTGCCGTCTTCTGTTGACGGACACAAAGGTTCAGTCTGACAGATACTTGCGTCCAAGATGACAGACGCTTGTGTCTGAGGCGATGAAAGCTTGCGTCTGAGGAAAAAAAGAATTAGGTCTGTAGTGAAAAATGTTTTTGCCTACTGGGAAAATATTTTTTGCCTATTGGGAAAAAAACTTTTGCCTTAGGTGAAAGGGCATTTTTTTCTTAAGGTGAAAGCTGGTGAAGGCACTACCCCCTGTTCAGAGTGCTTTGCAACGGGGGTACTTTTTTCAGCCTTCACCCGTAACACGCTATATATAAACAAGAAAGAGGGTGCGGGTGAAACGGGTGAACCCTTCTTATGGAACAGAAAATTCAAAATAATAAGGAATCAATGAACTTTTTGGTATTCTTTTTGTAGCTTTGTCAGTAGTAACACCTAATGAAATCAGTTTTATGAATGAGCAAGGCATACAAGAACAGTATCAACATATCATCACCCTCTTGCAACAAAGACGCCTGAAAGAAGCGCAAGCCGAATTGGACGTTTGCTTATGGGCTTGTAGCGACTGGTCGCTCCGTAGCCGCCTGGAGCAAGCCCGGATGGCATACCAATACATGTTGCAATACATGCGGCAGGGGGTAAACGACCCCGAACGGCAAAAGCTATACCGCCAACTACTGGCCGAGACCTGGGAGATTGCCGACCAAGCCCGCATCTATCTGCTGGACGATGTGTCCGCCAATTACTACCACTCCCTGCACCGGAACAAGAATAAAATAGAGAAAGGCAATGCATTGGCCGACTGGCTGAAAGTGCTGGAGTCTTTCCCTGACGATATGGCCGTCTGCCAGCTCATGCCCGAGAACAAAAGTAGTCTGGAAACCGCCCTGGACCGGCACGAGCAGACCGGGCAATTCCTGTTCCTCACCACCTGGGGCAATAGCGCTTGGACGGCCGAGGAAGAACAACAAGCCCGGGCTTACCTCACCTCCGAACTTCTGCCGGTGAACGACCTCTGCCTGTTTATAGGCGCCATCCTGCTGAGCCTGATGGAATGCTTCGACCACCGGAAATTCTCCTGGCTACTGGAAGCCACCACCCATGCCAACACGCAGGTGAACCAACGCGCGCTGGTAACCATCGCCATCGTCCTGCATATCCATCCCAACCGTCTGTCGTTATATCCCGAACTGGAAGCACGCCTTTCTCTGCTGGATGAAGACGGCAACCTGGGCAAGCAACTGAACCGCATCTACCTGCAACTGCTCCAAAGCCGCGAAACGGAAAAGATAGACAAGAAGATGCGCGAGGAAATCATCCCGGAAATGATGAAGAACGCAAGCATCATGCGCAACCTGAAATTCGGCTTCGAAGACACCTCCGAAGAAAACGACCGCAACCCGGACTGGGGAAAAGCGATTGAAGAATCGGGCTTGGGCGACAAGCTTCGCGAAATGAACGAATTGCAATTGGAAGGCGCCGATGTGTATATGAGCTCGTTCTCGCAACTCAAGAATTACCCGTTCTTCCAGACTCCGGTCAATTGGTTTTATCCTTTCGACAAGTACCATTCCAGCGTCATAAAGGAATTCGGACTGAACCCCGAGAGCAAGAATGCCATCCTGTCGCTGATTCTGCAATCGGGACTCTTTTGCAATAGCGACAAGTACTCGCTCTGCTTCACCCTGTTCCGCATCCCCGAAGCGCAACGCACCATGATGGTGAGCCAGATGACCGCGCAAGACATGAACGAGCTGATGGAAGAAGGCAAGTCGTCCTTCCTGCGCCAGTATGCCCAGCGTCCGGAGGTCATCGCCAACCAGTATATCCACGACCTCTACCGCTTCTTCAAGCTGAACCAGCGCCGACATGAGTTCCGCGACATATTCAAGGAAGAAATCGCCCTGCACCGCATACCCGCCCTGAAAAAGATATTGTGCCGACCCGAATTGCTGGTGGCCATAGCAGACTTCCTTTTCTATAAGGAGTATCCCGTGGAGGCATTGGGCGTCTATCAGGAGCTGACCACCATGAACTATGCCAACGCCGACCTCTTTCAGAAGATGGGTTATTGCCTGCAAAAGGAGAAGCGCTACAAGGAAGCCGTGGATGCCTACCGCAAGGCGGATGTGCTGAAGCCGGACCATGTATGGACCATCCGTCACCTTGCCACCTGCTACCGGCAGATGCGCGATTTCCCTGCCGCCCTGGAGCATTACCGGAAAGCGGAAACCATCCAGCCGGACAACCGCAACGTGGTGTTCCTCATCGGTAGTTGCCTGGCGGAAATGGAGCGCTACGACGAAGCCTTGCAATACTTCTTCAAACTGGACTTGATGGAGGACAATTGCATCAAGGCATGGCGCGCCATCGGCTGGTGCTCGTTTGTAAGCGGCAAGTATGAGCAGGCGATGAAGTACTACGACAAGGTGCTCGCCCTGAAACCGATTGCTACCGATTACCTCAATGCGGGACATGTAGCCTGGCGATTGGGCAATATCCCGAAGGCCGTCGACTTCTACGGGAAAGCGGCGGCGGAAAGCGGTAGCCGCGAGATTTTCCTGGAAATGTTCAATAAAGACAAGGAAGTGCTTATCAGGCAAGGGATTAATGAGAATGACATTTCACTGGTATTGGATTTGATTGAGGCATAGTAAAAACAAAAAGAACCAAAGAAACCGTGCCGATGAATATCCGGTTTATCAATTATTACGTATCTTTGCAACCATAGGCATGGAAGATGCCTTAATAAACAATAGGAATAGCGTTTCCATTTTATATACTTATTAGAATTGAGCTTTGGCTCTTATTCTCTCGTCTGAAAAACCGCCAATTTGAAGTAAGTGAGAATAAGTAAGTGAAGGTTCACGCTGTTGGGCGTGGACTGTTCGTACTTATTTACTTACATGGTGCTTGGCGGTGCCTCAGACGAAAATAGGTTACGAATGGTTCCGCCTTTTTTATATCAACACTATTATGATACACATCGGTCAACTAATCGAAGCAGAACTTCACCGCCAAGAACGTTCCGTCACCTGGTTTGCAAACAAGCTCTATTGCGACCGGACCAACGTGTACAAAATATTCCGAAAGCAAAGCATCGATACCGAACTTTTACTCCGCATCTCTCACATACTGAACTACAATTTCTTCCAATACTACGACTCCGAGCTCATCCGGGAGTTGCCAAATTGTCTATAAAAGTGTAGCCGTTTTGGCTACGGCGTATTCGGGTTTTGCAGAGGTGATAGGGCTATCTTTGTCACAATATTATTCATCAATAATTACCAAGACCATGTATAAAAAGATTCTTTACAGTTTAGCATTCATGACAATGCTTTTTACGGTAGCAGCTTGCTCGGATGACGATGATAACACGAAGAAACCGGATGAGCCCCAATTATCAGCGCCGCTACCGGAAGTAGACACACCGCAAACAGCCGGAAGTACTATGACGATTACCGGAACCGGATTCAAGGATGATTGCGAGGTACTCTTAACAAAAGAGGTTGAAACCAGAACATCACAAGTGATTAAACTCACCATTACAAAGAAAAGTTCTACAAGTATTTCATTCATTATCCCGGAAGGATTCAATGGAAAGTTCAACCTTATTCTGAAACAAGAAGGGAAAGAATATCCCCTCGGCACAATTACGCTGAAAAGTAACATTATCGGCACTTGGACATGGAAAGACAATGGTTCGGAAGAACGAGAAGACCAATATTTTATCATAGAAGAAGGAGGTACCGGTTGCTTCTACGATGACGACGAGCCTACCGAATTCACATGGACTTATAAAGATAATACATTGACAATCATCTATGAGGATGGGAAGAAGCTGATTGTAACCATCAAAAAGATAACAAACAATACCATAGAAATAGAGATTACCGAAGACGACAAGAAAGAAGAGGAAATCTGGGCTATAGCCTCTTACAAAAAAAGAGAAGTTATCACTTCAGATGTCGTACATGCCGCCTTGGAAGAAGCCGTTTGTGGTGGCAAGTGTTCGCCTATAAAAAATGGGACAGAGTATGGAATCTGTTACAGCCTGTCGAATTCGACACCCGAAAAAGAAACAAGTGAAGTGGCTAAGGCAACAAACATCGACGATGAAGGAAACTTTACCGTTAAGCTGACAGGGCTAACCAAAGGTAGTACTTACCATTATCGGACATATCTTACAAGAAAGAAGAAGACATACTATGGAGAAGTGAAATCTTTCAGCACATTGGATATTAAGACAATCGGATATACCGACACGGATACGGAAACTACATTTACGGGACAATATATCAACGGAAATCCGGATTTGACGGAATATGGTATTTGTTATAGTGAAACCAACCAAACCCCGACCATTAACGACATCAAACTCACCGCATCGAAAGCGGACGAAAAAGGAATTTATTCCGTTAACGCCACTAATCTGAAGGGTGACAGGTACTATTACAGAGCGTATATTATTGTAAACGGAAACGCTTATTATGGGGAAGTGCTGCTGAAAACAAAGCCAAAAACTAAAAGGCTTAAGAAAGTGATATGGAGCTTTCCTCACGATGGACAACGGGAAGAACAAAACTTTATTTATGATGCGAATGGAAAACTGGTAGGTTATACATCTTTTGAGGACGGTGAGCAAGAGTGCCAAGTTAGTTTTCAATATAATGGCAACATGATTTATTTACAGGACCCACTTGATGATATGACCGGAGAAATTACATTAAATGAGAATGGGCAGATGATTAAGGGACATAACACAACCACTGATTGGACAGGTACCGACTACGCTACATATAACACGGAAGGCTATCTCGAATCCGGTGGTGCAGACTTTACTTGGGATAATAATAATAACTTATCCGTTATTCATAGCAAAGAAGAAGGTACTCTGAACGTCATATCTGATGTAGATTATGATTCCAGTATACAACTTATTAATATTGCAATGTATCTGGTGTATGATGATAATGATGTTGTAGCGTATGAAACAGAATATCTAAAGTTAGCCCCTCTCTTAAATAGAATAGGAAAATCACCTACAAAACTATATAGTAAAATCTATAACCGTAAAGGGTATACAGAAAATTATTTATACGAATTTGATTCAGAAGGATACATTACTAAAATAACAGAAACAATACCTTGGAAAGAAGAAGATATTGATGGAAGTGTTATTGAATACGAACATAAATTTATACATGAATTCATTTACGAATAAGTGAATGATATAAATCAATAATAATAAACAGAACTATCTGTCATTCAGAGTGAAGCGAAGAATCTACTCCCCTGATAGCGCAAAAGAGAGGAGATTCTTCACTTCGTTCTGAATGACAGATAGTATAAATTAATCATGCATTAATACTTAGTACTGATAAAAGAGTATAATCCCTTTACTATATTACCTCGACACCCTCCCCGAAGTATTACCTTTCATCAGACTTTCCACTTCTTCCACCGTCACCAGATTGAAATCGCCGTAAACCGTATTCTTCAGGGCAGATGCGGCAAGAGCATACTCCAAAGCGCGTTGGTTGTCATCGGGATAGGTAATCAGACCATATATCATTCCACCGACAAAGGCATCACCCGCACCGACGCGATCTACCTCATGCTCGATATCATAGATACCGGTATGCTTCAACGCGCCGTCGGAATAGAGAACGGCGGCAAGAAGATTATGATTGGAAGTAATGGAATTGCGAAGTTCCAAGAATATTTTTCCACAACGGGGAACAAGTTCCGACACCTTGCGCCCGAAAGCATCGAAAGCGGGAAGGCTGGAGCAGAAAGATGTATCGGCAGCATCCGTAGCATGGAAACCGACAGGCTCGATGCCCAAAATCTCCTTATATTCGGGTTCGGCGCCGAAAAGAACATCGCTGTATTGCACTAACGGGCGCATCACCTCGGCTGCCGTGCGACCATAGTTCCAAAGCTTCTTACGATAATTCAGGTCACAGGAGATGGTCAACCCCATCCGGTCGGCCACTTCCAAAGCTTCGCGACAGGCGTCTGCCCCTTCCTGCGAGAGAGCGGCGGCAATGCCCGACCAGTGGAACCAGCCAGCATCGGCAAATATCCGTTCCCAGTCTATCATACCGGGACGAAGGGTGGCAAAGGAAGAATCCTCGCGATCGTACACCACATTAGAGTTACGAAAAGCAGCTCCGCACTCTATGTAATACAGTCCTAAGCGCTTACCACCGAAAACAATGCCTTCCGTACCCAAGCCGCTCTCTCTGAGCGAAGCCAGACAGGCACGCGCCACCGCATTATCCGGCAAGCGGGTGACAAACTCCGTCGGTATACCGAAATGCGCCAAAGAGACCGCCACATTGGCTTCGCTCCCTCCATAGGTCGCAATAAACTCATTAGCCTGCGAAAAACGGCGAAAGCCGGGAGTAGTAAGCCGGAGCATCACTTCTCCAAAGGTCACCACCTTCTTATCGGTTGAAAGGGATTTCTTCTTCATAATCTTTTGTATAAACGTATTAAAGAGCAGTCAATTCATTCTTAAGTTCCTGATAGAGCCGCTGCACCGGCAACCCCATTATGTTATAATAGCTTCCCGATATATATTCCACGCCGATAAATCCTATCCATTCCTGCACTCCATAGGCGCCGGCTTTATCCATCGGCCGGTACTTATCCACATAATACGTTATTTCTTCGTCACTCAGCGATGCGAAGCGCACTTCCGTTCGGGCGGAGAAACTGCGTTGCCAGCCAGTGGTTGTGATGCAGACACCCGTAAAGACTTCATGCGTGCGACCGGACATCTGCCGCAGCATCCGTAAGGCATCCTCCCGGTCTTTCGGCTTTCCCAGCACAGTTCCGTCTATCCACACAATGGTGTCAGCGGTAATCATCAGTTCACCCGGCGCCAGCATATCACGATAGGCATCGGCCTTCTCCTTAGATATATAGAGGGGAATGTCGGCACCCGACAAAGTTTCAGGATAAGACTCATCCACATCGGGAAGCGTACGTATTTCAAAATCGATACCCAACCCAGCCAGTAATTCTTTCCGGCGGGGAGAGTTACTGGCGAGGATAACGTTGTAATTCTTTAGATGTTCAAGCATAAAAAAGATGTGTATAAATTAACGATTAAGAACTAAGAGAGTGGCATTACCAGCCGAATGCCGACTCGTCCGACATCCAAAGCCCTTTCACTTTCAAGTATTGTTCGATGATATCACGCCCGCAACCGTACCCGCCACAGCGATGGGAAATATATCGCACGATACGCTTCACTTCCGGAATAGCGTCGGCGGGACAACAAGGCAGACCGCAGGTGCTCAGCACCTCGATGTCGGGGATATCGTCGCCCACGTATATTATTTCCTCATCCTTCAATCCGTAACGATTACGGAAATCGAGGTAGTCGTGTATCTTGACCGAAGAGCCCATATAGATATTCTCGGCGGCTATCCCCAAAGCGATGAAACGCTTGCGGACAGCCTCGGTGCGCCCGCCCGTAATTATCGCCACGGGTATTCCCTGCTTGGCGGCCAAGTGCAAAGCGTAGCCGTCTTTTATATTCACCGTACGCATGGGTTCGCCCTCCGTACTCATAGGTATCACATTGGCACTCAGCACTCCGTCCACGTCAAAGGCCAAAGCCTTTATCTTGTTTAAATCGTAATTGATTGTACTCACCGCTATTATTTTAAAAAGGTTTCTATTATATATGATTATCAAGAGGTCTGTCATCCCCACCCTGCCGATTCTTTCAGACACGGATTACACGGAAAGACACGGAGATTAATAAAGAAACCGTGAAAACCCGTGTTATCCGTGCCTAAAACCGATCATTAAGTCATCTGATACGCCTCGCAAATCATCCTAATCCATATTCATCCCTTACTTAGATGTATTATGTATGCTTTCGCTTATCATCCGGTACATTTCCTGCATTTCCGGTTCGCCGGCAAGCATTTGCAGATGGCTGTCGATTACATTCTCGTCATACCGCACGGCAGGTCCCGTCTGGGCGAGCCTCGGCTCCAACTCATGCACCTTGCGGGCCGTCTCATCTATCAACGGAAGCATCACATCGAACTTCAGTTGATACTTCTCCAACAGCTTTGCAGCCTGCGCATACATGTGATTGGTGAAGTTACAGGCAAATACAGCGGCAAGATGCAAACTTTTCCGTTGTTCGGAAGTTGCCTCGTACACCTTTTCAGAAAGAACGGAAGCCACCTCCTTCAGGAACTGCAAATCTTCCGCCGAATTGCTTTCTACAAATATCGGTATTTCCCGGAAGGCCACCGTGCGCTGCTTACTGAACGTCTGCATGGGATAAAACACTCCGTATCGTGTCACCTGACCTTCCCACACCTGCATCGGAATGCTTCCGGCAGTATGCACCCACATGGCATCCTCTTTGCCCGACACGATAGCAGGCAGCAACTGCACAAACGCCGCATCTTTCAGCGAAACGATATAAAGCCCCGCATCCGGCACGAGTTCCGCCAAATCCGTCGTATAACCCGCTTCCACTTGCCCGGCCAACATCTTCGCCGACTCTTCCGTACGGCTGTACACCTGCGCGATACGGAATCCGTTGCGATAGAGGGCTTGCGCCAAGTTCGTAGCCAGATTACCGGCACCCACGAATACCACTGACGTATCTTCTATACTCCTTTTCATTGTTACCTGGTCGACACTAAATATAAAATGGCACCTATCACTAATAACGCTACCGGCAGCAGATAGGCGGACATCGTACCGAGCAAAGCCGTAATCAGCCCGAAGTTCAGCACGAGCCACAGCCCTATCAGCACCAGTCCTACCGATTTATCATGCTTGAACAGCAGGAAGATGACTGCCGTATACAGCAAAAAATTATCCTTGTTCATCACCCACGACAGTCCCAGTGTAGAGAAGTGAATCAGTTTATCCACCAGATAAAGCACTCCGAATACAATCAGCGTGATGGCCGTAGCCTTGTACGTGTCCCGGTTATTGTTTGCTTTTGCCGCACTCACCGTTATTTTCCTCCGTATTTATTAAGGTGAATCTTTTCCCATTGCAGATGCTCTTCGTCAAAGGGCTTGCGCTCCATGCCTTTATGCCCGATGGCAATGATGCTAAGAACCTGTAACTGCAAAGGGAGGTCGAGCACGTCGTGCACATATTCGTTGGATGTGACGCCGGAAGCGGCAAACCGTTCGCGAATCTGCACCCAGCAACTCCCCAGCCCCATATCTTCCGCCTGAAGTTGCAAGTAGATGGAAGCAATCGAAGCATCCTCTATCCATACATCGCTCGCCAAAGGATCGGCCGTCACCACCACCGCCAATGCAGCGTCTGCAATGAATTGCGAAGCCTGTTCCTTGCAGAAAGAGAGTTTCTTCAAAGTCTCCTTATCGTCCACCACAACAAACTGCCACGCATTGCTGCGCTTCGAAGTAGGCGCCATCAAGGCAGCTTTCATAAGCATCACCACCTGCTCCTGCGTCAATTCTTCTTCTGTAAACTTCCGCATACTTCGGCGGATTTTTATTAATTCGCTAAAACTTTCCATAAATAAATATCGTTAAGAGATAAATACATGTTTAATGGAGGCAAAGATAATGCAAACCGAGAGCAGAATAAAATGAACCCTTTCATTTTTTATGCCGGCAACGGCTTATCTTCACATTTAAGGCAAAGATACAAGAATATTTTTTTAAATTTGCGGCAGTGCCCTTGAAACTGACTACATATTACCGGGAAAATCAGGTGCCCGAACTTCCGGAAACCAATACATTCCATTCCACGGAGTTGTTCCGAATCTACGAAGCAACTCCGGGATATACTCCGTTACTGATTGTAGCAACCGAAAACGGAACTCCTGTGGCAAAACTGCTTGCCGCCATCCGGAAAAGCGTACGCCTTTTCCCTCCCGGCATCATCAGGCGCTGCGAAATCTACGGCACCGGCGAGTACTTCGACCCGACGGCAGACAAAGAGGCTATTTTCAGCGACATGCTGCAACGGCTGACGGATGAAGCCTTACGGGATGCGTTTCTTATCGAGTTCCGTAATCTGGACAATTCGATGTTCGGTTACAAAAGTTTCCGCAAGAATCATTACATCGCTATCAACTGGTTGCGGGTACGAAACTCCTTGCACAACATCGACAAAGTCGAAGACCGCTTCAGTCCCTCCCGCATCCGGCAAATCAAGAAAGGCCTTAAGAATGGCGCCACGGTAAGGGAAGCACAAACCCCGGAAGAGATAAAAACGTTCGCTCACATGCTGCACCATGTATACTCTGCCAAAATCCGCCGTCATTTTCCCAGCATGGATTTCTTCCAGCAATTGGACAAGCAAATGACCCGGAACCGGAAAAGCCGCATGTTTATCGTCCGCTACAAAGACCGGATTATTGGTGGAAGCGCCTGTATCTACTCCGACGAAAGCGCCTACCTCTGGTTTTCGGGCGGTATGCGAAAAACCTACGCACTGCAATATCCGGGCATCCTTGCCGTGTGGTATGCCCTGCATGATGCAAAAGAGCGGGGCTACCGTCACTTGGAATTCATGGATGTCGGTCTTCCCTTCCGCCGTCATGGTTATCGCGAATTTGTCCTCCGCTTCGGCGGAAAACAAATCAGCACCCGTCGCTGGTTCCGCTTTCGCTGGAACTGGCTGAACCGGGTGCTGATGAAGATTTATCAGTAAACGTTCGGAAGTTTACTCTTTAAATGTAGTAAATACGAATGCTGTATGAGCAGGAACTGTCATATTCTGCTTGTTACTGCTTACCTCCAAAGTCTCACCATTCAAATAATTATACCAGGTACCATTTACAGGGAAAGACACTTCATATTCTTTATTCTTGGAAGTAAAGTTTCCGACCACAACCATTTTTTTTGTAGTAGATGAAGATTCAATAAAACGTCCATTGTCCCAATAAGAAGTACTTACTTTCCAACTAAAATCCGTATTCGCGTCAAACAGTTCACTATGTTTATTACGCAAATCTATCAATTTAGAGTATACGTCATACAATCCTCTACGATATTTGTCTTCATAATAATCCCATCGAATAGGCTTCCTGTCAGTACGATAATCTTCCTTTACCAAAGTTCCGGCTTCATTACTATTGATACTGAAATCATATCCCAATTCCCCAAACTGCCATATCATTTTGGGGCCGGGTACGGTAAAGAAAAATGCGGAATTAGCTTCCAATTGCTTCATACGATCTTCCAAATTGGTTTTCAATGTGCCATCCCCCCATTTCGACTGCTTATAACCCGCTCTTTCCTCATCGTGACTTTCCATAAAGCCTACAAATTGTTCAGGTGAAGTAGTATCATACAACCAACTGAAATCACTGTTTTCAACATATCCCATAGCCGATTGCATATAAGAATTATTAATATTTCTCCAGAAACGTACTCCCAATGCCGACAGTTCTCTTTCCTCAGTATCGCAGAAATGCTCCATAATTACGATTGCATCGTCTTTGGCAGCTTTTACAGCATCGTAATATTCTTTCAGCACAGCCACTCTGTCCGCATCATAAGCAGAAAGATCATTATCACCCGTCGTATTCTTCTGAGTAAATCCTTTTGTAAAGTCAAACCGGAAACCATCGATATTGTAAGTATCGAGCAAATATTTAAGATTACGTTTTACGAAAGTTTGGGTCAATTCCGATGAATGATCAAAGTCATCCGGTGAGAAAACATATTTTTTATGAGGCGTCATAGCATTCAACCAAGGATTCTTTGATGAAGGACGATTGTTATAAAAGTCCCAATACATCTTTGCGAACGGATTGTTATTATTAGTATGGTTATAAACCACATCAAAAATCACAGCTATGCCTGCTTGATGACACATATCAATAAATTCCTTATACTCCTTCGGTGTACCATACGTGCCGTCCAAAGCAAAATAGAAACTTGTGTCATATCCCCAACTGGTACCTCCGGAAAACTCCTGCACCGGCATCAGTTCAATGGCATTGACTCCCATTGCTTTCAGGTAAGAAAGTTTCTCTTTAGCACCTGCGATATTATGAGAAGAAGTAAAATCGCGCAACAACATTTCATAAATAACCATTTTCTCCGGATGCTTTATTGTGAAGTCTGGTATACTCCACACATAAGTTTCCGGAGTGGTATTGACAACAGTAACATATTGTCCCGATGCCTTTTGCGGAAAATTAGAATCAACATTCTTTTCCAGCACCTGTTCACTATACGGGTCACAAAGGAAAGTACCACCATCCTCTGCGCTGTAAACGAAATATTGAAACTGAATATTACTTGCCGACAAATTACTCAATGTAATCCACCAACAATGCGAAGTTTCATCATACTTCATTTTATATTGGCTATCTAACTGCCAGTTATTGAAGCTTCCAGTAACAAAAGCATATTCCTTATGTCCGTCACCTTTATCTTTATCATACAAAGCCAAAGTAACTGAGGAAGGTGAATTTACATAAATGCCCGGTGCTGAAACAGGAGCCCCCTGTTTCTCTACTTCACCTAATTTAAAATCATGTTTGCTATCCTGTACTAGAGTAGCATAATCTCCTGTTTGTTTTGTACCATCCGCATTACGGACTATCAGATTCAACAATTGAATCGAAGTATTATCAGATATACCATAAAAACTACGGATAGAAGGCGTAATCGTAATGGACCAAGTATTACTTTTCCCAGCCACTGCAGTCATTTTATACTTAGAATTATTATCTGTCCAACTGGAGGGGGCTCCTTCCCAACCTGCCCCGATTCCCGAGTAAAGATACATATCTCCTGTACTTCCGTAAAGCGCCGTACCGGACGGAGCTTTAAAAGTAATCGTCACCGGCTTATCGGCATCAATCACCTCTACATCATAATTATATCCATCCTGATAGGTAACCGAAGGTGTAGGCTCTGGCTCCGGTTCCGGCTCAGGATCCGGATTGGGCGATACAGGATTGTCATCACTACATGCCAACATGCCACATGTCAACACACAAAATAAAATAAAAGAAATAAACTTATTCTTCTTCATGTTATTAGATTTTTTTCCGTTTGTTATCTTTCCTCAAAGATAGACAAGATAAAAAGACGTAGGACTATCATTGAACTATAAAGTGCTCAGGAGGTTACGGAAACGTTTGCAGGTCATTAGTAAAATGGGGAGGGAGCGATTAAAGAATAAAAATAGAATTATATTATTCCATTTTATACTTTAACAAAGAAAACGTACCTTTGCTTAACGATATATGTTCTATATTTGATCCAAAAGAAAATTAATATGAATAATATTCCTAAAAACGAAAGCCTCACAGTAGAATTCAAATCCACCTTCAATATTGAGGTGATAGAGACATTGGTTGCTTTTGCAAATAGCAAAGGAGGTTCTGTTTATATTGGAGTCAACGATAAAAGAAAAATTGTTGGTCTCACACTCAACAAAGAAACCGTACAACAATTAGTAAATGAAGTAAAATGTAAAACCGCTCCAATCCTGATACCAGATGCTGAAGTTTTAGAATACGAGGACAAACAAATCGTACGACTTTCTATCCAAGAATACCCGATAAAACCGGTATCTGTACAAGGTCGATACTTTAAGCGGATTAAGAATTCAACGCATCAAATGACGATAAATGAAGTAGTAAATATGCACTTACAAACGATGAATTCCAGTTGGGATGCATATATTGACCCAATACATACTATCGAAGATTTATCATTAGAAAAGGTTCAAAAAGCCATAGACCTCCTACGTTCCAGAGGACGAAGTATTACTGAAGACCCCTTATCCTTTCTTGTGAAATGCGACATGGTTCGTGGAGATAAAATAACGAATGCAGCTTTTCTGCTATTTCATAAGAATGAGCATATTATTTCAACAATAGAACTAGGCTTTTTCCAATCGGATATTATTATAAAGGATTCTTCACGTTCAAAATCCGATTTATTATCACAAATAGATGAAGTGATACAATTTGTCAAAAAACACATCAACAAAGAAGTTATCATTACAGGGAATCCTCAAAATACAGAACATTGGCAATATCCCCTAGAAGCAATAAGAGAAATTGTTCTGAACATGATTGTACATCGCAATTATCAATCTTCGGCAGATTCAATCGTAAAAGTATATCCAAACAAGATTGAATTCTTTAATCCAGGATTATTACCAGAGGAGATTAGTATAGATGATTTATTGAATAACAATTATAAATCCACTCCTCGAAACAAAGTCATAGCAGATTTCTGCAAGGATTTGGGATTAATAGAAAAATATGGTTCGGGGATTCGTAGAGTAATTGATTTATGCCAAAAAGAAAATATTATACCACAAATTTCTCAAATATCCAACGGAGTAAACGTGACTTTCGTAGCAAAGGGTACCCCCCAAGCTACCCCCCAAGCTCTGAATGAAAATATTCAAAATCTATACAATAAACTTACCAACGATCAAGAATATAGTCGGGATGAACTTATGAAAATTTTAAATTTATCAGACCGTAGATACGTACAAGATAATTATATAAAACCTCTGATTGATTTAGGATTACTTATTCTTAAATATCCAGGCAAACCCAGACATCCCCGGCAACGTTATATATGCCGAAAGTAGTTATGCTTGGTGCGCGAAATTAACCACTCAGTTGAAACTTGCAAAAGCAGAATCTTTAAGAGGAGCATTAGATAATGCGAATAGCCGTATACTAATTATGCTCTAAAAGAGGATGTTAACATCGTTGTAGTAATGATGTTAACATCTTCTTTTTACGATGTTAACTTCCTATATGTAAGATGTTAACTTCTTAGAAGAGCAAAATCAGCATGTTACCTATAGTCTTTAGATCCGCTGATAATCAACAAATTATATTTCTCTAACAAAAAAAGGAGACCACCCTTTCGGATAGTCTCCTCACAATTCTTCTTTAAATTAGTTTTTTACTTCTTAGTAACTGTAATCGTATTAGGATTCGTCGACAAATCAAGAACTATTTCATACGTTCCATCTTCAGCAACCTTCATGTTTCCACCATCATGGTAAACAGGAGTTGCAACTCCTACAGAAACTATACCGGTAGCAGCAAGACCACGATTTTGATTGTTAGGATTAGGTTCATTCCAACTACCATTAAATCGTACTTTAAATTCATCTGTAGCTTTCAATGGTTGAGTTACAGTCCATACATTCTTTACAGTATCATATGTAAAATCAACATCTCCACCCCAACTGTTGAAGCCGCCAATCAGTCCGATTTTATCTATACGCAACATTTCAAAAGCAGTAGTCGTCATATCCACACTAATATAGTAATAGCCATTTGGAGTCGCTATATTCCCATTACCTCCATATTCGCCTTTACCATATCCATAATCATCCAGTGTAATCGTACCAGCAAAGTCACTCCCAACCCAGTCATTATCAGGAGAGAATTTCCATTCACAAGTTGCGCTGCTTGCATTAACCAAGTTAACGCCTCCTTCAAAATGTCCTTCTCCATTACCAGATATAAATATTGTAAATGGTTTAGCCCAACCAGTATGTGCACCTGGAATATAAAGTTGGTCGGGGAAAGCTGTATCTAAGATTTTTGCTGTATAAGGGTGCTTATTCAAGTCAAGAATAATCTTATACTCACCCGTCTCTTTCTCAAACTTATAATTATCGCCTCCATCACGGAAATCACCATTATTATCAATTGCAAATCCCCAGTTATTGTTAGCACGGAATTTATACTCTGCATCTTTAGTCATTGTTGTAACAACAGAGAAAGTATTCGCAGCCGCATCGTAAGTCATTGGAATTTCTGAATCCCAACCGTTAGGAGTGGCGGAGCCAATAATACCCATAGATTCGATTTTCACAATCTGAAGTTTATTGAACTTCAAATCTGCACTAATACGATACAGACCTGCCGGAACAGTAATACTACCATTACCACTAAAAGTACCTGATGTAACAACGTTTCCTTTATCATCAGTAGCAGTCTGAGCATCGTCGCTTCCATATTCCATTTGAGAATCCGGATCAAGCAACTTGAATGATACATTACCACTGCCCTCCAAATTTACATAACAGTCAAACAATCCCTTAGTAGAAGTACTCTGCGGCATCTGTTTATTCGTTCCTATTATTACCAAATGAGAAGGATAAGTTGCTTTATAAGTTTTTATCTTCACAACAACAGGTTCTGATGGTACACCGTCAGGATACGTATTAGAATAAGCCGTAACTGTAAGTTTTAAATCAGAAGTTTGTGCTTCAGGAGCGCCTGCCATAACAGCCAATTCATTCCACTCATCAATAGTTTTTGAACAAGTAGTTTCAGTTAATCCTTTAGCAACTTCAACAAGTTCACCTTCACCATATGAAATATAAACATTATAAGTTATAGCTTCTTCATATCCGAGTCGTGCCGGTTCCCATGCCAATAACTCTAATTCTTCAGCAGGTTTAGAAATATCCAATACCACATCATTCATTCTGGCAACAGGTACTGCTGACACTGCATCACCATAGGAATAAACTTTCATTTGTTGTACCTCTGAAGTATACTTTGCGCTTGCATCAGAAGCTTCTACATAAAAACTAATATTAAAAGATGTATTTTGAGGAATTGTTGTAAATCCTTTCAATAATGTTTGAAAATCAGTTTTTGACATAGATATAGAAAGCTCTTTCGTTGAAGCTCCCACTTGAATAACTTTTTCTTCTTCATATTTCATATAGAGAGAGTAATCAACCTCACCCTGCATGAAACGAGCAGCAGACCATGTCCAAACAATTGCTTCTGTCATAGTATTCTGCGTCAACAAGATGGTACCGTTATTCACAAGTTCAGGAACAATGGGCTTAGAAAATGTGTCTTCTATGTCCTCCTGGCAACCAGTGGCAGCTATTACCATACTAGCTGCCATGCACATATATTTCAAATATTTTATCATAATTCTTTCAATTTAAAGATTATCCATTCATTATTGTGCTATTAATTCAAGTACATATGGAGTGCGATTAGCGTGAAGCTTTACATTATAAGTACCAGCGGTAGTAACTTTAATGTTATTATTTCCATTCCTTACCAATTCATATCCTTGAGAAATAGCCGTACTTAACTTTCCGGAATCTCCCCAACTTAAAGTCCATGCACCATCCACGCGCACTTTGATTTCTGCACCAGCAGTTAAAGTTACACTTTTTTCAGTTACCCAAGCACTACTCTTGTAATCATAAACAAAAGCAACATCCGGATCACCATCATTTCCCCAGTTATTGAAACTACCTACCAGTCCTAAAGATTTACCTATAATATTTCGGTCTATAGTCAGAACCGTTTTATTAACTGTTAATTCAAAAATATTACCTTCAGAGAAAGGTATAGAGAAATTTTTATCATTATTTTCCTTACATGTCCAAGAAGGTGTCATTGTACCGTACCCCCAATCACCATCAGACCAGTTTTGCCCCACTGTAACTTTAAAGTAAGAATGCTCTTTATCTTTATCATCCTTATTATCTCCTTTAGTCAAATCTATCATACATTTATAAGTATTAGAGCCTCCTGATGTTTCATAGAAAATAGGAGCATTTGCAATATCCCAGTTTGTTATTTTGCCTTCATTATCATACCAACAAAACTCACCACACAGATAAAGCCACTTCAAAGGAGCAGAATAAGTTGTTATTTTAAAGCTATTGGACATTCCAGATTTTATGGCTTCATAATTATCTGTATTAGCCATTTGGGCCGTAACAAATGCAGTTACTTCCGCTGTCGAATTGGCAGGCACACCTAAACCATTTATCACTGCTCCATTCAAATCACCCTTTGCAACAGTAAGATTAGTAGTATTGGAGGTACTAACCAAAGCAGAAATTTCCCCTGACGCTACATAAAGAGAATAAAGTATTTGTACAGGCTGTCCAAAGTCTGCTGCACTCCAAGTAAACACTACATTCTCAGTATTCGAATTATCAGCATTTACAATCACATCATTACACTTCCCAACTACAGGAGCTACAAATTTATCAGGATTGTAAATTTGCGGAGTATCCACATCAGATTCGCAAGAAGCCAACAATGCAGCAATTGCACACAATATTACATATTTTAGCATTTTCATATCCTTAGTCTATTAAGATTACACAATTATTTATATCCTTCATTTTGTACCAAATTCGGATTTTCAGACAGGTCACTCTGAAGTATCGGATAAATCTGACGATAACTCGGTAAAGCTACTTTGCCTTCAGGTACACCTCCCTTATAGGGCCAAGGGAATTGTGCCGAAGTAAAATAACCATAACGGATCAAATCTGTACGGCGATGACCTTCCCACATCAATTCACATGCACGTTCTTTCAAAATAAATTCCAAATCAATTGATGACGGCATGGACAAACCAGCCCGATCTCTTAATGCCTTTATATAGCCCATAGCTTTTGCATCGGTCGTAATCCCCCCATTAAGACGAGCTACTGCCTCAGCATAGATTAAATACATTTCAGCCAAACGGAACATCGGAAAGTCTGCAGAAGAAAGCTTTGTATATTCTTCTGTAGAATACAAATTACCTTTCGAGTCCCGGCTTGTGAATTTCCAACATCTCCAACCAGAGTTAATATCAGACTTATCATAAGCTTCTGTCCCCCCAATATTATAAAGGAAAGCACGGCGGTCACTATTTTCCCTATCATACCCTAATCCTATTTCCGGGGTCCAATTTTCTGGATTATTACCATTTACCGTTATTCCCCACTTTACGCCAGATAATTCAAAGTTTTTCACATATTCACTAGGTACATGATATCCATTCCATCTTTCACGTGTAATCATACTACCAGCTGGGTAACCTAATGATTTAGCAATAATTGCGCTTGCAACATCATCTAAGCTTGCAGAAATCAAATGTGTAGTGCCACCCCAACTTTGGGATCTATCACGATCATAAGAAATCGCAAAGATAAACTCTTTACGTGCATCTGCATTTTCAGTATTATCTTGCATGAAAAGTTCTTCATACTTTGTACAAAGGCCATATCCCATACCAATAACTTCTTCAGCAGCATCTCTAGCATCTTCCCAACGAGCTGTACCTGTATATACCTCAGCATTCAAATACATACGTGCCAATACGGCAGCAGCGGCACCTTTATCCGCGCGCGAATATTCAACAGAACCTTTATTTGCCAGCACTTCTCCTTCAATCACCCCATCTTTGCCCATGATTGATTTCAACTCCGATTCAATCCAATTAAATAAAGCTGGGCGCCCAATTTGTTCCGGTAATGCTCCGCCAACATTTTCTTCAAGAGCAAACGGAGGATTACCATATAAATCCATTAACAAGTAATAAGCAAGTGCTCTCATAAAGCGAGCCTCCGCACGCAGTTGAGCCACACCTTCTATTGAGGCCTTTTTAGCGCTCTGAATCAAAAATTCATTAGCGCGTGTCACTGTCATCATACAACGCGTATAGACAGCAAGGGTAGCCGAATTAGGAGTAGAAGACCAAGAATTATTTTGAAGGTCAGCTATATAGCTATCACCCCAAGCACATTTCAATGCATCTACAGACATTTCGTTAAGTATCACATACTGGCGTACTAATTCACTCTGTCCAGCATCATCCACATTAATATCAGCTTTTCCTGGGTCATTCTGGCTAACTAAAGAGAATGAACCATATACATAAGCTAACCCTTTCTCTAAATCACCTAAGGTCTGATAAGCTTGCTCGGCAGTCTTATCTGTTTCATTTAATGGCAATGTGTCCAAGTCACCGATACATGAGTTCAGAGATAAGGAAGTTGCCGTAGCAATTGCCAAACTATATATATATCTTTTCATAATTATGTAAATCAAGCATTAGAAATTAATATTCAAACGTATTGTATAAAGACGAGGACGAGGAATCAAGTTTTGATCAACGCCGTCTTCTGCTGTAAGTTCAGGATCTAGACCGCTATATTTGGTGATAGTAAATACATTTTGTACAGAAGCACCAACACGGATGTTACCTTTCCAATGAGCAAACTTATCAAAAGTATAACCTACATTAATATCATCCATACGGAAAAACGAAGCATTCTCAAGGAATAAATCAGAATATTTTTGCTCGTCCAAAATAGCTTTAGTCCATCCCGTTTTTAAAACATATGTAGAGAAATTGTTCAAATATCCCTTTGTATGGTCATCCGAATAAGAGGTGGAATTATCCATAGCTACCTTATTCAAGGCATAACCGCCTAATGATCCATGCGCATTGAAACCAAAATCCCATTGTTTATAGGTGAATTGTGAATTAATACCAAAATAGAACTTGGGAAGAATACTCTTACCTGTTACATAACGATCATCAGCAGTAATTTTCCCATTACCATCTCTATCTACCACCATATTTTCAATAGCTTTTCCGTTTTCATCATAAACTTGCTGATATAGATAATAGGTATAAGGAGCATAACCTACCCGGTACAAAGAAGTATATCCACCTGTACCACCCATACCGGCACCTTTTTGTACACCGAGATAACTCTCATCATTATTGCTCAATTTCGTGATTTCTGTCTTAGACCAGGTTCCATTCAAACCGATTGTCCATCGCATATCTTTCTTTTCAATAGGAATAAAGTTCAAGTTGAATTCTAATCCCATATTTTTCATATCTCCAACATTAGAAATTACTGTATTAGAGAAATTGTTACCCAAAGGAGTTATAATATCATTCAACAAATCCTTAGTTTTGCGCAAATAGGCATCCACATTACCATTAATGCGTCCACCCAAAATACCGAAATCAAGACCAATATTATATGTTTCAGTTGTTTCCCATTTTATATTTGCATTATAAGCATTCGGTGCTAGTGTATTTATATATCCGTTCCCCCAAGGAACTTGCGTATTCAATGAAGAAGATTCGGTATATTTAGCCTGATAAGCATAGCATCGATCCCAACCTATATCTTGTTGACCTGTTTTACCCCAACCTAAACGAAGTTTCAAACTAGAAAAAGCATTTCCGTTCTTTATAAAATCTTCTTCTGCCAAATTCCAGGCAAAAGCAGCTGATGGAAATAATCCCCATCGATTATCTTTAGAGAAACGAGAAGATGCATCGTCACGTAAGGATACAGTAAACAGATATTTGGAATCAATAGAATAATTCAACCGTCCGAAGAAAGATACTAAATAATATTCACGTCTATCCGTAGGATTCAATAAATACAATTGAGAACGATCTTCATTCATAAATTTAGAAGAATCAGCCTTTTTATACTGATGTTGCCAAGAATAACCAGCCATGAAATCCACATGATGAATGCCGAAATCCTTATTATAATTACCATAAAACTCCAACAAAGTCGTTGAGTTTTGGTTAGCATACTTTTCATAATAATCTTCTGAACCATTTCTTTTAGAAAGAATAGAGCCTAATTCATTATATTTAGTACCGGTAGTACGAGAGAAGTCATAACCTAAATTCAAATTTAAGCGCAATTCTTCAAAACCATGAATTTTATAATCCAATTGTAAATTACCCATCGAACGCCAAGAACTGTTTTCATTATAATAATCATAAAGTTGTGATAATGGGTTAATGCTTGCCATCGTATTAGCAGAACCATCTGAAAACAACCAATTGTAATATCCATTACACCGGCTATAATCAATGCTACCATCTGTATTTGTGAAGTAAACCGGTAAAGTCGGATTGAAACTAATCGCACTACCTACCGCCCCATCATTTGGGTAATCAGCAGCATTATAAATACCTCTTGCATTAAGATTTACGGATAAATGATCCTTGAAGAATTTAGGTGTCAAGCTAACCGACATATTGATACGTTGGTTATCGCCTTCTTTCAAAGTAGCCTGATTGTAATTATAACCTAAACTTACACGATATGGTATATTTCCTTTATTCCCAAACAAACTGATGTTCTGGTCTGTAGAGAATGCAGTACGATATATCAAATCTTGCCAATTTGTATTAGCTGTACCCATCAAAGACTGAATCTGTTTTCCTTTATCAGATTCTGTTCCATAAACTTCCGTTACATAGCTACGATACTGGTCTCCAGTCATTACATCCAACGTTGACGAATTCTGCTTTAAACTATAGCTCGAACTATAGCTCACCTGCATTTTATCACCCGAACCTTTTTTAGTAGTAATGATAATAACACCATTAGACGCACGTGAACCATAAATGGCAGTAGCAGAAGCATCTTTCAACACCGTATAAGATTCGATATCATTAGGATTGATAGAAGCTAATGGATTTGCCATACCTGATGCGTTATCACCACTTGTAGTAGTTGGTATGCCATCGATAATAATCAACGGATCATTACTGGCCACCAAAGAGGCGGCACCACGAATACGAATTCTCGCACTACCTGTAGGATCGCCTGAAGCTGGGGTAACCAACAAACCCGGCACTTTACCTTGAAGCATCTGCTCGGGAGATGAAATAGCACCCCGGTTGATTTCTTCTGCTTTAATAGCCGTTACCGAACCTGTTAAGTCGCCTTTTTTTACGGAGCCATAACCAATAACTACAACTTCATCCAATAACTCGGCATCCTCTAATAAAGTAACTACGACATTCGGAGTAGCAGCAATCTCCTGAGTTTTATAACCGATGAAAGAAATCTGCAAAATAGCTCCTTTTGCAACTTTTAGGCTAAAATTACCATCAAGGTCAGTGATTGTACCATTTGAGGCATTTCCTTTTTCCACTACACTGGCACCTATTACACCACCCATGGCATCTTTCACATGCCCTTTCACGGTAATGTCTTGTGCATAAGTGCCAACTGACAAGAATAGCCCTAAAATTAGGGGAAGAATCGTTTGATAGATTCTAAGATTAACTTGCTTCATGCATTTAATAAATTAAAGTTAACAATATTA
>ENA-OYYE01000212-OYYE01000212.1-human-gut-metagenome-genome-assembly--contig:-NODE-212-length-37466-cov-6.592125_pt1 | contig 37466 bp, 33 predicted proteins | sample MGYA00243244_ERZ653437 | MGnify/ENA primary metagenome ERZ653437 (study PRJEB26926, sample SAMN06165130) | human gut metagenome | biome: ENVO:00009003; feature: ENVO:2100002; material: ENVO:00002003...
GAGATAGGCTCCGGTCTCGTGGGCTCGGAGATGTGTATAAGAGACAGTCCATATCTCATGCGATTATAATGTTCCAATAAATGGTATGGCTCCAAACCTTCCGTCAAGATAGCCGTTCTCTATGGATATTGTCTTATGTATCTTGAAATCATTAAGTGAATACATTTTGGTGCATCCTTCAACTTTTTCTACGAACCACACTTCATCGGGCCTCAGAAGCTCTTGCTGATTGAGCAATGCAGTTTCATGGGTTGTATAAATCAACTGCCCATTAGACTTCGACTCTCCGAAGAATTTTACCAGATTCTTTATAAGCATCGGGTGAATACCATTGTCTATCTCGTCAATCAATACCGTTTTTTCATTATTGATTGCAAAATAAATGGCAGGAATCAGCGTCAGCAGTCGCAATGTTCCAGTCGATTGTGACATTACATCCATATCACAAACGGATCCGTTTCTACCTATCTGTTGGAATACAAATTCCCGAACAAGGCGTTTACCATCTTCTTCCGTTACTGTAAGCATAGGTACGTCATCTATCATTTTTGACAGAGACAAGCCTTTGTTGGTCATTATATCAGCGACCTTTCCTTCTTCCTGACTGACATTCTTCAGCCACTGGTCAAAGCTTTCATCCTTTATATAAAGGCTCTGTATGCCTAATCCCACTTTCGTGAATATTTCTCCGACAAAATTCATCATGTCGGCATTATCCTTGAAATGTTCTATCAGCCAAGGTATGTCCCTACTAATCTCTATCACTTCAAGTTTTTCCCAAAACCACAGGAAAGCATTCCGCATATGCTCGTCCTCTACCAGATGCAGCACACCGTTTATAGCAAGTACAGATCCAAACGGATTCTCGGCAATTTGTCTTTCAAGGATTTTCTTGATGCTTTCTACAACTTTGGCTTTCTTGAAGGCAACGCTTTCTCTGTCTCTCTGAAAAACGACATGGTTGCTCTTGCCTAATCCGGAAAGCAACAGACTCTCTGACTTTACGCCATCGATATCTATCTCTATGCAATAGATGTAGGCTTGCGAATTGTTTTCAAATTCAACGACCATCGTGATAGGCTTGTTCTCATCTTCCACAGGCAATTTGAATCTGTTGTTAAGATACCAATTGCGCATTTTCTGTGCGTCCTTACCAGTACTCATCGTGGTCGTAAATTCTTTGATGAACTGCATACCTTTTATAAGGTTAGACTTTCCTGCGCCATTGGCACCGTATATAGCCGTACTTTTCAGCACAGGTGTAGCACCCTCACCATATACATGATTAGGGAATGTTTCCCTTTTAGGATTGGGAAACAAATCAAATGCCGTTTCTTCTGCAAACGACTTGTAGTTGTCTATTATAACCCTGTATAACATAACTTTCCATTTTTGTTTTGTACAAAATTACTATATTTCTATGAGAATATGCTATGTTTGGCGTGAAAAGTTCACGTCAAACCCTAAAATTCCGCTTTTTTATGCCTGTTTTATGAACTTTTATCCATATTAGCCTTGCATGTCGCTCTATTTTTCTTTGCAAATTTACTGCGTCCAGTCAAGCGTCAAGTACCGCTATGCTAATGTGCGGTTGATTTAACGACAACCTTCCCAAATCGAAGATATTGGGTATTCCATTAAATCTTTCGCCATTTACTTGCCTTTTTTCCTTTGTTCACGCCGTTCTGTATTGCACGAAAAATCTATCCCGACAAGCAAAGCTGATAAAGGCTTTAAAATAAGGGAAGAAAAAGATACTGATGTTTAATGTAATAAATAGATTGATACAATGAAAGCGACTGAACATTTCAAACAGACAATCAAGGCGTATTTGGACGAGAGAGCCAAAAACGATGAACTCTTTGCCGTGTCGTATGCCAAAGAGAACAAAAACATGGATGACTGTGTGACTTTTATCCTAAACCAAGTAAAAAGAAGCAAATGTATGGGATTTACCGACGAGGAGGTGTATTCTCTTGCCGTACATTTCTTTGATGAAGATGACATCGAAATCGGCAATTCTATTGCCTGTAATGTGATTGTAAACCATACCGTTGAGCTCACGGAAGAAGAAAAGGCACAGGCAAGACAAGATGCGTTGAAAGAATATCAAGCCGAGCAACTGCGCAAGATGCAGAAGCGTACCAACAAGCCGAAGACACCCAAAGCGCAACCCGAAATAACAACTCCCTCACTCTTTGACTTTTAAGCGTATGAAACCGAAAACAAAATTAGAATACAAGGTCGTGGCTGCCAATGGGCAGTTACAGTCTATCGGACAGGAACCTGTGGATTGGGCTTTCAAACATTGCGTAGAACACATGGCTTTCCGTACTCCAAGCGGAATGACTACTTGTATGGACTGCGGTCACCAATGGCGGAACGATAGCAATAATAAAAATTGCCGTTGTCCTCATTGTTATACAACATTGGAAATCAAGGACACACTCAGAAGAAATTACAAAGAAAAGATATATTTCTCTGTGATTGACATACAAGATGACTTGCAGTTGCAGCGTGTCTTTCGGTTTGATGTGACATTCCACAAGAAAAAGAAGCCTACGCAATCACTTATGGAAGTGGCAAGGGTATGGATTGATGAAAACGGCAATACAGAAGTGACAGGTCTAAGGCGCACAATGGGATGCTATATGGACAGTTTCGCTTGGAACAGCGAACTTGAACTACGGCAAAACAAGGAAGCGTATCTTTATATCGCTGATTGCTATACCTACCCCAAGTGCAAGGTAATTCCAAAGTTAATCCGTAACGGACTAAAAAAATCATTTTTTGACATTGCCCCTCAAAGACTGATGTCAGCCTTGCTGTCGGATAGCAGAATTGAGACCTTGTTGAAAGTGAATGATATAACAGCATTGCGTCATTTCGTTATGCATAAGGATGATTTGAATTTCTGTTGGGCATCATACAAAATCGTATTACGCAATGGCTACCATATAACAGATATTCAAATGTGGGTGGACTATATCCGTATGTTGGCGAGAAACGGAAATGACATTCATAACGCACATTATGTATGTCCTACAAATCTTAAAAAGGAGCATGACAAGGTACGTGCGAGGCTCAATGCCATTAAAGAGCGAGAAGAAAGAGAACGGCAACGAATAGTAGCAATGGCTGACGAGACGGCATTTGAGGAAATGAAGCGCAAGTTCTTTGGCTTGTCCTTTACAGACGGTATTATTGTCGTGAGTGTATTGGATAGCGTGGATGCCTATTACCAAGAGGGGAATGCCTTGCATCATTGCGTAGGACAATGCATATACTATAAGAAGCCCAACTCGCTTGTCTTGTCCGCCCGAATTGACGGAGAACGCATCGAGACAGTGGAATTGAGCCTTGAAACATTCAAAGTGTTACAGTCTCGTGGCATTTGCAATGGCAATTCGCCTTATCACGATGCCATTATCAATCTTGTACAGAAGAATGTCGGACTGGTCATGGAGAGAATGACTGCATAATAAATTCGTGTTGCAAGCTGACCTCATTATGGTTGGCTTGCAATACCAAATTAAAACCAATAGCAATGACAACAGAACAGTACATAAACCGTTTATGCCGTAATATCAAGGCAGAACGCTTTGCTTGGGATAAATATCTTACTCCGCAGAACTATTTCGGGAAGGAATTGTGTGTGACACCCTTACACGCCTCCTATGGGCAAATCGGCTACACGATACATTTTCCATATTCACGAGAACCGATGCCCGAATTGGAATACGATTGGGAATTGGACGATTTGACCATTGACGAAATGGATTGGAAAGAATGGCTGTCACAACCCGAATAATCGCAAAATCCAAGATGCAGTACGAACTAATCTGCATCTTGGATTTCATCTTATACTTTATTCTGGAAATGAGTCTGCTTTCTTCTTGCGACCACGTTTCTTGGGCATTTCGACATCTTTTTCTCTAAAGCATTAGCCTTTTGTAATTCCAGTGTAGATTTCTTCCGTAAATCTCCATGTATACAGATATAGGTCTGTGCAATATTCTTCGTCCCACTCTTTATACTTCTCCAGGTTCTATTTTTATCGACAGCCACATAATACGTTTTCTTGTCCATTTTTATAATCATTATACCTTTTATATATAGGCGAATGATTATCAGACACATTCCGCATCACTTGTCCGCACTCATTTTTCTATGCAAAGTTACTGCATTGAGTGAACGTCAAGCATCGCCTTTGGGCTAAGCCACTTCGGAATGGAACGGCAGCCTTCCCAAATCAAAGATATTGGGTATTCCGTTCAATTCCTTGTCATTTGCTTGCCTTATCACTTTTGTCATGCAGTTTAGAAATGCACGAAAAATCAAGTTCCCGACAAGCGAAGCTGATAAGGCTTCAATCAAAGGGAAGAAAATAAATTCAATTCAAACGGATATGAAAGTAAAAAGACTGACAAAAGAACAAGGCAAGCGGTTTGACATCTGCCGTTTCCCTAATTTCCACAAGACAGGCAGTGTGAAATGCATGAAAAGTCTTTATTATGGCAAGGACGCATTGTTGGTACGTTGTGGTGATTATATCTACAACGTGACAAGCGAACCGAATATTTATGAACAAGCAAAATAGTATTGATATGACGAACAAACTGATTACGCCTCAGTTTATGGAGGCAATAAAAAACTTTCCTCTTTACTCTCAAGAGGAAAAAGGCAAAGACGCTATTTGTGTGGCTGTATTTACCATAGGACGCATCAGATGGTTTGTTCTTGAAGGACAGACTGAAGGAAATGACTTTATGTTATTCACTATTGTATGCGGATTGTGCGAAACGGAATACGGCTATGTATCAGCAAACGAATTGGAGAAAATAGAGATTGATGGCACCAAGTATGGGATTAATGACAAGTTCCATGTATGTCAGGTAAAAGGTTTTACACCAACCAAACTGAAGAACATACAAGACAATGAATTGCGTAGCTTTCTTCATCGCCTTTACTCAAAGCCCCAAAATAACTAATTTGTAACATCTGCCGTAGGCTGCTCAAACCAGTCTACGGCACAAAAACTATCACAATATGGAAAAGATACAAGACATGGTTATCAGTGTAGCCGAAAAAGAAGGTTGGGCTGTCACTATCGAGGAGCAGAATGAATTACGCATCACTTTCAATTTTGCAAAGTTCACGCCCCAAGGACAGGATTTCTCTTTCTCAGCCAACACTTTTGACAACGACCCCGATGTGCTTTTGGAGAATATCTTTGACTATTACCAAGACTACGACCCGGATTACGAAGCCTACCTGTGGATTGGCGAAGACGGACACGGACATAACGGTGCGCCATACCACATAGCCGACATCGTAGCGGACATGAACGCTGCTGAGGATATGGTCTATCAGTTGCACACGGCACTCAGTAACGCTTTCAACGCTTAGACCAAACAAAAGCCAGCCGTAAGGAGAGGACAATAACTTCTCCCTACGGCTGACTTCTCTTATCTGCGGAACGTAGCCTTTGCCACATTCTCTTCTTCCGCGTTTTCCTCTTGTAACTGATAGTCAGGCAACTCACAAAGCGTGTTATACACGTCCTCGATATTGTCTGCAAGTGACAAGTTGTGGTCGTAGCTGAGAATATGCAGCACTGCCAACCCAGCATTGGTAACAGTTCCGACCTCAAAACTGTCGTGCTCACGGTCGTACTGCAGATGCAGCACATCGCCATTTGGCATTTCAAAGACTGGAGCTTTGCGCTTAGACAAATCAGAAAAGTCTTCTGCAATCATCGACTTTGCCACCACCTCTACATCCTTTGATGCCTCAGAAGGCAATCCGTATCGAGTAATACTGTCACGAACATCTTCCTCTGTCACCTTGCGCATCACCTCATAGGTGCCGCCAACACTACCATTATATACCACAGCGTAATGGGCATCGTCTACCAATACATCGTCACCACGGTTCTGCACGGCACTCTTATACGTGTGTTCCAAATCAATGGCGTTGCCTTGGTCATATTCCTTTGCCTCTTGCAGCAGACGGTCATAGTCACCTATATCTTTCAAACTATCCAATACACTTGTGTCATCAGTACTCTGCAGATAGACAACGGAAGTGTAATAGGGTGTAACAGTCTTATTATCTGCAACTTTCCGATCTGCTTCTTTTACAACCTCCTCCGTTTGTGCTTCTTCCAGTTCGAGCGACATCTTATCAATATGTTGATTGATGATTGATGTCGCTTTCTTCACATCAAGCAGCGTGGTCTTGATGAATTGTGGTGACTCCTTCAGACTCTGCAACCATGATTTCAAATAAGCCGAACTGTCTTCTTTGATATGTTTTGCCATTCCATATCTTTGGGCGACAAGCGCACTGCCTAATTCTGCCACCAATTCCTCACGTGCATACTCAGAAGAGCCGAATGTTGTAGGTTTGAAACGGTCGAGTACTGTCTCATGTCCAGTCGAGTGTGCCATCTCATGAAACAAGGTTCCATAGAACGATTCTCCATCCACAAACTGTTGCTTCTCTGGCACTACAATCATATTCTTACTGATTGAGAAATATGCATTGTCTCCATATTGTGGTTTGATGGGACAGATCCAGCGGTTGTCCTTTATCATTGCATCGATAGGAGCGAATGAGAATTGTTCGCCTTGTTCCTGCACCGGTTTTACATACTCTGTTTCCAACTTTGCCCACATCTCGGGACGAGCTTCATGTAAGTTGGTTTGCTGTACATTGAAAACTCTATAGACTTGCAGTTTCGGATATACATTGTACTGCTTTTTCATTTCTTCCGACAGTTGACGGTAGTCATCATATTTGATGCGTTCCCTGGTGTCCTTATCAACGCAGGTAAAGGTGGTTATAAAAACAGGAAACGATTTCTCACCCTTCAACACAGACACACGTGGCAATGCCTCTCCGTTGGCATCCTTCTTCTCCGTATTGTTCAACCGCTGCACACAGTCGAATGTACAGAAACGTGGAATTTTCCAACCTTGTTTCTCACATTGGATGAGCAACATAAGAGCGTTCATACCGTTATAATCTCTACCATTAAGGTTCTTCGGCCATTGCAGTGCACCATCTGTAAACCAAGGCTTTTTCCAGTCTTTGTCAATGCTTTGGATTTTTTCTATCATCATCTCAGCAAATAGGTCCAAAGCTTTTTCCTCACTGCTCGGACCATCACTGGTTGGTTTGTTGTATCTTGCCATAAGCGTCAAGCATTAGGGTTATACGGCTGTGGTATGTATTCCGCCAATTCGTCCACTTTACATGAGAATGTTAGTCGGTCGTTATAGAGTGACAACTCCAGTTCGCCCTTAGCTGTTATTCGGCATCCTGGTACTAACCAAGACTCACGCTCCTTATTGAAACGGACAAGTCGTACCCAGATATATTCAAAACCGTTTTCTGCTTTAGTCGCTGAATAAGCTGAAAACATTTGGTACGGCTCACCCTTCTTGCTCTTTTTCTCGTCGATGGTTTTACCTATCTTTCCACGGAACTCCAACTGTCCTACAATGCTGTCTTCCTTTACTGTTGTATCGGTATTGACAGCTGTTGCATTCATGTTGTAATACATGTTCTCACCATGTTTCCTGGGGATAAGCACACCGACTGCTTCTATGCGCTGTCCCGTCACAATATTGCCTACTTCCGTCAGTGTTCCATCCTTCAACACGCTAACTTCAATTGTTTTATTGATTCCGTTCTTGGCAGGGATGACCACTGCAACACTAAATGTTACGAACGGCTTCCCTTCTTTATTCGTGCGACATGTGGCAGCTTTGCTCACCACACCGCAAATAGTTACATTACATTTCATCATAGTCTTATACTTTTTAAAAAGTTATCTCAATCATCACACTCCATTTATCTGTGCATGCTTTCGTTGCGTCCCTGCTGTTCCAGCATTCCTTGCTCAAAATTTTGCGAAGCCTGCTGACTGATGACAATGCTGTTTACCATTCCTGCTACTCGCAACCGTTTGGTCTCTTCGTTCAATCCTTGGTCGTTCAAGGTGGCGGACAGTCTGCTCAATTCTGCTGATGTCAGTTCACGGCTTACTTTGACATTGCCATTGTCTGCCGTCAGTATCGCACGACCATTGTCACCAATACTCAGACTGCATGTTTTCATGCCTGATACCAGTGAAGTCAAATCTACAGACCGTTCACTGACTGATTGACTGATAGCTGCCTTTTGTTCCTCGGCTTCTTTGTTATCTATTTTCACAGCCAATATCATCAACGAAGAGAAAGCTGTCATTGCCATTTCCAAGATAGGGTCACTGCCAACTGGTAATCCTACACCGCTATCTTCAGACGACAGCAACTTCTTCATCCATGCATCAGGTGACATGCTTTCTGTATTGCTTGGCACATCGGTTTTGTATTTTGCCAACAGGTCATTGCCATTATACAAGGCTTGCTGTTTGATGTTGCCTTTTTGTGCGATTTCTGCCAGATAACTGGATGGATCCACGTCCCGACTTGTCCCGTCTGCTGCAATTGTTTTTACTCCAAAATACAGATGCTCTCCTGTGGTTCTTGTTCCAGTATTGCCTGTTACACCTATCTTTTGTCCAGCTGACACGGCATCGCCCACTTTTACATTTACTTCCGACAAATGCATATAGGTAGTTTGCACCTTGCTGCCGTCCTCACGATTGTATTCCACCGTGATACTTTTTCCTCCTGCTGTATTCACATTCTGGTTGACGGCTACCACCTTACCGTCATTCTCGGTTGCTAATACGGCATCATGCTTACAACGGATGTCTATGCCTTTATGCATTTGCTGCTTGCTCTTGTCCATCGGATCTTGACGCATACCGAACGGAGAAGTGATGAATAGATAGGTTTCACGGAGCAAAGGGAATGAATACTTGCCATTTGGTCGTTTGTCTTGTACTCGTTCTTCGCTTGTTGCTTGTCTTGGATTGTTCTCCACTCCGAATGACTTCCCTTGCGCCTTCATCTCGCTCATCACTTGCTGGTCATACTTCTGTAGCCCATTCCGCTCGATGATGTCCTGCAAATGTGCCGCATATCCCATACCTGATGCGTACCCGGCTTTGGCTATCCCTTTAGTCCAACCCTTATAGTCATCTGGTAACAGCTGAAAGCACTTGGCATAACGCTGATTATTAGCGAGGAACTTGGAATGATGCTCGTAGCTGTCTGCCACAGAACTGTATTTGCAAAACTTTTCATTGGGCTTATCATCCGTATATACCAGATATTCACCTCCGTTCTTCAACCACGAAGCTGTTGCTTTGATGCCAAAGTGATTATTCCCTAATCGTGACAGTTCACTCTCTCCATTACTGCTTTCCAGCATGCCTTGCGCTAAGGTAACGGAAGCAGGAATGCCATAACGCTTCATCTGCTCCATAGCCGCCTCTGCATATTTGTCGGCGTATGATTGGTTCTTGCTCATTGTTCTTATTACTTTTTGTTATCCTTTTACTGTTTTTAATCTCATTGGTATACCTACCGCTTCATTCCTCTCGATGGTTCTACCAACTCTTTCACTTCCTCCTGCTTGTGCCGTTTGGGCTCTTCCAACATATCGCAGATGGCTACTCGTTGTCCTTCCCGTATCAGTTTGGGCAGGTAGGTGTCAAGGGCATGGTATGGAAATCCTGCCATTTCTTTGATATTGCCGCTTGCTCGTTTGGTCAGCGTGATTCCTAATATCTCAGACCCTTTGCGTGCATCTTGATTGTACATCTCATAGAAATCACCAATACGGAACAACAATAATGCATCTGGGTGCTTGGCTTTCAAGTCATCCCATTGCTTTTTTATGCCAGATGCATTCTGCTCTTTCTTGCCTTGGGCTTCTTGTGCTTTCTTTTCCTCAGTTGCTTTTTCCTCCTTGACCTTCTCCTCGGATTTGTCTTGTTTGTCTTCTTCCTCGTGATATTCCCGGTGTTCCTCTTCATGCTTCTCTGTGGTTCCTTGCTGTTCCTGCTTCACCTCGGTCTCCACTTCCTGTTTCTCCGATGATGTCAGTTCTTGTTTTTCTCCTGCTTTCAGCACGTCAGCAAATAGGGTTGCTGCCAAATGGGTTTTATAGCTGTTTCTGTCTTCTGCTACCCATAACCGTTGCCATTGCTGTGGGGTAATGCATCTGGGCTTCATCTTCTCTCCGTCGATGGTTGCTGAACAAAGAATGCCATTTTCTTTGGTCTTGAACACGCATACACGCTCTATGCGGTTCATATCAATGTCTTGGTCATTGCTCCCGAACAGGTCCACTTTCAAGTCAGGTTGTACGGCTGCACGATGGTGATACTTGTTTGCCAACTCCATCTTTACTGCTTCAAAATTATCCATCGACTGCTTCAGTGTACTAAAGAACTGGTTGATGTCTGCCTTGTCTGGATATATGCTATATCCGTTCTGTCCCTCGGGCTTGATATACAATGCCCAACGGTTTTTGTCGTCTTGTATCATCTGTACTTGACTGAACCCAACATCCTTGGCTCGCTCTACAGCAGGACTGGCATCTAATGTGGATAGATGTTCCAACGACCAATTTTTCAGTCGGGCGATGTCCACTTGCTTGTCTGCAAAGTAACTGTCATCGGGGCGATACCCCAATGATCCGTCAAGATTGTAGAAGCGTACGGTTTCGATGCCTTCACGTTCCAATGCTTTCTGGATGCGTTGCTTGCTCATGCCCTGTATCTCATTGTTCACTTCTAATGAGGCTCCTGACGGCATAACCACATCGGCTGTCTTTTTCTCCTTGTCGATGACCAATACGATGGTCTTGTTGTCTTTGTCGGGATGCTGTTTGATTTCATCCGCTATGAGATAGTGTTTAGGCAACCGGTCCATCAGTTCTTTGGTCTCTCGCTGATTTCGCATGGTGGAGTATTCCATCTTTTCTCCTTGCTCTGCCTTGCGCATCACTAAAAGGGCATTGTTTACATCACTCTCTACAGCATCTATCAGGCAGGGATTTTCCTTCAACTCACGAACCCAATAATCTGTCAGATGCAAGCCTTCTTCTGACAATCGCGCTGGCAGTCCCAACTCCAACATTTTCACTCCAGAAGCTAATTCTGCCACCAATCGTTCTCTTTTTATGGCATCCTCCGATGGAGCTGTACCATTTTTCATCACCATGCCTTCACGTGCCAACCGCTGTTGATGTCCTGTGGCAGAGACAATCTGGCGCAATGTTTCTTGCACATAGTCATTGTAATGCTCAAAGTCCTTTTGGCGTGGCATATACACTGCATCCTTTTCCGTGTCATAATGTGCGACACCACTGCCGTCCGTACGTATGGGTACCAGATTGTCACGCATTTTCAATAGGAAGTCATTGAAGCGAACATGCATGGCTCGATCATCTCCTTCTCCCAAACCTCGCTCCTCAGCTGTGCCATAATCTGCCAACAGTTTTTTGTATTCTTTCTCATTGGCAAATGGCATTGTGGTTTGGTCAATGCAAAACAGTGTGCGTATCTCTCGATTGTGTACACCTTTATATTGCTTCTGCTGTTCTACATCTAATGCCTGATAGTCGTTTCGACTGATAATATCCTTTGGATTGTTACGATTGACGTATTGGTTCCAATTATAGAAAAGGAACGGTACTCCTCGTTCATGTTCCCTTACCGCCACTCCTTGTCTTTTTGCCTCACTGAAAGGCATAAAAAGGTTGGTCTTGCTACCAGACTTGTCCGAATGCAATGACATGATCAATGCATTGAACGGACTTACTGTCAATCCCTTGGGATAGAAACTTGGATAGGTCTTACCCGATGCGTTCAACCAATATCCTTTTGCTGATGGCGCACTGCCCAACGCCGTAGATAGTAATTCCACTTGTCTCTCTGCTGCCGTTTTTTCTGCCTGACTCTTGTCTTTCATATTGTGCTTTTATTATATTCTTATTGTATTCCTCTTGATCTGCTGACTGTCTCACGCTCCTCACGACCATTCTCATACTGCTGCATGGCCACAGATTGCATCTGCTCATTTTTTGCAAGTATTGCATTGGCAAGGGTATTCAACGGCAACGCCCCTGCCTGATATGCATCCACCACGGTTTGTGGCAATTGAATGGTACAGGGCACTCGGTCGATATGTACAATCAAACAACTGCCTTTTAGCACTGGATTGCTTAAACGTGGATTCAATGGCTCGTCTGCATATTGCCTGTATGCGACTTGTCGATTGCTTGCTGCATATCTATCTGGCACTACGCCTTCATTGGCTTTCCTCTCCAATGCTTCATGCCCGGCTTTATTTATCAGATTGGCTCCTCCCATACCTATCAATATCATTTTAAGTATCGGATTCTTCACGAACATTCCTGCCACAATACTTGCCAATGGTATCATGCTGTTGTCCATGTTCAAGGACTTTGTCTTGCCTGTAAGCAATCCTACTAACATATCTGGCAACATGGCGAGCACATAGCCAAGGTTATGGGTGATGTCGCCGAAACCGTCCAAGCCGAAATTTGCCAACAGTCCTTCCCATCCGTTTTCATTGGCTTGCTGCAACTGATAGGTTCGATCCTTATCTGATGATGCGTCAACTGGTTGTACTTCCCCAGAACCGTCAGTTACTTGTTCTTTTTCCGTTCTCTTGCGCTCTGCCTCTTTTTGTTTTGCCGCTTCTTGCTGAGCTTTATCCTTTAGATAGTCATCTTCCTTTCCTGGCGCTACAATCAATGGAACGTCCTTGTATTTTGGATCCTTACGTATGTCTTTGAGCTTCAGAAAGTCCGTATTGGGTGTAAACACCGGGAATGGGGATTTGTTATTGCTGTTTGTTGTCCATGTCACAGGCTTGTATTTTTTTGTTGGTAACTTGATTTTATGTGATAACTGTCCGTTAAGCGTTTGCAGGAAACCTCCAGATTCTTCAAGTTCATTGGCATGTTTGCGAAAGCCGTTGAAGACATTGCCGTTACTGCCAAAGATTCCTTTGCTGATGCTTAGCTCCATTACCTGCTCCTTGCGTTGCTCCGTACTGCCAACGGTTTTGTCTAAGGCATATCCTAATGCTACATCGCAGCCAACGAACTTGGCGAAGGTTGTCCAACCATTAAAAGCTCCCATCGATACGGCATCTACCGCAGAACCTGCCACTCGTCCCGTAACTTTCTCTGTGTTGCTGGGCTTATAGGCTTTCTCGCTTCTTGCCTCAATCTCTTTGGTTAATGGGGACTTCATCAATTCCTCAGTAAATCCCCAGATACTTTGCTTGGCTGCCTTTCGCATGATGTATTCCATCGATGATTTGGGTATGTCATCCACAACCAATTTGTTGATCATCAGGTCTTCCATCCGCTGACCGATATAGGCATATGCCAAATCGCATCCTATTTGTTTGGATAGTGCATCGTATTTTGTTCGTCCGATTTGTTCCACCACGGCTTTACGCCATTCTGCTGACAACAATGCGAAGTCACGCTGCATCGCTTTGTCGTTTTGCATTTTTTCATTGCACATCTTGAGATAGTCCTCGGTGGTCTTGCTGTTCCACTCGCCAGCTGTGCGCACTGCTTGCCAACCCATGTCTATCAACATAGGATTGGATGATGCCATGATACCTGCCGGACTACGCTGGTAGTCTGCCAGTTCCTTGACTTGCTTGTCGTTCAATGTCTTTCTGACTTGTTTCATTACAGACAAGACACTGCCTTCAAAGTAATGTTGCAGACTATATTCTATCTCCGCAAATCGTTTGCTGTTCTTTATGCTCATTGCTTTGTTTCTTACAGGGTTTGGTTCAACAGTTGCTCTTTGGTCTGCTCTATCGCATGATGGTATACTTCCATCTGTTTTGGGAAATATTCAGTTAGCCACTCGTCTTTCTCTATGCGGTCAAGAATAAACAGAATGGCTTGCTGACGTTCTATCTCCACAGAACTCTCTCCGTTCTCATGATTGTTGAACCAGGCTTTGGTCCACCATCTTACTCCTGCGCGGTCGGGGTATACGCTGACTATTCTCGGTATGTCGAAGCTCTGAATGTCCACTTCCAAATTCATTAATGGATCGATGACTCCACTACTGCTCAGGAGGTCGCTGTGGACTTTTTTTTTAATGCTTCATTCAATGTGGATAGGAAAACATTGTGGCGCAACGCCAAATAGTCAAGAAAATCCCCAATTAGGAGATTCTGTACCTTACATGCCAATGGTACACTTCTCTGACTGATACCCAACGGATTGCTCATGCTTGGCATAACCTCAAAGAAGTAGCGTTTCATGGCTCCCAACGAGAAAATATTACGTAGCGATTGTTCCCGATGGGGCGACAATGCGTATTGTCCATGCCGTAGGTCATCCATATATAAAGGCAGATAACGCAGCATCAATGACTCGATTTCTTCTCTGTCGTTGTCATATTGTGTGGCGATGTTCATGTCAAAATCGTCAATGTCTATCGCCCCGATCCTTCCTTGATGTTTCAATGCTTTAATATTGCCATAAAGCATGGTCAGGAATTCCAACGGATTCAGCTCCTCTCCGTCGAATTTTACACTGATATGCAATCGGTCGCTGCTCAGGCTTACTGCTTGTCCAGCTACTACTGGGTCTCCGAAGTTGGCATACACATTGGCAAGGTGTCCATAGATCACCTCGTATTTACCATATCGTATCGTTTGGTATATGCCGTGTATGCTGTCACTGCCAACTCCAGATACGGTGCCACTTGCCACTGCGGACAGAGGATAATGGTTGACCATAAAGTCCAGTCCGTGATGAAAGAACTTTTCTCCTGTAGATGGATGTGTCTGTTCTCCATATCCCAATGTCATTGCCACTTCTTTACCAGGCTGCTCCTCAAACGGCATACAATATCCGCTCTTGGACTGTAATATCATTTCTTCTGTATATTGCATACTTTTTCTGTTATCTTCTCATTCCTCTTACTTGTGTGTCTTCGGCAGTAGCCACTGCTGCACTACGCCTTTCTCCTGCGCTACCACTTCCCATCATCTGATTGAGGTTGGCATTATTGCCCACCAACATCATGCCGAGCATGGTTCCTGCTATTTTGCCCAACCATCCGAAACGACCAAAGATGAGATAAGCTGCTGCCACCAGTCCCGCCAGACTCAATCCTGACACTTTGCCTTTGCCGAGGTTACTGAAGAAACTGCCGAACATATCCAGTCCGTTTCCATTGAAGATATTGCGGAAGAACTTGCTCATGCCGCTCCACTTGCTGTTGATGTCGCCCATGGCATTGTTCATGCTGTCTACCGCTTCTCCTGCCTTGTCTTTCAATTCCTTTACATCGCTGGCTGTTCCTGCAATGGCGTTGGTTGCTTCTTCTCCGATAACGGCATCACTTATAATGCGTGTCACACTCTTGTCTGTGGTGAGCTTTTCCCAACCGACATATCCTACAGCTCCTCCTACAGTGGCTGTCTTTACCGCTTTGCCAGCGTGGTTCAGGGTTTGTGACGGATGAATCACAGAATTACCTATAGACTTTGCAGAGGCTTTCGCTCCAGTCTTTGCGGCTCCCAACGCCTTGCCACCTACTGTTAATAGTTTACTCCAAAATGACATATTCTATCGTTTTTTGTTATTTCATTATTTATTTGACCTCATATCTGCCTTATCCGACCTACTATTAATAGCCTTACAATTCCCTACAAAACTTTACTATGCCTACCTTCATCCTCAACTTAGGAAGGCTTAAAGAGGCTTATCTCAGCTTATTGCTAAGGCATCACGTTTCGTCCGGCTTGTTTCCATCTTCTTTTTGCAGCATTCACGATTTCTTGTTTGTTGGCTTTTTGTGGCTTTGATCCTTCGTCTATCTCCAACCATATATCCCCCATACTTGTGTACTTCACAGCTTTTGTTAGTCGTTGCAGTTTCTTGTTCATCACTTTCAATTTCGGACGAATTCCAAACACTACTTCCATACGTTCTTTCTCTGTCATCTTATTCGTTGACAGACATACTGTTCGTATGTCATTTACGATTTCTACGCTGTTCAGTATCAACTCACGATAGATTTTATTGCGCTTGGTGGATAACGCTACGGCCAATCCATTACTCGGATGGGCATCCAGTTGCTTGATTAGTCCCCCCATGTTATTTGTGAGCTGCGTCACCTCATGATAGAATCCGTATACCTGCGCTGCATAACATACAATCGAACGAAACGAGTCAAGGTAGTTGTTGAACTCTCGATGCAAGTCTGTAGTTGCCTTCACTTCTTCCTTTGTCCAAATATGCCCTGTGGTCATCATCAACATCACTTGTTCTTGGTTCTTCAACTGTTTCTCTGCCTTGTTGGTGTACATCAGTATCATTCCCGTCAACGTCGGGTCTGACTGGGCATAGGTTTTGTCAATGCTCATTAGCATCACTATCACCACTGCTCCTATATATTTTACAACTCCCATTTATTCCATTGCTCTTTCGTACAACATTGTATTTGTCCTATCTTACTTATCCGTTCAATCCTGTTCATTGCATATTTTTTTCATCAATGGCTTAGTCGGCATAAAGAGGCTTAGAAAGGCTCATTCACCTACAAACAGTCAATTACACGCTATGAATCAGTCTGCCTAAAAAGGCTCAATAAGACTTATCCTACAAAGGGTTCTTATTCTCCTGTCACTTGTGCTGCTCTTCGCCATCGTCCCATTGCTTGCCTTGCAACATCTGCATTGTTTCTGTCTATCATTCCTGCCGTAGCATTATTCCATACGTCATTGAATGTATAGTAGCGTATGCTCAGATACAACCGATGGAGTTTCTTGCTGAAACAGCTGAGTTTGTCGTTCAAAGCCCAAAGGGTCTTGCTTCGGTCAGCTCCTGTTATCATGTTCTCGTTACCTCCTTTTGATACGGCATCGTTCAGCAAGGTAAAGACTGATACCAATTCTGTAGCTGTCTCAATATACAGGTTGTTCATTGACATACTGGCAACAATGCCTTGCGGATTATTGTTGATGGCTTTGCGCAACTTGCCTAAAGTGATGAAGATTCTCACTCCATCATCATATAGATGGGTACAGGCTTTCAACGAAGAGGCGTAACCGCTGATGTCTTTCAAATAGCTGTTGTATTGTTTCTGCCATTTGTGCATTTGATTGAACTCTGCTGCAATGGTATTCTGCAATATAGCTGTTTTCTTCTGACCATTGATCTGACTGTCTATCTGCTTTTCCAACAGTTCATTACCCTCTGCCAGTGCCATCCATTCCAATGGATTTGATGCAGTTATCTGTGCCTTTCCATTCATGGCTGTTCCCAGAGCTATTCCCATCACCAATATCACTCTTCTCATTTTTACCTCCTCATTCCTCCTGGTTTTCTTTCGTCTGGTACTCCCAATGGCTCAAATTCTCCTTCCAATGATTTGATATGCTCCTCACTTGGTTTGTCCAACAACACATCATTCCAATCTTTTGCCCACATGGGGATTGGCATGACTCTAACGTTGTCTGGATTTATACCTTGCTCTTTCGCAATTTGTTTGAATAGCTCCACAAATTCACGTCCTGCCTTATCGTTATCAAAGCATAGATAATGTTGAGCTTGCGGTGTGGCTTCCAACATTCCTTTTATCTGTCCTTTGGTAGGTGAACCGCCAGTAGATACGTATATGCCCTTACGTGAAAGCTCGGGATTTTGCTTTATTGCCTCACGGTGTATCTGATAAAATGCCATTGCATCATAGGCACTCTCAAACCATCCGACACCACCTACACGATCCAAAGGTTCGTTCTTCAAGTTGGCTATCCACAGACCTTCACTTCCATTGCTGCCCTCGGCCTTGCCTTTATATGTGCTGCTTCCATCCATTCTTGGACGACCGCGTTCTTCCAGTCCGACAATGGTGTTGTCTCCCGGCTTGGTCAACGGAAAAGCCAAATTGGTATATTTCAATCCGTCGTTCCTGTGTTTGGTAGCAAGAACAAAGTGCTTGTTAAAGGCATACTGTGTATACAGGTCTATACCTCTTGGCTTGAAGTAGAAATAGAATGGCTTTTGGGTGTTTCTATCTCCAGTGTCAAACTTCAACAAATCATAGTCTTTTAATGAGAATGGCTTACTTGCAGCTTTTGGTGCCAATATCGGGTTGTAGTGCTCTTGCACTGGATTGTTCAACAAGCGGTTGCATACCAAGTTTACCAATCTGTCCGTGGACATTCCTGCTCGATATTCGTCAAATTTTTCTGGATGTTCCTTGATGAAGGAGATTACATTATACAGTTTCTGACGTGGTGGCTGAAAACAGCATTGACCGTTGGGTGTCACCAGAAATTTATCCCCATGCACACGCCTTCCGTCACTGTCTGTCCGCACATACGACGGATAGCGCAATCCATCTCGTTTATTCAGGTTATAACCTGCATCCACGAGCACGTCTTGTATGCGCAATCGCTGCAAGAAGTCATTGTATGTCAAATCTCCGTTCATTAATATCCTCGTCGTATTTCTGTTATTTCCTGATTCATCTGTGCTTCAAAATTTCTCGCTGCCACCTCATTGGGCATGTCTACTCCGGGCTTGAAGTAGGGGCGTGGGGGATGTCTTCCTTCCGTGCAATCTACATAGATTTCAGGATGGGAATGATGGCTCATTCCATGCGCTACTTCTGATGTTACTACGGCTCCTGCTGCCAAAGCTGCAAAGATTTTGGTTCCTAATCCACTGCTTGCTTCAGGACGTGACTTCATGTCCACTTCCTTAAATATGTTGGAAAAGAGCTTCATACGGTGATAGTCATCCACTGCCATAAACTTGTCATATTGTTTCTGGCTTATTTCATGACTGATGGATTCTCCGTTGATAATGGCTGTCATGCGGTATTTCACATCGCCTTTTTCTTGTTGCTTTGCTGATTGTCCCTGCTCTTTTGCTTGCTCGCTTGCTGCAACTGGTACTTCTGTATTCTGTATCTTTTCGACATATATTTCGTCCACTTGCACCTCACGTCCGTTCTTTATTTCTCGGTACCAACCTTTACTTTCGTCCAATAGGTTCAGGTCTTGTCCGTTTACCGATGCGTCACCATGAATCTGTGGCTCTCGCTCCATAGTCAGTTCTTCGTCTTGTCTGGCTTCAACGACAGGTTGCTGTCGTTGCTCCATTTCTTGCTGCACTTCTGGACGCAATCCAATGTTGATGCGCTCTTTGCTGTTCAGCATATCCATGGTAACCTTGTCTGCAAAGTCATCTTTGATTACATTGTTCAGTATGTTCAGTCGTTTGTCTATTGGCATTTGCTTGATGGAGTTGTTGGTCAGCGCCTTCAACTCGTCCTCTTTCAAGTCATACACCATATCTACATTCGTGGCTTTTGACTGGATGGTAAGCGTTTTGCTCTGCTCATCAATAATGATACCATGCGATGAAAGACATTCCTGCCATTTCTCGTTGGAGAAATAGACTGGGGATGTTATCAACTCCTTGTAGGGTTTGGCTGGTTCATTACTTCTTGGTCTGCTTACCACTGGTGTTACCACTGCTTGCAGATTTTGCAGTACATCTTGACTTACAACTGGCTGTTGCGCTTGTCCCTTATAATAGAACCCGTAACCGCCTGATTGCAGTTCGCCTGGATTCATTCTTCTGTCCCAACGCTCTGACACCATTGGGGCTTGTGGATAGAACAGTTGACCGCCAACTCTTCGGAGATGCCAGCCATCCTGCATTCTCGGTGTCCATCCCAAAAAGTGAGGAGGGTGCATACAATACCCTCCTGTTCGTCTATACTCACCAATTCCTACACGATACCCATGTAGTCCCATTGCTACACGTCCGTTGGCATTACGGGCATGCACGAAGTTCTTAGGCAGATAAAAGTCATTGCCTACAACACTCGTGAAGGTATTATAGGCTGTCTTGTTGGCATAGCTGGTTCCCCAGTCTGTCAATGCAAGCATTTGCTTCTCGGTGAGCCTGTATGTGAGCAACGGACTGTCATGTCCCTGCACTGCCAACTGATACCCATTGCCATCGGCAATGATGTGCGCTTGCATACCATTGCGCATAAGCAGATCACGCAACTCTGGGGACAAGTCCATCTGCCTTGGATTCAATTGTTTTCTTATCGCCATCCTTTTCTCGTGTTTTTAGTGATACTTCTACGCATCCCCTCGCTCCAGTGCTTCTTCCAACAATTTGTCTTTATATGCTACAAACTGTCTCGCACTGTCCTCGCAGATGCACAATCCCTTGTTTAAGCAGTACTGTGTGTATTCTTCCTGCCATTCCTCTGAGTAATGGTTGACATAATCCAACCAACCATATTCTCCTTTCTGAACTTTTTCTACCAGTACTTCCTCTGGATAATATTTGTTCTTTGCCATTCTTCTTGTATTATTCTACTATTCTTTTTTAATGATGTCCGATTCTCGCAAGATGTCCCTCTCGTTTGCGTGACAACTCATTCCACAACTCTTCCGTATAATCATCCTCACTGACATAGTCCAGATTACCGTCATCGTCCATCACCCAACAGCCATAACATCCGAATGTGTATTTATCCCATTCTCTTTTGGTCTGCTCTTGCCATTTCCTGTCATCACCTTGGCATAGTCTGATGCCTGTGCTTTCATTCAGGTCAATGCCAACTGTAACAGGGTCTTCGTCCATTACGAATGTAAGCGGTTCACCATGCTGGATGACTTTTACTTCTGCTGAACTCAGATGCATTTCTCCTGACAGTACTTGCAGGTTGCGACCAATGACTGGTGTGGGGGCATACATCACTTGGTTGGTCTCTGCATCCAACTGCACGAATGCTTTGCTCTGTTTCCCGTCAATCATCATGTCTGTAAGGATGGCTTTTCCTGATAGCAACTGCTTCTGTTGCTCCTGATCATATTGCGCCAAAGGTGCTTGGCTCAGTACTGGATAGAACATTACGTCTACCTTTCCATCTTCCATGCGTACAAAAGCGAAACGTGTTCGACTCTTGATAACATTCTCATTTTCATCCTCCACCTGTATGGGCAGTACTGGCGAACGTCTTCCCTGACCAATGTCTTCCAATACATGCATGGGCAGGTCTTCAATCATTTCTCGTGTCAATCCGTACTTGGCAAGTGTCTCATACGGCACTTCATGTTCTTCTATTCTTGCTTTCATATTTGATTGTATTTATTGATTTTCAACTGTGCAGTCTTTTGCCTTCAACGCAAATATACGCCACACATCAGCAAAATTATATTGGAATGCGGCCATTACAAGAATATCGCTCATTCTTGGAGCTTACATTTATGCTAATTTATAATTCAAGTATGATAATCAATGAATAATCATACTTGATTCTTATTTGATGTTATATTTTCGTTCCTTCAATCTTCGCAGTTTTGCCTTTCCTTTTCCTAGTACTACTTTTGTCTACATGAAAAAGTTTTTATTGGTCTTCATAACTGCTGTCGGACTCCCTGTATCTACAACAGTTCATGCTCAGTTCTACTCCGTAGATAATCATAATCGTCGTTACAAGGTTAAGGTCGTAACACCACAGACAAAAAAAGAGGCACCACTTTCTCGTGATACCTCTTCTATTAAGCTGCCATCAGTCATTGACTCAATGGCTACCAATGATTTTACAACAAATAAGCCTGTTACTGCAAGCTCACAAATCTCGTTTCCTCTTCAAAATATTTATATTACGTCACCATATGGCTACCGCAATGACCCATTCACTGCCAAGAGAAAGTTTCATAACGGTATTGACCTGCGTGCCAACTATGAACCTTGTTATGCCATACTTGACGGTATTGTAGAACGCATCGGCAATGATAAACGTTCTGGCAAGTTCATTACTCTTCGTCATGGTAACTATACTATCAGCTACTGCCATCTCTCGCACATTCTCGTTCCGCAGGGTAGACCAGTCCAAGCAGGTACTCCAATCGCCATTACTGGTTCCTCTGGTCGATCCACCGCTCCCCATCTTCATTTGTCCATAAAATACAAGCGTAAATCTATAGATGCCAAGGTGTTATTGGACTATATCGCCCAGTCCAAATAGCCCCAATAATTTTATTCTGTTCGTCACCACATCCATTTTCCATGTGTGCCCACAGTTTTCAAGCCCCATCGATTTTTATCAAAACTCATGTCATGCCATAAAACTCAAAGGCAGATGCCCAAGACTCTCCATCTTGCACATCCGCCTTTGCCTATACTCAATTTATGAAGCTACTTCTTCACTCCGTATATCTCATAGTCCTTCTTTCGTCTTTCTACTATCGGAGGATTCTTCCAGTCATAGTACATATCAAACCATGTTGATGATTCTTTTGGTTTCATACTATCACTCAGCACAAAATGTTTGCCGTCCAATGACCGTTGCTGTATGTAATAATGGTGTTGTCTATATGCCGTCTTGACGAATACTTCTCTTGGCCCCAGGAAGCAAATGTCATCGTACATCCTTATCTCTGCTCTTCTGTAAGTTTCACCATTGTTTCTTCCACGTCTCATATACACTCCCCCGATCTTCAGGAAATCCATGAAACCAATGGTGACAAATTCTGGCTTTCGGGTTAAGCAGGTCATATTCTCCAAATATACCCAGTATTCCTTGCCTTGCTCCGTAAAATGAAGCAGGGCGTTGTCCTGCAGCTCTGCAAACTCATACGTCTGTTCTGGCTTTTCCATTGGTTTGTACAGTTCTGTGCGTACAATGTATTTGCCTTCTCTGTTCTGAACTATTCTTATACCGTATGCCTGAGGGTATATCTTAGCATAACTGCCTAATGACTCCCATTTATCCAGCCAATTTCTTCGATAATATACTTGGTAATTGTTCTTCGTGACGCAGGTTACTCTCAGATTGGTATGTTCTTTATAGTCAGCTAACTGTGTTCTGCATCCGATGTAATCTATTTTTATTTCTGGTCTGAAAAAAATTATGTACTGTTTCTTTTCCTCTTCAAACTGCTTGACTTCTTCTTCCCATGTGTTTCTCTTTTCTACTAATTCTTCAGCTGTCATAGGATGCAACATGGTATCCCAAGCCTTGCGCCAAGCCAAACCTCCTTGCTCGTCTTCCCAAATCGACAGGTCTTCTATTTTCTCCTTGAACATGTATAGTCTGTCTGGCTCTGATGGCTGCACAAAGAAATTGCGGAACCGCAGCCCTTCGTCTGTCCCATTATTCAACGCATTCCGCAACACAAAACAGTTCTCGTCCATCCGACGTGTCTTTACTCTCGGATAGAGGCGCTGTCCGTCTGTAGTGGAAAACTCTAAAAAAACATGCTTCTCGATTCTCGGTCGCTTGAAGTATCGCACACCATTACGCAAGTCCATCCATGGACGTTCTCTGTCTATCTTCCGTCGAGAATACAGCTTGGCTATTCCGTATGCTTTCAGTTCTACCTTATTATATTCACAGGGTAACACTTCCTTGCCGTCCTTATCCACAACACCAGACAGCCCTTCCTTATTGCTGACTATCTCGTAGCCGTATGCTTCCTCCAAGTCCATACGTTGCCCCTCATGTGTCATCACGGTAATTAACTCTGTTCGTGCGTCCGAAGTGATTCTCTCTTGTTCGTTGCAAATGGAATAGGCTATGTTATACAGCCCTTCCACTTCCTCTGTCAGAATGCCTTTACCAGCGACACGTCCCTCAAACATGGCTTGCCAGTCTCTGTCATCTGACGGTAGACCAAACAAACGGTACAGCCCGACATTGTCCAATATCAAGCAATACTTCTTACCCTCAAACACACGCATGCCACGTCCTACTTGCTGCAGATACTTTGCTAACGACAGTGTGGGTCTCGCCAACTGGATAAACTCTACATCAGGACAGTCAAAACCCTCTCCGAACAAATCAACGTTCACCAACACTTGTATGTTGGCTTTCTGTTCCAAGGTCTTATCCCTCACGTCTGCCTTATAGTCTGCACTCAGTGTTTCACCTAATGGCTTAGTAAGGTCCAGAGAGGCATTGCAAGGCTTACTATAATAATCTCCTACACTTGTTTCCTTAAACCTTTCAATGATTGCTTTTCTTTCTTCAAGCGGTGTCTTGCTGCTTATCGCCACTGCATTTATGCTATGCTGTCTGTACGCTTCTGCTATATGTTCCGCATGGGCTATGTCTATGGCGTAAGTGATGCCTTTCTTGTTTGCAGCATATCTTATCACCGTATCGCAAAGCCTCTCGATACTTGGCTGCACATTCATTTTCTCACTCATCTCTCTCAGCGAGAAGTCTCCGTCGGCACCTCGTTTCTTCAGCGAGTTCACCAAGCGCCAGTCCTCGCTGTCCTCTCTGATGGACATATAGTCATACAGCGATAGCCAACCATCGGCAATAAACTTCTTTGCTGACCACGACTGCAGTAGCACGTCAAACAAATCGGTGAACCCTCGTTTGGTCAGTCGGCAGGGCGTGGCTGTCAGTCCCAGTTTCTTTGCCTCAGGATAAGCATCCATCACCTCCTTATAGGTCTTCGCCACGGCATGATGCGCCTCGTCGATCACTATCAATGATGGAATTTCCTCCATTTCTTGATAGTGTCTCGACAGCCATTGTATCGACATTACCTTTATACGGAATTTTTCCGACAAGAGGGATGTGGTGGTCTCAGAAATAGAGGAGGAACTGCTTAGCATGGTATCGAGCGTTTCTCTTATCTGCTCTACCAACTCACGACGGTGTACCACAATCCACACACATGGATTCTTCACTCTTCGTTCTTCTCTCTTCACTTGCTCCGCCAAAAGCACAGTTTTTCCCGTACCTGTCGGCATCTGCACCATAACGGACTGACACGACCGAAAAGCCGCCTCAATCCGTTCACTCATTTCTCTTTGATAGTCGTATAGCTGAATATCCTTCATATCAACTTCGTCTCGGTAACCACATCGAGGGTATTTCTTTATGGGTCTTCGAGTTGGCATTAGTAATGTCAATCAGTATCAGATACCACTGTTCTTTTCTTCGGTGCTCTCCAGATATATAGTAGACTTTATTGGGTTGGTCTCTAAGTATCATATACAGGTCCAAGAACTGGAATATTCTGTCATTTGCCACGCATTCCCGATGATGCATCGGTATGCCTGCCATGTCTCTGTTTTTATAGAAATAATAGTTATAGCCAACTCTCAGCACGTCCATGAATCCCATATGCTCTACAATCGGGCGCTCATCAAACTCCTGCATGGTGTACAGATTTACCCACGTGGTTTTGTCTTCTCCTGCAAACACTACTTCTGCTATATTGTCATCTGAGAGTTTTACGCTCTTTAATCCTTCCAGAATGATATGGTGGTCATTGTTGCTGATGGCATACTCGTTGCGCATGAAATGTTCACAGACGTATGCGTCCTTACTGTTGTATTCCTTTCCTCTGTTCTTGTTGATAGCATAATAGGCGTATGTTACAAGGCATTCTTCTCCATTGATGGTTTTATAGATGCTGTTGCTCTGCTGTTTGCGTTTTTCCCCAGTAATATATTCTCTTCCATAGGTTGTCACGTCCTGCATCGAGCCTTGCGCATTATCCATATAGAGATATTGCTCCTTGGTGCCTACTGTCAGTGGTGACCATGGGTCTTTTCGTCCTACGTATTCAATGGCTTCATTTTTATTGTTCAGCAGGTAGTACTTCGTTATGTCACCTTCTGTCTGACTGACTAACTGCCAGTTAAAACGCATATCATCGTAGGTCTTATATATCCCATGCATATTGTCACCAATACGGATATAATTCCCATCCTTTATATAACCAAACTTTGTTTTTCGCATAATGTAATTAGATAATCGAAATAATCTTAAATGGCAGTTCCACAAATTATTATCTACGCATTAAATCAATTTCATGCGCTTTATCTCTTCCATGTTTTCCTTGATAAATTCACTGACTTTCTTGCCGTTGTTCGGGTATATTATGCTTATTCGGATGCTGTCATCCAACGCCCCATATACCTCGTCCACCAATTTATTGAATGGGCTATCCTTACATATATCCGGCAGCCATAGTATTACGTCTCCACGCTTTACGGTTACATGATAGTCCTTTATCAGATAGTGTCCCACCAATTCCCTTATCTTCTTTTCTATTTCAACACTATTCATAATTTTTCATAGATATATTTGATTCATCCGATATTCAAAGTTTTGCAATTTGGATCTTATAGAGTGATTTGCAAGCCCCAACGGTTTTTATTCTGTTTATCGCCGTATTTGTTTTCCGAGTGGCACTTCGTGCCACAGCTTTGCATTCAGCTAAAGCAGTCGAGAGTTCACTCTCGTAAGGCTTTAGCTGGATGTAAAGCAAGTCGAAGACTCGGAAAACAGATACGGGGTTTATCTCGGTTTTTGTTTATTTCCGTACAATGACTTAATCGGTTTTTGTCTAAAGCCCACCCATTAGCAGGTTTTTGTCAACCAACACCCACTGCCCACTAAAAGGGCAAATCCCCTCTCGGCACCCCATAATCCGTACAACTCTCCATCCCTTCAATCTCTTTCCACGCCTCATGCAAATAAACATTCACATCCTCAGGCAGTTTACCTTCCTTCGCCAACTTCTCAAACTCCTCTACCATGTCTCTTATGGCATATTCTGGACTGTACATATCATCAAAATACTCCCAGTGCCTGTCTATCACAAAGTGTCTACACATGGATTTGGTCAGTTGCAGGAACATCAATGCTGCTGCCTGATATTCTCCAACGGCAAGCAACTTCTCGATATTCTTGTTCTCTTCCAACATCAACTGCCAGATGCAATAACAATCCCAATCCACATTTCTTCTGTTGAAGATCTTCTGTTCATAGTCCTTGTTCAATGGTATCAACGACTTGGCTTCTTTCTCTGCCTCCAGCATCTGACGCTCTTTATCCCGTCGTCTCCGTTCTGCCTCTCTTGCTGCGCGTTCTTCTTCGTCATTCATCTCTCGCTCGATCTTCACGGGCTCTCCTGTGAATTTTTTGCTTGGTGCCAACATCTGTATATTGTTCTGCACTCGTTTGAAATCATCAAACCGTGACAGATGCGTAAAGATATAGGTGAAGACCTCTTCTCGCTTCTCCTCGTTGTTCCATGCTGCCACACTGTCTACCAATGCTGCAAAGCTCGCATATATCAGTTTGCCGATACGTAGCTTGTATTCATTTTGATAATCTCTAATGTCATCCCTATATATCAGCAAAGGCAGATGTTCGCACAATCCCATGGCAATGGCATAAGCAGCGTCTGGTCGTCCTTTTGCCAACACTGCTGGTATCGATTTCTTCTCCCATCGCTCCAATAGTCGTAGCATATACATGAAGTCGTCTTTGTCATCAGGGAAGAAGGTCACCACTTGTTGAAAGTACTTGGCGTATGCTTCTTCAAGGTCTATATACAATCCCTTGGGAACATAGTCTATCTTCGGACGTTCCATACAACTTCGTCGTCTGCGCACCTCGGCTGCTTCATCCAGCTTTTTCTGATGGGCAAGTTGTTCTTCCTTGTCTCTACGAACCGCTTCCAACTCTTCTTGAAACTCTTCCGTCTGCATGGTCTCCGCACATAGCAGCTTGTCTATCTTCTTTGACAGGTATCTGCTCCATGCCTGATAATTGCTTTCATCCACGCAATCGGGGCAGGGTATACCACTCATGTTCCATGTATTCTCAGACAGGTAGAAAATCATGCTGTATCTTTTCTTTTTGCTCATATTCTAAGTTTTATAAGGAATATGGGGTGATAGTAGTATATATGAAAGGGCTTTATTCTGTTTACGACCGTATGTATTCTCTATGCGAAGTTTGCAACCCCCAACGGTTTTTATCGGTTTTTGTTTTTATCCATCTCCAACAAGTATTCAAACCCAAACACAAACGTGTCTCTCTTAGCATCCCCATACAGAAAATCCTCAAAACTGGTAAATGAAGACTGAAACATCTGCCCATACAGCATATTGATTGTGTTAATATGCCAAACCATAGCATTACTATATCGCTGCTCTGTACGCTTGTCTTTCATTACGAGTGTCAGAATATGACATACTGCCTCCAACAGGAACTCATAATACGAGCAATGACTCTCTCTGTCAGGCTCAAAGTAATCCGCATCTTTACAGTGTAGCCTTGCAAGTCGTTCAAGAAGATAGAAAGCGTTTCCTGCCGCCTCCTCATTCTTGCCATCTTCATATTGCTTCATAAAGACTTCAAGCAATGGAACAAATGCCATAGCGGCCTTTTTACCATCATTCCACGTGTTTGGTTCTATCCAAACCTTGTCGATTTCCTCACGCATAGTAGGGGTGAACCCGATAAAACTGTAGTTCTTCCATGACTTCACCGTGCGCATGACAGCAGGATATTTGTTAGGATAATTATTCTTGATGTCTTGCAGCATATGCCCAAGTGTTTCTGCCATACACTTGGCATGCATATATCGTTCTTCATCTGTCTCACTGGCTGCATAGTCACAACAGTCTGTGTACCATTCTTCATGCGGAAGGTCACTCTCCACTACATATTTACGGCTGTCTATGGCTTCTGACCAATAGGTCAGGTAGCGGATTAGTACGTCATGAGGCAATGCCTTCAGCTCTTCTACGACTTTCTGTATTTTCTTGTCTACAACCAAATCGTAATAATCGCCTTCGGCGTTGTAGACGAAATCAAATGAGTCATTGTGCATATTCGTAGCTTTATTATTTATTTCTCTTGTCTTTCCATTCTTACAAAGGCTTTATCTTCAGACAACGTATGTGTATCTATTAAGTCTTACTCACCTAATTGTTTTCATAAAAACAACAATTAAGCCCCCATTTCCTTCATCACTTTCTCCACCTCTTCCAATGGCACATTCAGCATACGCGACACATAAAGCGGAGTAATTTCATCCATCCCACCTGATTGACGTTCCATGCCAATCAAATACTCTATATTCTTTTTAAGGTCACCAAAACTGTTTGAGAATGTAGAAGCTGTTTTGTCTTCCGCTTCCTTTGCTTTGAAAGCATCCAATGTTTCACTTCCATCCTCTCCGTACTTTCCGTCTTTTGCCTCATAAATGACAGAGGGATCCAGTACTTCAACAGTATGCCATGCACCAGGAGGTATCACACAGCCATAATTCCCAATGTTAGGGTCAAGATGGATGCGCTCTTTCTCGTTGCCATTTTCGTCATAGATTACCTCTACAAGTTTACCACACAACAGCAATACATTCTCATTGCTATTTGGATGTCTATGAATGGGAACAACGGTTCCTGGCAGCAATGCGTTCAGAATACGTTGCGAGTTATCATCTGATGTTGTACGTAAGTCGTAGCTCTGACGCAATCGCGGATTCTCCACAGCCTGTTCAAAGAGCTTGCCTAAAAAATCTTTGTTTATTTCCATTATCGTTAGTCATTAGGTAATCGGTTCGCTTTACGAGGTACAAAAAGGAAAGAACAGAATTGGCAAAGCAGTGAGAGCAAACCAAACTTGTTTGAGGTTTGCCGAGTCGTGATGGCATTCGATGAAATCAACTTCCAAATTGTTGCTATAAAGTTTTTCATTATACGTATAGTTCTTATACGAATGAGCGATTAACAGACATCTATGCAGCCTACACATCACGTCCATTAATCGCTCATCAACCGATTGCTTATCTTACAATTGCTTCCTTTATGCTTTCAACGATATACTTCACATCATCGTCTGTCACATACGGACCAGCTGGCAGACAGAAGCCAACCTTGAAGAGTTCTTCTTCAATACCATTGGTATATACAGGAGCACCCTCATACACGGGTTGTTTGTGCATAGGCTTCCATACAGGGCGGCACTCAATCTTCTTGCCCAGCATGAATACACGCAATGCCTCTACATTTTCGTTAGGCTGACAGTCGGTTGTTGCTGAATCAACGGCATGGATTACACCTGCTGCACCACCTACGGCAGTCTTAATAACTTCCTTGTATGCGTTCTCCTGACCTTGTATCTTCACATCCGCATCCAAAGTGGCAGCACAAAGCCAGAAGTTGGCATCATAGCGTTTGTCGGCAGGTTGCTTGTGGATATGTACACCTGGTATGTCCTTCAAAAGTTCCTCATAGAGTGATTGCACATGCTTGTGGTGAGCAATATGGTCATTGAGGACAGTCATCTGACCACGACCGATGCCTGCGCACACGTTCGACATACGATAGTTGTAACCGATTGCCGTATGCTGATAGTAAGGATAAGCATCGCGAGCCTGAGTAGCATACCACATAACCTCGTTGGCATCCTCTGCATTACGGCAAATCATTGCACCACCACCAGAAGTAGTAATCATCTTGTTGCCATTAAACGACAGCACACCATACTTGCCGAATGTACCCAACACTTGTCCATCAAAGCGCGAGCCCATACCCTCAGCAGCATCTTCCACCACAGGAATACCATACTTGTCGGCAATAGCCATAATCTCGTCAATGCGGTAAGGCATACCATACAGAGCCACGGGCACAATAGCCTTAGGCAGCTTGCCCGTCTTCTCTTTACGGTCAATAATAGCCTTCTCCAGCAAAGCAGGATCCATATTCCATGTCTCACCCTCAGAACCTACAAACACTGGCTTGGCACCGAGATAAGTAATCGGATGACTCGAAGCACAGAATGTGAAACTCTGCACCAATACTTCATCAGCAGCCTTCACGCCACAGCCAATCAAAGCCAAGTGAACGGCAGCAGTACCAGCCGACAGACAAACCACCTTGCGGTCAAGCGGCTCTGTACCATCACTCTTACTGTTGGCGAACGTCTCCAAATCCTTCTCGAAGGCATTTACATTCGGTCCCATTGGTACCACCCAGTTGGTATCGAAGGCCTCCTTCACATATTTCTGTTCCAAACCAGCCTCACTCATGTGGGCAAGGCACAAGTAAATTGTTTTTCTTTCTTCCATTGTATATTGTTTTTAAAACTTAGACTTTATCTAATTGGATAATGCTCATTCAAAGAGCAAATACTTTTCTATGGTTTTACCTTTCACTTATTTCAGAATGTCTCTTGTTAGTTTTGCAAAGCACCTATCATTGCTATTCAAATACTTCTTGTGAAAAATGTCTTCACGAATGTCAGACACAGACTTCCCCAACAATCCTGCTATTCGTTTTATTGTACCCTGTGGATACTTCGCCTTTAATTCAAGCAATCTTAACGCCTCACACTTATGAAACTCATATCGCTCTTCTAGATGAAAAAAGTCTACATATTTACGAAAGCCATTCTGACATCGGAAATACAAATAGTAGTTACCTCTTGTCTTAAAAGACGTACTCGGTTTCTTCCACATTCTCAACCTTATCTTCACGTTTTCATCGAATTTATAATCTTCACTAGCAGGGTTGAATTTTTGTTTCTCTACGACATTGTCTCCTAATTCTCTCATCAGTTTTATTCTTGAATTGCAGACTTGACAAGAAGGAACAAAATTAAATAAAGAGAGCCCAACTATGGGACATTTTGTCTTAGGCAGAAAATGGTCTATGTCAAACTGCCTTTTGGCAATATGCGTAGAAGCACTTATTACGTTATAAGTATTTATGTAAGCTAACTCACAGTAGTAGCAAGTAGTAATATGTAGTCCTGTTGCTTTCTCATTAAAGAAATCAGCTATTACAACGTCATACTTATTTGTATATTTAAATATAGCATCGAGTTCCTTATATTCTGTAGACCTTACTTTCTTGCCACTACCTTTTGGATCAAGCATAGTCGATGGTATATGCAAAGCTAAAAATCTATCATACACATCAGCTAGCACGTCTACATCCGCACATAATAGTTCTTCTACAGTTTCACTAATAGTTGTAACATGATTACGAACTTTCCAATTTCCCCAGTCAGTTTCCATCTTTGGCAGAGATACGGCAAATAGTTTCTTGTAATCAGAAACAATTTTAGCAAATTCCATTGATCCTCTTGGAGGATATTTAATTCGTTTCATATAAATTTTGGTTTTCAGAATACCATTCTTCAATCTCGTCCAACATATCCTTTGTTTCCTCGCTTAGGTAGTTGTCACCGATTATTTCTGACACATACTTCAGTCTTGACCATTCCAATTGCTTCTGCCATTCTTGACGTTTATCACAAAACTTCCAATTGCTATCATTTTTCACAATATATCTGACTCTATGATACGTAGAAACAATTTCTGTTATCTTTAGTTGTGCATATTCTCCAATGGTATATGGCAATATGAAGGTATTGTTGAATAGGTCGTGAATATTGGCGGCAAATGTCTTATCAAAAGCATCCACATGTTCCTTTCTTGACATACACAGGATGTTATTATCTGGTATATCACTCAAAACAAACGGAGAATGGGTAATCAGAGTAATGTTTATTCCACAATTTGAAGGCAATTGCAATCCTTTAATAGAGTCAAGCAACAAGCTTATAAAGCGTCTCTGTAAATCAGGATGGAAATAAAGTTCCACTTCATCCAACATGACATTCACATATCCGTATTTATGTGTCGAAACATGGTTTATGTTAGAATTTATATCCTTACTATTCGACTCAATATTTCTCAGATGATAGATTAAATTGCCTAATGTATAAGCAATCTGACGCTCTCCAGAACTCAAACCTTCAAACGGAATTATATCCATGCATCGGATGCCTTTCTCCTTGTATTCTTGCAAATGCTCATTATCTACCAGTTGCAGCGTGACAATATAAGAAGGAGGCGGAAGCAAATCATCTTTGTTTATCTCATGATAATCGTTAGCGGGATATAACTGAGAGCCAATTTTTGACACCATCCATTTATATATGGCATCCACATCTACAACGGCACCTTGCTTTATATAATAATCCTCATCTTTGCAGAATCTGAGATACGCAACAACCCTTCTAATCTTAGCTGTTCTGTGTGATCCGTCCATCAGCAACTCTACAAGCCTTTTCTTAAAGACACCCTCATCAAAGTTTTTTGAAAACGCATATGTCCATAAATCTTCATAATGCTTGTAGGTCCAAATAACTTTCATCGTTTTATATAGCAAATACTCCCATGCTACATCTTCTTCAGCGTATTGCACACTTATCGTATTTTCCCAAAACGAACTGACGGCTCTCTCTAAGACAAATATCCTTTCATTGTCGTCATCATTATTAGGATATTTCTTCTCCAGACAGAAATCGTAAAAAGTATGATACTTATTTTGAATTATATCATAAAAATAGAAAGCTACGATATGATGCGTTTGGTTTATTATGCGAAAAGGAAAGAATTCATGATTTATCGTTCCATCTTCATTTTGTTTATCTCTACGCTCAAAACAAAGCGATATAAGATTCTGCTTACCTAAATAGTTCTCCTTTTGCGCATTGATATAGCCACCATCACGCATTGGATGAATAACCACTGGTGTTTGATACCCATCATTCTTATGAAATACACCCTTCAACCAAAACTCATCTTCCTCATTACAGTTTGTATCATGTTCTAATTTCAATTTCTCTAAACGCTCTGCATTCGTGCGTTCATTGATATAGTCACGATAGTTATAAGCATAAAGAGAGTAGTTGCTGACTAAGGTATAAAACCAATCAGTAAATAAGTGCTTTAAATTTTGTTTGGGTTGAAGAATCTCCTGTTCTGGCTCATTTCCATTAAGTATGCTTATTGTTTCATGCGGCACATAACACTCTGTAATTGGATATTCTTGCTCAGCACGTTCTTGGTTTAAATTTGTTAAGTCTGTTTCATACGTAACTAATTCCAACCTTCTGCCTTTACATGTTAATATTTTGATGTGATTATTTATATAAACAGCCAAAGAGGCATACACATTATCTATATAATGCAGATGCAGTGCGCTTGTATAAACATAATCTTCACCAATAATAGCTGCCGACATATTGTTTGTCAATCTAACAATAGTATCTATCAGTGTACTCTTGCCTGTTCCATTAGCACCAACAATTGCACTGATACCAATATTAATTCCATCATGTTCAGTATCCGAATACAGAAGATAGTTCGAATCAAAAGCATCCTCGTTTACCTCAATCTCTGTAATTCCATCGTTGTTCTCTTTTATTCTAAATCCTTTATTGAAATAGAACCATTGCGAGCTGCCATAAAGGGATTTTTGAATACAATGAGCCTTACGCTCAGCGTCTCTATTATTCCCATCATATGGATAAAAACGGACACCGATTAACTTTAAACCCCTTGATGGAAGGATAATGTTTGTGTCATTTCCAATAGAAAAAGGTTGCATCCAAGGTCGTTCAATACTCATAGCCTTAATGTTTTATAAAACCCAACTTACAGAACGTCCTTCACTGAAGACGTTTTTCCATCGACTGGATATGGATTTTCTTTTGTTTCAATGTTTGTTATGTATGAAATACATATTCTTAAAAAGGTTAAAAAGGAGTGGTTGGCAAATGGTAAAGCCTTTACCAACCATGAAGCTCCTAGCTTCAATCTGTAGTACTACGTTTTATCTCTATTCTATCACTAACATAGTTAGCGAATTGTGCCGAGTCAATGGTAAAAGCAAAGATGCTTTGGTACTAAGCATACACAGGACATAGCCCCGCAAGATCATGAGCTACAGCAAACACGTTTGCTTTGTTTACTCCGTTTCCAGAAAGTAATCTCAAAAACATCTCCCCGCTATCTTTAACTAATGACATAATGCTTGCTACGGGGATTCCAAAAATCCCCATTACATCTAACCCAACAGAAACCAAACAGTTAATACACTGTCCTTTCGGACTTTGAATTGCAGCAAGAACCTTCACTAAAGGTTCTGCTGCCTAAGAAATCAAATGATTCATAAGCATTAATAATTAAATTTATAGTTTAACTAAAACAGAGCTATGCTCCATTGTAGCAGTTAGTGGTTTCGCTCCACAGGACCAAGCCCATTCAATCATACCTACTTTAGCTTTATTTCTTATTTTATCTCCATAAGATAGCTCATTTTTGAGAACAAACGGACGCATTCATGCAACAACTGTGATTACTTATATTATCTTTTAAATTTGAAAATATACAATCGTATTTGTTTCGATTTTTGTATTGGTAAATATAGTCAAACAGAAGTGGTTTGAGAAAATTTCAAGTCCTCATGTCCGATGGATAAATGATGTGTATTCTCATTCTACTTCTGTTTGGCTATAAGTAGCCATTTGCAATATCCATTGCCTTATACTGTTTCTACGCACCTATTAGTTTCAGAAAGTTCTCCCAACAATTAATGTTATAGGAATTCAAGAGTTCATTTACCGTTTTCAAACTATCCAAATGAGAAATTCTTGTTGATGTAAAAGGACTATCTGTTTCCAATAATAACTTATCATTCGGGATACACTCCAGCATTTGTGCAAATTTCTTTGTTCTTGTCATTGATAAGTTTACAGAGAAATAATAACCTCTTTCACATGCTATTTTCATATTTCGAATTGTACCAGAGTACCAATGAAGTATAGGAGTAAATTTGAAGTCAGTACCAATAATGTCTATCACTTCTTTTTCGGCTTCCCTCGAATGAATCGAAATTATCTTGTTGGTGTCATTCTTGCATCTTGCTATCAACTCTGAAAAGAACGCAATCTGTTCTTTTGCATGTGACTTATCCGTAAAATCCAATCCAACTTCTCCTATGTATCTCGCCTCTGCTAAATGCTTCCACATTACAGGGATTTTATTAGGATATTCATGTATTAGTTCAGGGTGAAACCCTAATGCTATGCGTATATATTTTTGTCCATACAACGAAACCTCTTTCTGATACAAATCGGGGAGATTAGTCATTGCAATGGTGTATATTTCATTCTTTGTAATGTTTTCTATTACCCCATGTTTGTCTTTATGTAAATCCAAATGGAAGTGTGTGTCATACAAGTGTTTTGTCATAACGTATCAATGAAATCTTTAAGTTCTGCTAATCCTCTTTGATACAATTCAGCAAATTCTTTTCGATGATGTGTTATTGGTCCCGATTCTTGTATCGCAAAAAGTGGATTCTTCTTTCGGGTTAGCCCCAATTTATATGAGCGTAAATTAGTTTCTGCCTCTATATCCTTATAATTAGGGTCACGATAAAACGATTCGTCTTTCAAGCCTGCTTTCAATATGGCAGCTCTTCTTATGGTACATGGTAAGCATACTCCGCAATGGCTTGATTCTTTTTCTTTTTTCCAACGTCCCAAGTCTGGATGCGAGCATGACATCGTTAATGGATAATTGCTTTTCAGAAAATCAAAATCCTTACATTCCAACATCATTTCTCCTTTGGTCTTGAACTGATATGGATTGACAATTGCGATTTTCAAGCCTAATGAATTCAATAATTCCTGCAACAATCCCATAAAATACGGATGGGTTGTACGAGTACTCAAGCTTCCCATTCGATGTTCGGTCAAAGGTATATTCATAGAGATAACTCCATTTTCTGGAATATACAACTTCACCGGCTTATTCATACCCGATGCCAATAATATGGCATGAGAGAAAAACAATAAGGAACGAGACCTTGTGGTGTCTTCCTTGCCACTTTTGGGAGCAGCATAAAACTGATAGAATCGTTTCGGTGAAACTTGAAAGTGTTTTTGCAGAGAACCTATCACTCTTTTTTGATAAACACTAACCCCCTTGCCACCATTGTAATTGCCAACAAATATTGGATTTACATTGCTGGATAATAAATCTATTGCCCCAATGAAGGAATCAAGACCTCCAGACAACATACAAAATACATTTGTATCAATCTTATGAGTAGAATTTCTGAAATAGTATCTGCATTTTTTATATTTATCCTCATCGTCAGTAATACAAATTCTATCTCTGAAATGAAACATCCAATCATCACCGGTCAGGAAATCAAGCATCCGCTTCAGCAAATCAGAATTTGCATTCCATTTACCAACATTTGCAACAGGCATGTATATTTCTATATGTCTTGTCCATCCGTCTGGTTGTAAACTTCTGAGAACAGACCTATCTGCATAGAAAACCATGAGCGAAAGATAGAATAAGTCTAATGCCTCCTTCGTAAATACGTATGGTATACTATACAATTGCTTCGACAATTTCCAAAACGTGTAATTGTACTGTTTGTTGTCATTCAGATTTATGATCTCAGCTCCATCTATATGAAAGGAGTCTGAATTAAAAAGCTTACATACAAATGTATTCATCATTTGAAATTCTCCATAATTTTATAACATCCTTCGTAGATTGCTTTTACCTTATTGTCTATATCACGTGGATTGACTCCACTATGCAACATTTTGGGAATAACAATTTTCACGATACCTTCTATCCATGCCTTGGCTTTCTTTTCGAAACGACGAATATCTGTAATGCTATTGTCTTTTTTAAGAACACCTGCTGTTACCTGACTGATAAACTTATTATAGATATAGTTCTTAACTGTACCACAGACAAGTTTCTCCAAGAGTGTTTGATTTAACAGATTATCAATTTGCTCAGCTTCCAAGTTTGAGTCTTTCAGAAGTTCTGATCTCGTATGCCGTCTTC
>ENA-OYYE01000217-OYYE01000217.1-human-gut-metagenome-genome-assembly--contig:-NODE-217-length-37055-cov-8.291973_pt1 | contig 37055 bp, 24 predicted proteins | sample MGYA00243244_ERZ653437 | MGnify/ENA primary metagenome ERZ653437 (study PRJEB26926, sample SAMN06165130) | human gut metagenome | biome: ENVO:00009003; feature: ENVO:2100002; material: ENVO:00002003...
CCTATATATATTCAAATAATGAATTCCTTTTTTCTCTCTAACGTCTTTCAAGTACTCACAGCATGACGCAACAAAAATATGATTTATCAAGTTAGCAAATAACAACGAAAGTGCAAAATGTGCGGTTGCAATAGTGCAAACGATTGCATCAATTGCAGAGGAAAAGAGGGAGGAGACATCCTTTCACGTCAGGAGAAACTTGCAAACTTGCAAAACTTACAGGGTCCTCACCCCCACCCACGCGCGTGCGCGTAAGCACCGGCTGTAGAAAACCTGCTGTCCCCCACCCTCAGACGTTAAAAAGGCAAAAGAAGAAATATTTCATGCTTCTCTTGCCTGAGAGGAGTCAGGAGATAACCAAAGATAACTAAAAAAACGCGCCTCCCCTGCCCGCAAACAGAAAACAATCATTATCTTTGCCTTGAGGGTATGTCAAAAGTGAATTAGAAACTATCCTAAAGATTAAGAAGAACGGAATATGAAAGAAATACTCTATCCTATCGGAATTCAAGACTTTGAGAGCCTCCGTAAAAACGGATATCTCTATGTGGACAAAACGGCGCTGATTCACCGCCTCGTCCGTACAGGACGTTATTACTTTCTGTCGCGTCCCCGCCGCTTCGGCAAGAGCCTCTTAATATCCACTCTCGAAGCTTACTTTCAAGGCAAGCGCGAACTGTTCGACGGGCTTGCCATGGAGCAACTGGAAGAAAAATGGAACGTATGCCCCGTGCTACACCTCGATCTCAATATCGGGAAGTATGAAACACCCGAAGAACTGGACGCGATACTAAATAAGGCTTTGCTCAAGTGGGAAGCCATCTATGGTACCGGCGAAGGTGAAACCACCCTTGCCCTTCGATTTGACGGCATTATCGAACGCGCCCACGAACAGACCGGTCAGCCGGTGGTCGTCCTCGTGGATGAATACGACAAGCCCATGCTACAATCCATCGGTAACAAGGAACTGCAAAAAGCCTATCGCTCCACGCTGAAGTCCTTCTACGGAGTGCTCAAGACAAGAGACAGGGACATGCAGTTCGCTCTGTTCACCGGCGTTACGAAGTTCGGCAAAGTCAGCGTGTTCAGCGACCTGAACAACCTGAACGATATCTCGATGGATAAAAGATATGTCGACCTCTGCGGCATCAACGAAGCCGAGCTGCACCGCTATTTCGAGACGGGCATCCACCGGCTGGCCGCCGCGCAGGGCATGAGCTACGAAGCCGCCTGTGTCGAACTGAAGGAACGCTACGACGGATACCACTTCATCCCTCACGCCGACGGCATTTACAACCCGTTCAGCCTACTCAACACCTTTGCCAAGGAAGAATTCGGCAGCTACTGGTTCGAAACCGGCACGCCCACCTACCTGGTAGAACTGCTGCAAAACGCTCGCTACAACCTGTATTGCTTAGACGGGGAACGAACCACCGCCGAGGTGCTGGACAGCATCTATACCGACGAAAGCGACCCTATCCCGGTGATTTACCAGAGCGGCTACCTCACGATTAAGGACTACAACCGGGAGTTTGGCACCTACACCCTCGGCTTCCCCAACCGAGAAGTGGAGCAGGGTTTCGTGAAATTCCTTGTACCTTTCTACACCGGTGTGTCGAAGCGGGAAACAGGTTTCGAGATAGAGAAATTCGTGGATGAGGTGCGCAGCGGCGACCCCGACGCCTTTCTCCGCCGCCTGATGAGTTTCATGGCGGACACCCCCTACGAGCTGATACGCGACCTGGAGCTGCACTACCAAAACGTACTCTTCATTGTCTTCAAGCTGGTAGGGCTTTACACGCAGGTGGAATACCACACTTCTCGCGGACGGGTGGACCTTGTGGTACAGACCGACCGCTTCATCTATGTCATGGAGTTCAAACTCGACGGTAGCGCCGAAGAAGCCCTCCGGCAAATTGCGGAGAAACATTATGCCGACGCCTTTGCCGCTGACCCGCGCCACGTGTTCTGCATCGGTGTCAATTTCAGTAGCACGGAACGCAACATCGAGCGCTGGATTGTGGAGGAAACCGGAAACCCGAAACCGGAATCATAAAATAGCCATTCAGTCTGATACACAGAAAGCCGGCAGTTGTAACTTCAGTCTCCTCGCGCGCACGTGGGTGGGGGTGAGGGCCCTGCAAGTTTTGCAAGTTTGCAAGTTTCTCCCCTATTAGGGAATTATTTTTTCCTAACTGGAGAAAAAAAATGCACGAATGCGGTAATGCGATAATATGTTAATAAACAGCGAAAACCATAGAAACCCATAGAAACCCATAGAAACCCATAAGTGAGTTTTGAAGATACCCTATCTTTGCATCGCAATTAAACATTAAAACTATCTGCTCATGAGAATTTCAACTTTTCCGGTATTTATTTCATTTATCATCCGCACTCAGGACAGACGTACTGTTTCGGGACGATGCGGAAGGTGCTTTGAAAAAGAACATGAACGCAAAGAAAACCAGCAGGCAGTAAGCGGAAAAAATGAGCCATACCGAAGTCCAGGAACCCATAAAATAACGATGACCGTCGATTTCTTCCCAATGGCAGAAAGCGTTGACCACCGCACCGGCGCCAATCATGCCGAGACTGGAACCGATGCCTTTCGTCATCATCATCCACAGTCCCTGGGCAGCCGACTTATCGGTAGAGGGAGCTTGCGTATCGACAAACAGGGCACCCGCAATGTTGAAGAAGTCGAAACCGATGCCGTAGACAAGCATCGCCGTCACTATCAGCCACATCCCGCTGCCGGTGTTGCCCAAGGCGAAGCAAAGGAAGTTTACCACCCACGCCGCCATTGCCGCCAGGATTGTTTTCTTGATTCCTACGCGGGCCAGTACGCATCCCACCGGAAGAATCCAGCAGGCTTCGGAAATCTGCGACAGCGAGGAAAGCAATGTGGCGTTGGCTGCTCCGAAGGTATCGGCATACATTTCCAGTCCACGGAAATGGGTAAGGTAGGGAGTGACATAGCCATTGTTGATTTGCAGCGCCACACCGAGGAACATCGAAAAAAGAAAGAATGGCAGCAATCGCTTATATCCCAAAAGGCGGAAAGAACCGATTACAGGCCATTTGCGCCATCCCGTCAAGCCGTTTCCGATAGCGCCACCGACAGGACGGCGTGCAGCCACTGCGGGCAGAGTGAAAGAATAAAGGGCAGTTATGAAACCCACAACGGCACTCGCTCCCAATTGGGCGACAGTGTATTGCATCCGCAGCATGGCGTTGGGATGATGTTCATCGAGGGTGAATCCGAAAGAGCCGTGGGCAATCCACATCGAATTGACCAGCCACATCATCGCCACGAAACCTATCGTACCCCAAATTCTTATCGAAGGAAATGTTTTGAGCGGCTCCATTCCCCTTTTCTTCAGTGTGGCGAATGAAACCGAATTGCAAAGCGCGATGGTGGGAATATAGAAGGCGACCGACAGGGAAAAAAAGAGGAAGAGCGGCCCGAACTCCACATGGCCGGAGAAGGCGCCATACGCCCATGCCGCCATCATGAAAGCGGCGGCAACTAGATGACAGCTTCCCAGCAATTTCTGAGCTTGGACGTATCGGTCGGCAACGGCTCCCATGAGCGCGGGCATGAATAATGCCACGAACCCGCCCACGGCATAGAACCACTGAATGTCCCGCCCCAATCCGGCGGAGCCGAGGTATTGTCCTAACGACACCAGATAGCTCCCCCAGACTGCAAATTGCAGGAAGGTCAAAAGAGACAGGCGGAATTTAATCCCCATAGTTCTTATTGATTTAGAATTTCACTTCCACTCCCCCCATCAGGGTAATGCCGGGCATCGGACAGCCATACACAATCTCATAATGCTTGTTGGTGAGGTTGTCGGCTTTAATCATGAGCGTGACAGGAGCATGGCCTTCGATAGTATAGGCGCCGCGGAAGTTGAGCAGCGAGTAATTACTCTTGTCGGGACCGCCGGTCTTAAGTCCCCAGATAGATGAGGATTCCAGCGTGAAAGACCATTGCTTGGGAGTATAGTTTAGTTGTCCGTATAGCTTGTTCTTCGGTGCATAAAGGATATTGCCATTGGAGTGCAAATAGCTATAATTAGCCATAAAAAGAAGGTCGCGCAGGATAAGGTAAGAAAAGTCGAGTTCAAAACCCTTGTTGATGAACGAACCGGCATTCATATTCTTGGGACTACCGTCGATTCGTTCAGTTTGGATGAGATTCTTACCGTCAATGAAATAAAGGTTCAATCCGGCATTCAATCGGCCATCCAGAGCTACTTGGCGCAGTTCCACTTCGTAGTTGTAGAGATACTCCGGCTTTAAGTCGGGGTTTGCAGGCGTGTACATATATAGTTCTCGAAGATTAGGAGAACGGAAACCTTTGCCGAACGAGAATTTGAGCGAGGAGCCTTGGGCAGGATGAAGGATGAATCCCGCTTGGGGCACCCATTCGTCGCCATATTGCGAGGAGTGCTGAAGACGCACGCCGCCATTCAGGACCAAGAAGTCCTCCCAGAATCCCTGTTGCATCATCACATATCCCGCTACTTCATTCTCGTGGGCTCTGAAGTCGGCTTTTGTTTCAGAAGGATTTGCTTTCATTATGTTCCAGCTATGGCCGCCCCAGTGTACAAAGTCGAGGCCGACGGAGAGTTTATTTTCCATCCAGGGCGTAAAGTTCTGGAAAGCGGTGAATCCCATATTGTAATCGGTGGAACGGAAAAGGAAGTCCTTCGGATCCTCGTCGGGTGCATACCCATCGTCCACATGGTGCGAACCCCAGTTGATATACCCCTGCACACCACCTTGCGCATTCCTGTAATTATTGTGTGCAAAGACAGAAGCCGTACCCCGGAATATCTTGGTCCACATGCTGAGCAGCGGGCTTTGGATGGTACCGGGATTATTAGCCTTGGACTGTGTCATGTTGACATTCGAACCTACCTGCCAATGTTCGTCGGCCTTGTATTGCAGTTGGAGGTACTCGTTGGCGAGCCAGAATTCGGAACCGGAGCGGTTACCGTTACTGCGGTCCACCTGTCCGGCACCCGTTGCGCCGAAACGGCCTTTTCGGTAAGAGACGGCGGTATTGAACTTCTGCGTGGTGAAGGAACCGAACATGGCGCGTGAGCGACCGGACAATCCCTCCTCTGTGGCACGCTTAGTGATAATGTTGATAGAACCGCCCATGGCATTGGAACCATATAAAAGCGAAGACGGACCGCGCACCACTTCAACGCGCTCCACGCCATTGGCCACGTAAGTATCGGGCAAAGAGTGTCCGAAGATACCTGCCCACTGAGGCTGGCCGTCAATCATGAAGAGCACCTTGTTGCCCTGTCCCACACCCCGGATGCTGACCGCTCCCGCCGAACCGCCCGAGACGCCGTAACCTGCAAAGCCGCGTTCGCTTACGAACAGGCCGGGCACCTGGTTTTGAAGCACGGGCAGCAGGCTGCTTTGAGTGCTTTTCTCGATGGTCGATTCGCTCAGGGTAGTGACTGTAAGAGGAGTCAGCAGTACGTTCGTTTTACGTGGAGCCACAATCTCGACTTCGGGCAAGCGCAGTGTATCTATGGGAGCTTCCGCGCCTTTTGACGCAACCGTGTTCATAGCCGGCATACCACATGCCGCCATTGCAATAAAAATCGTTTTTAATTCCAGCATAATGTTTGTTTAAGTAAGTGTTTAAAATTAGCTCATATTACTTAGCTTAAGATAATTTCGATACCAGTAAAAAAGACTTTCCGGCACTGCGCAAAAAGTCTTATGTTAAGGAAAACATTCTTAAATTAATTTTGTTCATAATACTGCTAATTTTAATTTATCACATGGACGAAAGAAAATTCTTCGATAACCTTGCACCGACCTGGGATGCCAACGAGGTGCTTTCCACCCCCGACCGGGTGAGTGAGATTTTAAGGTACGCCAACATAAAACCCGGTGAAAGGGTGCTCGACCTCGGTACGGGCACCGGTGTTCTGATTCCGCAATTGGCAGAACTGGTCGGCCCCGGAGGTGCGATAACGGCAGTGGATTATTCGCAAGGAATGCTGGACCTTGCCATCCGCAAGAATTCCCGTGTCGTCCCTACTCCCACCTTCTTCAACATCGACTTCGAGACGGAAACCATCGACGGCATCTTCGACCACATCCTCCTGTACTGCGTCTATCCCCACCTGCACACCCCTATCGACACCCTGAAATGGCTACGCGCAGTGAACCTTGCCGAAAACGGCATAATCACCATTGCATTCCCCACCGACGAAAACTTCATCAACAGCATCCACCGCCAGAAGCACTCCGAAAGCGATTGCCTCCCGTCAGCCCGCCAACTGGCGGAAACCTTCCGACAACATGGACTGGATGCTGTGGTGGTAAAGGCGGACAAAGATAGTTATATTATAAATATTTCGAAAGAGTCATACAATTCATAATATTATTTCTTCTATTGGCAATCGAATATGTTCACTCCCCCACCGTCCGGAGCGTGAGCTTGCCCGCTTGTACTCCCTTCGCTTTGGCTTCAAACACAATTTCTCCCGCCTGGTCGCCGGCTTGCACGATTGCCGTCAACTGACCGCTGAAAAGAGGCATTCGGGGCAGGTGGAACAAGTCGAGACTGGTGGCGTCGCCATTGGCGGCGGCACGATAACGGCCTGCGCCCTTGACCAAGAAGGTCACCATACGGCTGTCGGCGGGACAGAGGTTGCCGTCTTTGTCCACTATGCGGACGGTGATGTAGGACAGGTCCTTACCATCGGCGCAAAGGCGGGGGCGGTCGGCTATCAGTTCCAGATGATGGGGCTTGCCGGCGGTACGCACAATCTTTTCCTCGATGGGTTTGCCGGAAGCATCATAGGCCACTACTTTCAATTCACCGGGCTCGTAAGGAACATCCATCCACATCAGGCGATAACGGCGCTGCAAGGCAAGCGAATCTTTACCGGACAAGGCACGGCTTTCCTCGGCTGTCAGCTTGCGCTGCTTACCGTAGCTCTTACCGTTGACAAAGAGTTCGGCAACGGGATAATCGGTGTAAACAAAGACAGGGGTGTTCTCTCCTTCCCTGCCCGGCCAGGTCCAGTGAGGAAGAACGTGAAGCGTGTGATCGCGCTTGTTCCACAGGCTGCGGTACAGGTAATAACGGTCTTTCGGAAGACTCGCCAGGTCGATAATGCCAAACACGGAGCTATGGCTGGGCCATGCATCGGTGTCGTAGGGCGAAGGCTCGCCCAGGTAGTCGAAACCGGTCCAGACAAACTGACCAATTGTCCAGTCGTAATCGTCGGCCAAGGCAAAATCCTCGTCGGGCAGATTGGACCAGGCGCAATGCTCAAGGTCGTAACCGGTGGACTGATGGTCGTCGTACTTGGCATCGGCACGTTTACGGGCGGGAAACTTATACACGCCGCGCGAACTGACCGTAGAAGAGGTTTCCGAACCGAGAACGATGTTCTGAGGCAGCTTCTCGTAGGCCTCCTGATAGCGGTGGGCACGGTAGTTGAAACCGGGCACGTCGATCATTGCCGCAAAGCCGTTGGCAAGTACGCAAGACACCTGGTCCATGCCGCAGGTGACGGGGCGTGTGGGGTCTTCGCGATGGCAGATATCCTGCAAGAAAGAAGCGACCTTATAGCCTTCGGGACTGCATTGGGTGGGAACTTCATTACCCACGCTCCACATCACTACACTGGGGTTGTTGCGGTAATGGCGCAGCATATTCACCATATCGCGTTCCGCCCATTCGTTGAAATAGCGGTGGTAGCCGTTGGCGCATTTGGCGATGTCCCATTCGTCGAAAGGCTCAATCATCATCATAAAGCCCATCTCATCGCATAGTTCCACCAGTTCGGGCGCCGGCATGTTGTGGGAAGTACGCACGGCGTCGCAACCCATGTCTTTCAGCAGCGTGAGCTGACGGCGCAGTGCAGCCACATTGACGGCGGCCCCCAGCGGACCGAGGTCGTGATGGTTGCAGACGCCCTGGAATTTACGATGCTTGCCATTAAGGAAGAAGCCCTTATCGGCAATGATTTCGATACTGCGGATGCCGAAACGGGTGGTATATTCGTCCGTTTGCTTGCCATCGACATAGATTCGGGATACGGCCTTATATAGATAAGGTGTCTCGGGCGACCACAAGGACGGCGCGGATACTAGGAAATTCTGCTCGAACGGTTGACCGTGATTAATCCGGCGGGTATTGTCCTTGGAGGCAACCACTTTTCCGTCAGGGTCGATGATGTCCGTACAGATGCGTATATCTTCTTCGCCGGCATTCTGCACGGTAGTGAGCAGGCGGATGGAAGCGTAGTCACCGGAAACATGGGGTGTGGTGATTTGTGTGCCCCAGATCGGGACGTGCACACGCTCCGTAGTTACCAGGCGGACATTGCGGTACAGGCCGGCACCGGGATACCAGCGGGAAGATTGGGGCTTATTTTCCAGCCGCACAGCCAGGGTATTGTTCTTGCCGTCCGGATTCAGCAGACCGGTTACATCGCAATGGAAGGAATTGTAGCCGAAGGGCCAGAAACACGCTTCCTTTCCGTTGACGTAGACACGCGCTTCGCTCATGGCGCCGTCGAAGACCAGTGACGCCTGTTTGCCGGCAGGCGCATCGAAGGTGGTGCGATACCAGCCGATACCTACATACGGAAGGCCTCCGGTACGTCCGGTCTTGACAGAGGCTTTCTTTTCGAAGTTTTGGGTGACGGCCACTTCTTGCAAGTCGTTGCTGCGGTCAAAAGGACCGAAGATGGCCCAATCGTGGGGGACATCTACCGTTTCCCATTTACTGTCGTTAAAATCAGTTTGGGCTGCGCCGGCAACTTCTCCCTTTGTGAACTTCCAGTTCTTTTCAAGCAACTGTTCGCTGCGTTGCGCCATTGCCGTCCAAGAAAAGAGGGCAAAGCAGGAAAAGATGAATATAGCTTTCTTCATATCTCTTGAAGGGATTTTATAGATAAATGTAGTTATTTGAATGCATCCATTATTACGGTGGGGCGGCCGTCTTCGGTAAAGGCACCCAAGCGGTATTGACCCGGTTTGCATTGGGGTTCCCAGTAGAAGACTCCTTTGCAGCGACCGTTCGTATTCTCCAAGCATTCTTTCAAGAGACGGGTCATCAATGTCTTTCCTTCTTGCAGGACAGCATCGCTTGCCAGATTTCCATTTTCATCGGCACACTCCATACCTGTTTCCACTATCATTACGTCGCAATTATATTTCTTGCTCACATCTTTGATATTGGCAATGCAATCGGTAATGGTCTTCTCTGCGGTATAATCTTTATGTTCAAGCATCGTCCAATACGGATAAATCGACATACCTATCATATCCCATTTGCCGCCATTCTTTTTCAACTCATCAAAGAACCAGGTATACAACCCATTGTCATATCCGTTGTCCAAATGAACGATGACAATGGCATCGGCAAAGACAGACTTCACAGCATCATATCCCGTATTGATAAAAGCGGCGAGATTCGCAAGATTCATCCGATACTTCACTGCCTCCGAAGTACTATTAGAGCCTTTCACATCACATTCCTTTATATCGTAAGACGCCCCGCTCAAAGCAGCATCTTCATCCCAAAGCATCCCCGGACGGATTTCATTGCCTACCTGCACCCATTTTGGAGTAACACCTGCCGCTTTCAGCGCATTAAGCACATCCGTAGTATGACCGGCAATTGCTTTTTTCAAATCGGCAAGGTTCAGCCCTTTCCATGCAGCCGGTTTATGTTGCTGCCCGGGGTCGGCCCACCAGTCGCTGTAATGGAAATCTACCATCACATCCATACCCAGATTCTTGGCACGTTTAGCCTTTGCCACCAAATCCACCGTGTTGCACCAATTGCCGTGTTCCTTCGGATCGACCCACACCCTGAGGCGAATGGCATTCAGTCCGAGGTCTTTCATCAGTTGGAAGCAATCCGTCTCCACGCCGGCGGCATTATAAAACTTCATGCCGTTATGTTCCATCTCGGTCACCCAACTGATGTCGGCGCCTTTGGCAAAAGTAGCGGCAGGGGCATCTCCTTCGTCGGGGAGTTTGCCGTTATCATCCGATTCCGTTCCATTATGACTGCCACAGGAGATTGTGGCGAAAGCAAGGCTAAAAGAAAAAGCCAGTAGTTTAAGGTATTTCATAGTCTCTGATTTTTTATGTCCTGCAAATATAATTATTTAGCACAAATACGCCTACCATTTTCTTATTTAGTAAAAAAACAGTGGGATGCAATCGTTTGCACAAACTTATAAAACGATATATCCCAACGAATAAACGCCGTTTTACCGATTCCACTATTTTTGCAACCGGATTAATAAATTGCTTTGTTAGCTTAGTAGAGTTCAACAGGTAAGATAAGCCGAACCCCGGCATTAAAAATAAGCGAGCTTATTTTGTATAGCTTCCGGTTTGCATTATCTTTGGCTGAAAATAAATCATACTTATGAATAAACCGCAGATAACCATCAAGGACATTGCCCGGGCACTGAACGTCTCTCCCTCCACCGTATCGAGAGCGCTGAAAGACAATCCGGACATCAGCCGGGAAACCCGTGACCTGATACATGCCTACGCGCGTGAACATAATTACAAGCCCAATGAGCTGGCCGTCAACCTGCGGTCCAGCCGCAGCAATACCATCGGCGTGATTATCCCGCAGTTGGTGCACCACTTCTTTTCGTGCGTATTGAGCGGCATCGAGATGGCAGCGTCGAAAGCGGGCTACAACATCATCGTGGCGCAAAGCAATGAATCTTACGAGCAGGAAGTAAAAATCGTCCACTCCTTCCTGGCGGCCCGTGTGTGCGGCGTCATCGCCTCGCTGGCAAAAGATACCTCCCAATACGACCATTACCAGGAATTACTGAACAACAATATCCCGATTGTCTTCTACGATCGCATCTGCACGGGCCTGAAGACCGAACGGGTCGTCGTGGACGACTATGCAGGGTCGTTTGCCGCCGTGGAGTATATGATTCAGACCGGATGCAAACGCATCTTCTTCTATGGCGCCGCCCCGCATCTGGAGATTACCAAGAACCGCCGCAACGGCTATCTGGACGCCATGAAGAAATATAAGATACCGGTGGACGACAACATGATAAAGCTATGTGACAACCGCGAGCGTGCCATCGCCATCACACCCGACCTGCTGGAAAGCGACCCGCGTCCCGACGGCTTCTTCGCCATCAACGACGAAACGGCATCGGGCATCCTGTACGCCTGCAAGCTGGTGGGTATCAAGGTTCCAGACGAAGTGTCTATCTGCGGGTTTACCGACGGAGCCATCGCCCAGAGCACCGACCCGAAGCTCACCACCGTGGAACAGCATGGCGAAGAAGTGGGCAAAAGCGCCTTCAGCATTCTGGCGGACAAGCTGGAAGACGGCCAGGGAAAAGGCGGCAACAAGATTGTACGGACCAATCTGGTGGTGAGAGGAACGACCAAGTAAAATCAATAACAGATGAAATAATTAAAGTATCATGAAAGTAAAACCCGATTTAAGTTTTTGGAAACTGTGGAACATCAGTTTCGGTTTCTTCGGCGTGCAGATAGCATACGCACTGCAAAGCGCGAATATCAGCCGCATCTTCTCGACACTGGGCGCCGACCCGCACAACCTGAGTTATTTCTGGATATTGCCCCCGCTGGCGGGCATCATCGTGCAGCCCATCGTAGGTGCCGCCAGCGACAAGACCTGGACGCGCTTCGGCCGCCGCATCCCCTACCTGTTTATCGGTTCGCTGATTGCCGTACTGGTGATGTGCCTCTTGCCCAACTCCGGCAGCTTCGGGATGGCGGTAAGCACGGCGATGATTTTCGGACTGGTATCGCTGATGTTCCTGGATACCTCTATCAACATGGCAATGCAACCCTTCAAGATGATGGTGGGAGACATGGTGAACGAAAAACAAAAGGGCCTCGCCTACTCCATCCAGAGTTTCCTCTGCAACGCAGGTAGTCTGGTAGGTTATCTGTTCCCCTTCATCTTCGCCTGGATAGGCATCAGCAATACGGCGCCGCAGGGCGTGGTTCCCGATTCTGTGATTTACTCGTTCTACATCGGAGCGGCCATCCTGATATTCTGCGTCATCTACACCACGGTGAAGGTAAAGGAAATGCCGCCTGCCGAGTATGCCGAATACCATGGCATCACGGAAGAGGAGAAACAGGAAAAGACGAATATGCTGAAGCTGCTCGTCAAGGCGCCGAAAGCCTTCTGGACGGTGGGATTGGTGCAGTTCTTCTGCTGGTTTGCCTTCATGTTTATGTGGACGTACACCAACGGCAGTATCGCCGCCAATGTGTTTGACGCACCGACCGTGGAACACATGGTAGACGGGATAAGCAAAATAGTGCTGGACACCAAGAGCCTGCAATACCAGGAAGCCGCCAACTGGGTGGGCGTGCTGTTTGCCATACAGGCCATCGGTTCCGTTATCTGGGCGATATGCATTCCGATGTTCAAGGACCGCCGTCTGGTCTACTCCCTCAGCCTTGTGTTGGGCGGTATCGGATTCATCTCCACCTATTTCGTTCACAACCAGTATGTACTGTTCCTGTCGTTCGTGCTTATCGGCTGCGCATGGGCGGCTATGCTGGCGCTACCTTTCACCATATTGACGAATGCGCTGTCGGGCGGACACATGGGCACGTACCTGGGACTGTTCAACGGCACCATCTGCATTCCGCAAATCGTTGCGGCGGCTTTAGGCGGCAGCATCCTTGCGCTGTATACCCCGATGGGAGAACTTCCTCCCGAAATCAATATGCTGGTTACGGCGGGCGTGATGCTGATAATCGGCGCGGTTTGTGTATATTTAATCAAGGAAGAAAAAGGAGAGAAAGGGGCGTGACAATCCGCCCGGGAAGTAGCTGTAAGCAGTTACTGTGACCGACACCGGGGAACACCTTGTTCGGCACCGGGGAAGGCATCGACCGACACCGGGGAACGATGCCTTCCCCGGTGCTCTTTTTATGCTTTTCCCGCCTCCTATTTATTTTTGTCCTCACTTTTCTTTTTTATTTCCGCAGATTGTCTATCTTTACGGCGATAACCACAGAAAACACACGCCATGAAGAAATATCTGAGAACCGACGAATGGAACATTATCGAAGACGGCTTTCATGCCGACCTCCTGCGAGTGTCGGAAAGCATATTCAGCCTGGGCAACGGCCGTTTCGGTCAGCGGGGCAACTTTGAAGAGCCTTATAGCAGCGACAGTTACCGCGGCTCGTACGTAGCCGGCATCACCTACCTGGACATAACCCGCGTGGGCTGGTGGAAGAACGGCTTCCCGAAGTTCTACACGCGCATCCCCAACGCTCCGGACTGGAGCCGCGTCAACCTCCGTCTCATCGACGAGGAGATGGACCTGGCGCAATGGGACGTCGACAGCTTCACCCGGCGGCTGGACATGAAGGCGGGTATTTCTTACCGCGACATGGAAGTGACTTCGCCTCGTGGCAACCAGTTGCGAGTGCATGTGGAGCACATCGCGGACATGGCACGACCCAACCTCTGCCTCATCAAGTATAGCGTGACCTCCCTCAATTACTCCGGCAGGGTTTCGCTGGTTCCGCTACTGGACGGGAACCGGGCGAACGACTCCGAATATCCCAACGAAAAGATATGGAACATCCTGCGTTCCGGCGCCAAGGGCGACTGCGCCTACCTGTGGACGCAGACACGGCGGGAAGATGCGCAGATATGTTATGCCATGACCTACCACTTCCTGAAGAACAATACGGAGACGGCCGTCAACCCGATACGGATAGAGAAGGAGAAACAGACGGGTTACAGCATAGGCGCCGAGGTGAAACCCGGCGATACGGTGACGCTTATTAAATATGTGTCGATTGTTTCTTCCCTCTATTACGAACGGCACAACCTGATAGACCAGTCCGTCGCGGAAGCCGCCAAGGCAAAAGCCGCCGGTTGGGACGTTCTGGTGGAGGAGCACCGCCAGGCATGGCAGGACATCTGGAACGAGACCGACGTCCTCATCGAAGGCGACCCGGAAGCACAACAGGGCATCCGCTACAACATATTCCAACTCTATCAGACTTACCGTGGAGACGACGCGCGGCTCAATATCGGCCCCAAGGGATTCACCGGCGAGAAGTACGGCGGCAATACGTATTGGAACACCGAGCTGTGCTGCGTTCCCTTCTTCCTCCTGTCCACGCCGAAAAAGATTGTGCGGAACCTGTTGATGTACCGTTACAACCAACTGCCCAAAGCCATCGAGAACGCCGCGAAGCTGGGCTTCGGCAACGGTGCCGCCCTCTTTCCGCAGGTGACCTGCAATGGAGAGGAATGCCACAGCGAGTGGGAAATCACCTTCGAGGAAATTCACCGCAACAACATCATCGTGTATGCCATCATCCAACACGCCTCGATAACGGGTTCGCTGGAGTACATCGCCCACTATGGCCTGGAGGTGATGATAGCCGTCTGCCGTTTCTGGAGCCAGCGGGTCTCTTTCTCGCAGCCCAAGCAGAAGTACGTGATACTGGGCGTCACCGGCCCCGACGAATACGAGAACAATGTGGATAACAACTGGTACACGAACTATTCCTGTGTCCGCTGCTTTCAGGTGACGCTGAAGTACATCGAGATTATTGCCGGCCAGTACCCGGATGAATACGCCAATATACGCCGCGTCACCCACTTCAACCAGACGGAGGAATGTGAGCGCTGGCGGGACATCATCGCCCACATGTACCTGCCCGAAGACCCGGAACGAGGAATCTTCGTACAGAACGACGGATTCATGGACAAGGTTCTGCAAACCACCGATGCTATTCCCGCCGAGGAACGCCCCATTAACCAACACTGGTCGTGGGACCGCATCCTGCGCTCATGCTACATCAAACAGGGGGATGTTTTACTGGGGCTTTACCTCTATTATTTCGACTTCGACACCGAGACAATCCGCCGCAATTTCGAGTTCTACGAACCGATGACGGTGCACGAGTCTTCCCTCTCCCCGCACATCCACTCCATCCTTGCGGCACGCATCGGAAAGGTGGAAAAGGCCTACAAACTGTTTTTACACACCACCCGCCTCGACCTGGATGACTATAATAATGAGGGGGAACAGGGACTGCACATCACCAGTATGCCCGGCAGTTGGCTTGCCATCGTGCGGGGGTTTGCCGGTTTGCAGATACATAAGAAGATATTGAGTTTCTCTCCCGTACTGCCGGCGAAATGGAACAGTTACTCGTTTAAAGTGAATTATCTGGGAAACACCCTGCATATCAAGGTGGGAAAAGAGATACGTATCTCCATCATCACAGGCGACCGGCTAAAGATACAAGTGTATGGACATCCGTATGAGGTGAGGAAAGGAGAGGATTTGATAATCAAGAGGAAAGAATAAGTAAACTTTCAAAGAAGCTGTGCCCCAATGAAGGCCAGCTTACTTTCTGATATATTTTAGGCACGGATGACGTGGATTTTGCGGATTCATTTAAAGTGTAAAGCTTAAAAAATCCGTGGAATTCCGCGTCATCCGTGCCTAAAATTTATCACAAAGTAAGGGGATACGCTATAATTTCACTTTTTTCCCTACTGACTTCGATTCGTTATGCAGACGGTCGAGCGCTGTTACGACATAGCGGTATTTTGTCTTTCCGTTGTCATAAGGCAGTTTATAGAAGGTGTTACGGGTGATGGCGACGATGTGGGACGGATCGTCGATATTCACTTTCTCTTTCGATCCGAAACGGTACACTACGTATTGCACGGGGCGGTTCATTTCGTCCTTGAACTTTGGCGCTGTCCAGAACAGGATATAGCCGTCGGCAGTCCACACGGGTTTCACTTTGCGTACTTTGTCCGGAGCTTCGTTGTCCATGAAATCGAAGACAGGGGGAAGGGCGGGATATTTATGATACTCTGCTATCAGGGCATCCCGGTACTTACCCGCATTTTCCACTACGGCGCTCGCCGGCCATTGGCAACTGCCGCCAATGGTCTGATAACTCCGTTGCAACGCCATTTTACGGGGAAGCTGGTTCATCGAGGGATTCTGCGGGTCGGCATTCTGCACCGTGTTCATCACCGACTGCCCGATGAATAAAGGACGGTTCTCGGCATGTTTCGCCCACCAGTCCACCAAGGTTTCATAATCTGCCACGGGATGGCCTATCTGCCAGTATATCTGCGGGATATTATAGTCTATCCACCCTTTACGGGCCCACAGAAGCACGTCGGCATACAAGTCGTCGTAGTTCTGCAACCCTTTGGTGCGGCTGCCGAGCGGGTCGCTGCTCTCGTTCCGGTAGATGCCGAAGGGGCTGACTCCGAACTTCACCCAGGGTTTCAATCCACGGATGGTTTCGTGTATCTTTTCAATCAGAATGTTGACATTGCTTCGGCGCCAATCCGCCTTATTGTCGAATCCGCCTCCGTAGCGGGCAAAACTGGCATCATCGGGAAAGTCAGTACCCTTAATGGGATAGGGATAGAAATAATCGTCCATGTGGATGGCATCCACGTCGTAGCGGGACACGATATCGGTCACCACCTTACAGATATGGTTGCGGCTTTCGGGAAGCGCCGGGTCGAAGTAGAGCTGATTGCCATAGATGATGAACCACTCGGGATGCGTATTGTAAATGTGCAAGGGAGAAAGCTCGTTTTTTAGGGAGGTTTTCACCCGGTAAGGATTAATCCAGGCATGAAACTCCATCCCGCGCTTATGACACTCCTCAATCATGAATTGCATCGGGTCCCAATACGGGTCGGGCGCTTTGCCCTGTTCACCGGTCAGGAAGCGGCTCCACGGTTCCCACTGCGAAGCATACAAAGCATCGGCTTCCGGGCGTACCTGAAAGATAATCGCATTGATGCCCGCCCCCTGCAAGGAGTTGAGCTGATTTATCAAAGTCTGTTTCAAGGTTTCGGTCGGTATGCCACGAAATTGTCCGTTCACCGCCTGTATCCAGGCTGCACGAAACTCACGTTTAGGATATGCAGAAGGTTTCTGCACTTGCGCAAATACTCCTCCTGCCAGCAACGACCAAAGGAGTATACATAAAAGGGATTTTACTCTCATTTCTCAGTTAAAGCTTTTAAATTCAAATTGATTTTATTCAAGACCTTTCCTGTAAAGGCCATTCCATTATGAAACGGGAACCGTTCTTGTATGTCTCGTCCAGATAAATGCGTCCGCCCACTATATCCATGATTTCGCCGGCAATGGCCAGTCCCAATCCCGAACCTTTGGTAAAGGTGTCCGCCTTATAAAAACGCTCGAAGATATGACCGGCGTCTGCGGCCTCTATGCCGATGCCCGTATCTTCTATCACGAAGCGCAAGATGCCCCGTGGTTTATCTTCTTTACAGGAGATGCGGATATATCCTTTCTCCGTAAACTTCACAGCATTATCCAGCAAAGCCAGCAATACAATCTTCAACCACGACCGGGCGGCATACAATGCCGGAAGTTCGGGCGAAGGAAGGTGCTCCAAAGCCACTCCGGGTTTCACGGCCGACTGCAATTTGTCAATGCACTCCTCACAGCAGGCATTTACATCCGTCAACTCTTTCGGTATGCCCGATACTTGCGAGTCCATATCGGCAATGGTAAGGATATTCTCCATCAGCGTCAGCAGGTAGGCGTTATTACTTTCCACCTGGGCGGCATAATCCGCTCTTTCTTCCTCGTCCACTCCCCCTTCTGCCAGCAACGTGGAGAAACCGACGATGGAATTCAGCGGAGTACGTATCTCGTGCGTGATGTGCTGGATGAAAGAGCTTTTCACCCGGCTCAATTTCTGCACGGCTTGACGTGCCGCCTCCAGGCTGCGGTTCATGGACAGGCTGCGCACATACAGATAGGTGATTACCAGTAAAAGCGCCAGCACGATGCCACCCGCTATCAGCACCATCGTCAGCCGGTCTTTGTTCAGTTTGGCGTTCAGTTCCAGTTTTTCCATCTTCAACCGGTCTACCTCGAACTGGGCTGTATACTTGCTCAGCAGTTCGTCCTGTTCGGACTGACGTACAGAATCATTTACCTGCACGTACTCCGAGTAGCTGTTACATGCCGCCCGGTAGTCGCCCAACTGCACCTGCAATTCAGCTTTCATGATGTAGTTATAGGGGTATCGGATGCCCAGCGAATGCTGATAAGCCATCAGGGAGTCCACGTAAGCCAGATTGGATTTCAGGTCGCCCAGAATACGGCTACACATTATCTTATAAGCAAACCACGCTTCCGGGGTGGAGCTATCGGAATGTTGGCGGTAGAAGCGATCGGTCTCCTCAATGTATGGTAGCGCCGCCGCTTTCCCCTGGCTTGCCAGCAGGGTAATCACCCGGAATTCGCAAAAGCGCAAATGCAATTCCGCTTCAATCTTCACCTGTTGCTTGTCCAGTTTTTCTTCCAGTTGCTCCAACCGGTTCAGATACTTCCCGCCTTCGGCATACTCGTTGCGCGAAAGGTAGGTTTGGACGATATTCAGCAGCACCACATACATATCCCGGTAGTACTTGCTTTCTTCGAACAACTTCAAGGCATTGTTATAATAGTCTATGCAGAGTTTCACGTTGTTGGAGAAGACCCGGTGGTTATAGCCGATGCACATTTCCCCGCAAGCCAGTCCATATTTGTTTTGCGACTTTTCGGCATCGCTGTGCAGCAAGGCTGTCTCGGCAATCGCTTCCTCCTGCATTCCCTTCTCGGTCATGCGCTGAATGTATTGGCGCCACAGGCGGTAGCGGATTTCAGGTTCGTTATGCTTCAGGCACCAATCCATATACTGATAAGTGACGTATTTCAAGCTGTCGATGTTTCCCAAATCATAGTAACGGGAAGTCAGGCTATCGTATACGCTCCTTATCTGCGTGCTGTCCGCCAAATCCTTTCCTTTAGGGAAATCGGCAGCCTGCATAACAGGGATAAACAGTCCTGTCAAGAAGATAATAAAGAACCGTCTGGCATTAAGCTTCATCTTATTACGGGAATTAATTAAGTGTCGCAGGCGAATTTAGCGCTTTTATTTAAAGTAAATTAGCAGTATAGGCAAAGTATAACAAATCTTAACCTTGCCAATCTGATGGTATTTTTCCCGGTTGTGGTTATCTTTGCAATTCGTAATCACTTAAGTGAAGCAACCATGACTGAACAGAAATCTATCATTATAAAAGGAGCACGCGTCAATAACCTCAAGAATATCGACGTGGAGATTCCCCGTAATAAATTAGTTGTTATTACCGGCCTGTCCGGTTCCGGTAAATCATCCTTGGCTTTCGACACGCTGTATGCCGAAGGACAGCGACGCTATGTGGAAAGTCTGAGCAGTTACGCCCGCCAGTTTTTAGGGCGTATGAGCAAGCCGGAATGCGATTTCATCAAGGGCATACCACCCGCTATCGCCATCGAGCAGAAGGTCAGCAGCCGCAATCCGCGTTCTACCGTAGGTACTTCCACGGAGATTTATGAATACTTGCGCCTGCTCTACGCACGGGTGGGACGGACTTTTAGCCCCGTCAGCGGACAAGAAGTGAAGAAGCACTCCACCGAGGACATCGTGAACTGTATGCTCGAATATCCCGAAGGTACCCGCTATACCGTGCTTGCTCCGGTACTGCTGCGCGAAGGTCGTACGATGCAACAACAGTTGGACATAGACCTAAAACAGGGCTTCAACCGCTTGGAAGTGAACGGCGAGATGGTGCGCATCGACGAATATCAACCCAAAGAGGGGGACACGGTATTCCTGCTAGTGGACCGCATGACCGCCTCTGCCGAGAAAGACGCCATCAGCCGCCTGACCGATTCCGCCGAAACGGCCATGTATGAAGGGGACGGCGCCTGCCTGCTTCGGTTCTATCTGCCGGACGGCACTACCCGCCTGTATCGCTTCAGTACCAAGTTCGAAGCGGACGGCATCACCTTCGAAGAACCTAACGACCAGATGTTCTCTTTCAATTCCCCCATCGGAGCCTGTCCCGAGTGCGAAGGATTCGGACGGGTCATCGGAATCGACGAACACCTGGTCATCCCCAACCGCTCCCTCTCCGTATACGACGGTGCAGTGGTGTGCTGGCGGGGAGAGAAGATGGGCGAATGGAAAGATATGGTGATACGAGGCGCCGAGCGAGCCGGTTTCCCCATCTTCACGCCTTACTATCAGTTGACGGATGAGCAACGGCGGATGTTGTGGGAAGGGACTCCCTACTTCGAAGGCATCAACGCGTTCTTCAAAATGATACAGGAGAACCAGTATAAGATACAGTACCGTGTGATGCTGGCACGCTACCGCGGCAAAACCATCTGCCCCAAGTGCCACGGTACCCGACTGAAGCCTGAAGCAGGCTATGTGAGAGTGGGCGGACGCAATATCTCCGAGTTGGTAGACCTGCCTATTACCGAACTGAAAGTGTTCTTCGATAACCTGCAACTGGACAAGCACGACGAAGAAGTGGCACGCCGCATCCTCATCGAAATCAACAACCGCATCCGCTTCCTGCTGGATGTCGGGTTGGGATACCTTACGCTAAACCGCCTGAGCAACTCCCTTTCGGGAGGTGAAAGCCAACGCATCAACTTGGCGACCTCTCTGGGAAGCAGTTTGGTGGGCAGTTTATACATACTGGACGAACCGAGCATCGGGTTGCACAGCCGGGATACCGACAAGCTGATACACGTCTTACGGCAATTGCAGCAACTGGGCAATACGGTGGTCGTAGTGGAGCATGACGAAGAAATTATCCGGGCGGCGGACTACATCATCGACATCGGTCCCAACGCAGGACGACTGGGAGGCAAAGTAGTCTATCATGGCGATATGAAAGACCTGAAGAAAGGGAGCAATAGTTATACCGTACGCTATCTGCTGGGAGAAGAAACGATTCCCGTCCCTGAAAGCCGTCGTCCGTGGAACCAGTACATCGAAATCAAAGGCGCCCGGGAGAATAACCTGAAAGGCGTCGATGTACGTTTCCCACTCAACGTGATGACGGTCGTCACCGGCGTATCAGGTTCCGGCAAGAGTACGCTGGTACGCGACATCTTCTGCCGTGCCCTGAAGCGCGAGCTGGATGAATGCAGCGAGCGGCCGGGTGAGTTCAGTTCTATCGGTGGAGACTTGCAGAACCTTTGCAATGTGGAGTTTGTAGACCAGAACCCAATCGGCAAGTCGTCCCGTTCCAACCCTGTGACGTATATCAAAGCCTATGATGAAATCCGTAAGCTTTGGGCGGACCAGCCGCTTGCCAAGCAGATGGGATACAGCCCCGGCTATTTCAGTTTCAACAGCGAAGGCGGCCGTTGCGAAGAATGTAAAGGTGAGGGAACCATCACCGTAGAGATGCAATTCATGGCAGACTTGGTGCTGGAGTGTGAATCCTGCCACGGAAAGCGCTTCAAGCAAGACACCTTGGAGGTGAAATTCCACGACGTCAATATCTACGATGTCTTGGAGATGACCGTCAATCAGGCCGTCGAATTCTTCACTAAACACGGACAGAAGAAGATTGTGAAACGCCTGCAACCGTTGCAGGACGTAGGACTGGGATATATCAAGCTCGGGCAATCTTCCTCCACCCTTTCCGGCGGAGAAAACCAGCGTGTGAAGCTCGCCTACTACCTCAGCATGGAAAAGGTCGACCCCACTCTTTTCATCTTCGACGAACCGACCACCGGACTGCACTTCCACGATATCCGCAAACTGTTGGAAGCTTTCGACGCCCTGATAAGACGCGGTCACTCCATCGTCATCATCGAGCATAACATGGACGTTGTGAAATGCGCCGACCACGTCATCGACCTGGGTCCCGAAGGCGGAGACAAGGGCGGCTACATCGTAGCTACCGGTACGCCCGAAGAAGTGGCGGAATGTGCGGAAAGCTATACAGGACAGTTTCTTAAAGAGAAGTTACAGGAAAGGACTGATTCACTATAAAAGAGGGCATGTCACCCGATACAACCGGTCCCAAAATGCTTGAACTGGTTTCTTTTAGACGCGGATGACGCGGAATTTCACGGATTTCTTTAAGCTTTAAACTTTAAATTAATCCGTGAAATTCCGCGTCATCGCCTAAAATCTATCACCCACTCTTAGAAGTAGAATCCAAAACCTACTTTCAGCCCGAACTCCGAACGGTCTTTATTGACATCCCAGTAGGCGGCAGGTTCGATGGTTACCGTACGCGAGAGGAAGAATGCATAGCCGGCTTCCAGTCCGAAGCCAAAACGGGTGAGGTCACCGCCATCCCAGTTCCAACGGTTCAGGTTGACATCGGCTCCGAGGAATACACCTATCTTGTCGATATAGTAACGGCCACCCACACCCACGGTGTAGATATCCGTACCGCCACCCTGCCAAGAAGCGCCGGCACGTAGCAGCAATGCCACATTATCCACCAGGAACGCACCGCCTTTCGCTTCGATGCCAAAATGCGCCTTTTCCGTTTCCGTGTTATACGACAGGTTCAAGCCGGTAATGGAAGGATTCACAAACCATTTTCCTTTTTCAAACTGTGCCTGGGCAGCCACTGTGGCAACAAGCAGGCTAACGAGTAATGCAAGTCTTTTCATCTTGTTTTTATTTATGTTCAAGTAATTAGTGTCCTTTTCTCTTTTCGTACTCCTCACGGCGTTTGCGCTGCAATTCTTCTTTCTTGCGCAGCACGAGCCAGAGCACGAAAACGATGATGTAGGAAGCCGCCACAGTAAGGTACTTCTCCGTATTACTGATTTCCGTATTGCGCGGCAGGAAATAGGCCGCTGTGGCAGACACATAAATGAGAAGGGCTAACGTAAGCCCGGTCGATTTCTTTATTTTCTTCACTGTTATATATATTATAGAGGTTCGGTTTGCACTACTTTCCGCCTGCGTTTCCACACCACAAACCACACAACCGCGACAACCACCGATACCAGTCCGATGGCATAGGGCAAACTGTGATTTTGTTCCAGGTCTTTCGTATCCATAAAAATGTAAGTGACGCAAACACAGGTCATGAACAAGGCCGGCAGCAGCGTAACCCAATAATTACGCCGCGTAATCGTCAGATATACAGTCACCGCCCAAAGGGTAAACACCGAGAGGGTCTGATTGGCCCATGCGAAATACTGCCAAATCGTCTGAAAGCCGTCCTTGTCACGCAGGCTGTAAAGCAACAATCCCATCGCCGCCAGAAACATCGGTATGCAAATATACAAACGCTTCCGCATCGACTTTTGTTCTAATTTCAGGAAGTCGGCTACGATAAGACGTGCCGAGCGGAAAGCCGTGTCGCCGCTGGTAATCGGGGCAGCCACCACACCCAGTATGGCAAGTACTCCTCCGAACGTGCCCAGCCATCCCTTACTGATATCGAATACCACGACCGAAGCATCGCTGATTCCCATTCCCTCGCGATGGAAGAAATAAGTAGCCACCGTGGCCCATATCAATGCGACGATACCTTCGGTAATCATTGCGCCGTAGAAGATGGGACGTCCGTGACGCTCGCTGGTCATGCACCGCGCCATCAAGGGGCTTTGCGTGGCATGGAATCCGGAAATGGCGCCGCACGCAATCGTAATGAACATCATCGGGAAAATAGGATTGGAAGCCGCCTCCGGGTGGGTGTTCTGCATACCGTCCCACAGTTCGGGCAATGCGGGATGCTTGACATACAGCATCACCAAGATGCCCACCGCCATAAAGATAAGGGCGATGGCAAACAGCGGATATATCTTGCCGATAATCTTATCCACGGGAAGCAGGGTGGCAAGGATGTAATAAGCGAAAATGACGATAATCCAGAAGGTACTGTCCAGATAGCCCGGCGTCAACTGGGCAAGCAGTCCGGCGGGAGAAGCCACGAACACCGCCCCTACCAGCATCATCAGCAGGACGGTGAAGGCGCGCATCACCTGCTTGGCGCTCAGTCCCAAATACCGCCCGATGATTTCGGGAAGACTTTCCCCGTCGTGGCGTAGCGACAACATACCCGCCAAGTAATCGTGCACCGCTCCCGCGAAAATGGAACCGAACACAATCCACAGATAAGAGGCCGTACCGAACTTGGCACCCATAATCGCACCGAAGATAGGACCTACCCCGGCTATGTTCAGAAACTGTATCATAAAGATTTTCCAGGTAGGCAGCGGAATATAATCCACCCCGTCCGCCCTTACCAGGGCCGGCGTCTTCCGATCATCCGGTCCGAATACGCGTTCGATAAAGCGCCCGTAGACGAAGTAACCCGCTATCAGCATCAGCAGGCAAAACGTAAATGTAATCATGACGTGTTAATGTTTTTAATGTTTGCAAATGTAGCAGTTTCCAATCAAATAGCGCAAAATAATCAAGGGTTTTACTTATCTTCGCCGCAAAAAAAGGATGAACAGTTACATAAAGAGGATGAACAGTTGCATGAAGCTGATATTACCGGTTATCTTATCGATACTTTTTTCCCTGCCGGCCGCCGCCCAAGCCCCCAAGCACGAGGTGCGCGCCGCCTGGGTGACCGCCGTCTACGGACTGGACTGGCCCGATACCCGCGCCACCTCTCCCGAAGGCATACGCAGGCAAAAAGCCGAATTGCTCGAAATACTGGATAAGCTGAAAGAAGCCAATTTCAATACCGTGCTTTTCCAGACCCGCACCCGCGGGGATGTGCTCTACAAGTCTTCCATCGAGCCCTTCAACTCGATACTCACCGGGAAGATCGGAGGAGATCCCGGTTACGACCCGCTTGCCTTCGCCGTGGAAGAATGCCACAAGCGCGGCATGGAGTGCCACGCCTGGATGGTCACCATCCCCCTGGGAAACCGCAAACACGTCGCCGCCCTCGGCAAGGAATCGGTCACCAAGCGCCAACCTTCCATTTGCGTACCCTACAAACGGGAATACTTCCTCAACCCCGGACATCCCAAGACCAAAGAATACCTGATGAGCCTGGTACGCGAAGTAGTGGAACGCTACGACGTGGACGGTGTGCACTTCGACTACCTCCGCTATCCGGAGAATGCCCGGCGCTTCCCCGACAGCTACGACTACCGGAAGTCCGGCAACGGCCGCAGCCTCGCCCAATGGCGAAGGGACAACCTCACCGAAATACTGCGCTATATATATAAAGGTGTAAAAGCGCTGAAACCCTGGGTCAAGGTCAGCACCTGCCCCGTAGGCAAGTATCGCGACACGTCCCGCTACTCCTCCCGCGGCTGGAATTCGTTCAACGCCGTCTATCAGGACGTGCAGGGATGGTTGGGCGAAGGCATCCAGGACCAGATATACCCCATGATGTACTTCCGTGGCAACGGCTTCTACCCCTTTGCCCTCGACTGGCAGGAACAAAGCAACGGACGCCACGTCGTCCCCGGCCTGGGCATCTACTTCCTGCATCCGTCCGAAGGAAACTGGACGGTGGACGAAGTGGAACGGCAGATCCGCTTCATCCGTGCCCACAAGATGTCGGGCGAAGGACACTACCGCGTGAAATACCTGATGGACAACACCCAGAACCTATACGAACTTCTGGAAGAAGATTATTACTCTGCCCCCGCCCTGCAACCCGCCATGCCGTGGATCGATTCTGTTCCGCCCACCACCCCCGCCAATCTCCGCATCGAGAAGCAGTCCGAGGGCTATACGCGCCTGCATTGGCAACCCGCTACGGATAACGACCGGCGGAACGCTCCGTACTACGTCATCTACGGTTCGGACACCTACCCCGTAGACACCTCCAATCCGGAAAATATCCTGGCGCAGCGCGTAACCGCCACCGAATACATCTATGCGCCCATCCGTCCGTGGACGGCCCGAAAATACTTTGCCGTCACCGCCATCGACCGTTGCGGCAACGAGAGCGAAGCGGCAACGGCAACAGCGCAGTGAGCCCCGGTCACACCTTCCCCACCGCCAGCACGTACGCCAGGTAACGGCTTTTCGGTGTGACGGGCACCAATGGAAGATAGCCGGAAACCAGCCTTCCGTCCTTCACCACCAGCTCAAATTCCCGCATGGATTCTTCGTGTTTTGTGCGCAGCGCCTCGTTGGTAGGGAAAGATTCGATGTACAAGCCTCCCGTCAGTCCGGGAGTGAAGAAGTTATCGTAAAAGAGACGGGAAAGAATGCCCATGTTCAGCCGCATATTGATTTCCACACAAGGATGGATGACGTAGGGTCTCTTCCCCTTCTGGCGGCACACCATCATATCCACGCCCAGATACCCGGTATAGGTTTCGCTGTAGATGGTAGTTAGTCCGTTCTGCACAAGTTCGCGGATGCGTATCAGTTCCGGTAGCGAGATGTAGTGTTCCAACCACTTCTCCGCCCGGTCGTCCGAAACAAGAATGTTGCCGCGGTAAGCGCCCTGTCTATTGGTATTGAACATGGAATACCCCACAAACAATACCTTCCCCTGCCCGTCGGAATAAAACTCCATTGCGAAATCTTCCACCTTATTATGTATAGGCTCCCCAACAAGGAAACCCTGCTCCTCCATCACGTGCCGGCTCCAGTTCTCCACGCTCTTGGTGAAGCCCTGCCGGCACCACTTCAGTCCCTTGCCGCTACTCGACCAGGGAGCTTTGAGCAGACAGGAATGCAGGTCGTTCACGACAACCTCACAGGCAGTCATCGTTTCGATAAGGTGATGGCCACCACAGGTAGAATCGCGATGCACAAAGTTCACCATCGTCGCCACCGCTATGGCATTGAGGCGGGAAGAAAGCCCCCGGTACTCCTGCAGAAGCTCCGGCGTAGGCAGCTTCCGCTCCAATATGCCGCCTTTCAGCAGATAGTTCCGGATGGCGGGGTTCCAGCCCCACGGCATCATCTGCGCTTCGGCATAGTCGGGTAACTCCGGCTCGGTGGCCAGTTGAACTTGCAACGGGAAGATTTCCTTCATCTGTTGCAGAAAGTCCGCATTATAAGCGGAAGGTGCCAGAACCGCACTGCCCGGCTGGGCATACCACATCGGCAATAAAGCCAAATCCTGCGCCATGCGGCGCACCGATGCCGGAGCCATGTAGTTCTCCTTATTATCGGCCAGCGCCAGGTCTGAATCGGGGTTGAAGATATAGAGTTTCATAAATTATAATTCATTTTGATTAGGGGTTGCAAACTTACGGAGAAAAAGAATAACACACAAATATATAAAAAGTAAATTACATCAAATATATTTTGCTATCTCTACTTTGCAATTCTATAAAAAAGCCGTATATTTGTCGCCCGATAAACCGAATTTAAAGCATGGAAGCATTTTACCGCACACACGCCTATCTTGTAGAGCATACCAATGCTCCAGTTCGCCGCGACCTCATGGATGAGATTGACTGGAATGACCGTTTGATTGGTATCAAGGGTACCCGTGGTGTGGGCAAGACCACTTTCCTGCTGCAATATGCCAAAGAGAAGTTCGGCAACGACCGCTCCTGCCTGTTCATCAACATGAACAATTTCTACTTCTCCAGCTACAGCATTGTGGACTTCGCCTACGAGTTCCAGCGCCGGGGTGGAAAAGTGCTGTTGATAGACCAGGTGTTCAAGCATCCGGACTGGAGCAAGGAACTGCGCCTGTGCTACGACCGCTTCCCCAACCTGAAGATTGTCTTCACCGGCTCGTCCGTCATGCGGCTGAAAGAAGAGAACCTGGAACTGCGGGACATCGTGAAGAGCTATAACCTGCGCGGCTTCTCCTTCCGTGAGTTCCTCAACCTCCAGACCGGGATGAAGTTCCACTCCTATTCCCTGGAGGAGATACTGAGCAACCACGAACAGATATCCAAAGGAATCCTGTCGAAGGTGCGCCCGCTCGATTTTTTCCAGGACTACCTGCATCACGGCTTCTACCCTTTCTTCCTGGAGAAGCGCAATTTCTCCGAGAATCTGTTGAAGACGATGAACATGATGGTGGAGGTGGATATCCTGCTGATTAAACAAATAGAGCTGAAATATCTGTCGAAGATAAAGAAATTGCTATATTTGCTGGCCGTGGACGGACCGAAGGCTCCGAACGTAAGCCAGTTGGCAAACGACATACAGACATCCCGCGCCACGGTGATGAACTACATCAAGTATCTGGCTGATGCCCGTCTTATTAATATGGTATATCCGAAGGGAGAGGAATTCCCCAAGAAGCCGTCGAAGATAATGATGCACAACTCCAACCTGATGTATTCCATCTACCCCGTGAAGGTGGAAGAGCAGGATGTACTGGATACCTTCTTCGTAAACACGATGTGGAAAGACCACAAAGTGAACAAGGGAGACAAGAACATTTCGTTCATGGTGGACGAAGTGATGCCTTTCAAGATATGCGCCGAAGGTACCAAGATAAAGAACAACCCCGGAACCACCTATGCCCTGCACAAGGCGGAAATCGGGAGGGGAAATCAGATACCCTTGTGGCTATTCGGCTTCCTCTATTGAGTTGGTAAGTTGGTAAGTTTTTGAGTTTGGGAAACTCAACAACTTAAAAACTAACGAACTCAACAACTTAAAAACTTATTTTTTACTTAATAAATTCAATTTAGTTATGACTAAACAGAAGAAATTCATTACTTGTGATGGTAACCAGGCCGCTGCGCATATCTCGTATATGTTCTCCGAAGTAGCCGCTATCTACCCCATCACTCCCTCCTCTACGATGGCTGAATACGTAGACGAATGGGCTGCCGCAGGTCGCAAAAACATCTTCGGTGAAACAGTATTGGTACAGGAAATGCAGTCGGAAGCCGGTGCTGCCGGTGCCGTTCACGGTTCGCTGCAAGCAGGTGCATTGACTACGACGTACACCGCTTCCCAGGGCTTGCTGCTGATGATTCCGAACATGTACAAGATTGCCGGTGAGTTCCTGCCCTGCGTATTCCACGTATCGGCCCGTACACTGGCTTCTCACGCGCTCTGTATCTTCGGCGACCACCAGGACGTAATGTCCACGCGCCAGACCGGCTTCGCCATGCTGGCCGAAGGTTCCGTACAGGAAGTGATGGACTTGGCGGGTGTAGTCCATCTTGCCACCATCAAGAGCCGCGTACCGTTCGTCAACTTCTTCGACGGTTTCCGTACTTCACACGAAATCCAGAAGATCGAGATGCTGGAGAACGAAGACCTCGCTCCGCTCATCGACCAAGAAGCTTTGGCCGAATTCCGTGCACGCGCACTCAACCCCATGAATCCGGTTGCCCGTGGTATGGCCGAAAACCCCGACCACTTCTTCCAGCACCGCGAATCATGCAACAACTTCTATGAAGCAGTTCCTGCCATCGTAGAAGACTATATGAACGAGCTGTCTAAGATTACAGGCCGCAAATACGGTTTGTTCGACTACTATGGAGCCGAAGATGCCGAACGTGTCATCATCGCCATGGGTTCTGTGACCGAAGCTGCCCGCGAAGCCATCGACTACCTCGTAGCCAAGGGCGAAAAGGTGGGTATGGTTGCCGTACACCTCTACCGTCCGTTCTCTGCCAAGCACTTCCTGGCTGCCGTTCCCAAGACTGCGAAGACCATCGCCGTACTGGACCGCACCAAAGAACCGGGCGCCAACGGCGAACCGCTCTACCTCGATGTTAAAGACTGCTTCTACGGCACGGAGAATGCTCCTGTCATCGTAGGCGGCCGTTACGGTCTGGGTTCCAAGGACACCACTCCTGCCCAAATCATCGCCGTATTCAAGAACCTGGCGTTGCCGATGCCCAAGAATCACTTCACCATCGGTATCGTAGACGACGTTACCTTCACTTCTCTGCCTCAGGAAGAAGAAATCGCACTGGGCGGCGAAGGCATGTTCGAAGCCAAGTTCTACGGTCTGGGTGCCGACGGTACGGTAGGTGCCAACAAGAACTCTGTTAAGATTATCGGTGACAACACCGACAAGCACTGCCAGGCTTACTTCTCTTACGACTCCAAGAAGTCCGGCGGTTTCACCTGTTCTCACCTGCGTTTCGGCGACAATCCGATTCGTTCCACTTACTTGGTTAATACACCGAACTTCGTCGCTTGCCACGTTCAGGCCTACCTGCACATGTACGACGTAACCCGTGGTCTGCGCAAGAACGGTTCGTTCCTGCTGAACACCATCTGGGAAGGCGACGAACTTGCCAAGAACCTGCCGAACAAAGTGAAGAAGTACTTCGCTCAGAACAACATCTCCGTTTACTATATCAACGCCACCCAGATTGCACAGGAAATCGGTTTGGGCAATCGCACCAACACCATCCTCCAGTCTGCATTCTTCCGCATCACCGGCGTAATCCCCGTAGACCAGGCCGTTGAACAGATGAAGAAGTTCATCGTGAAGTCCTACGGCAAGAAGGGCGAAGACGTGGTGAACAAGAACTATGCTGCCGTTGACCGCGGAGGCGAATACAAGCAACTCGCCGTTGACCCCGCTTGGGCCAACCTGCCGGACGATCCGAAAGCAACCAACAACGACCCTGCCTTCATCAACGAAGTGGTACGTCCCATCAATGCACAAGACGGCGACCTCCTGCCCGTATCTGCATTCAAGGGTATCGAAGACGGTACTTGGGCACAAGGCACCGCTCAGTACGAGAAGCGCGGCGTAGCGGCTTTCGTTCCCGAATGGAACCCCGAAAACTGTATCCAGTGTAACAAGTGTGCATACGTTTGTCCTCACGCTTCCATCCGTCCGTTCGTGCTCGACGCCGAAGAACAGAAGGGTGCCGACTTCGCTCAGCTCAAGGCTGTGGGCAAGGTATTCGACGGCATGACCTTCCGTATCCAGGTAGACGTACTCGACTGTCTGGGTTGCGGCAACTGCGCCGACATCTGTCCGGGCAACCCGAAGAAGGGTGGCAAGGCTCTGACCATGAAGCACCTCGAAAGCCAATTGGCCGAAGCAGCCAACTGGGACTACTGCTCCAAGAACGTCAAGAGCAAACAACACCTGGTAGACATCAAGGCAAACGTGAAGAACTCTCAGTTCGCCACTCCGTTGTTCGAGTTCTCCGGCGCTTGCTCCGGTTGCGGCGAGACTCCGTACGTGAAACTGATTTCCCAATTGTTCGGCGACCGCGAAATGGTAGCCAACGCTACGGGATGTTCTTCCATCTACTCCGGTTCGGTACCTTCCACTCCTTACACCAAGAACGAAAAGGGCCACGGTCCCGCATGGGCCAACTCCCTGTTCGAGGACTTCTGCGAATTCGGTCTGGGTATGGAACTTGCCAACGAGAAGATGCGTGCACGCATCGTGAAGCTGTTCAACGAGATTCTGGCTGCCGACAATGCTCCTGCCGAAGCTAAGGAAGTATTGAAGGCCTGGATCGAGAACATGTACGATGCCGACAAGACCAAGGAACTCGCTCCTCAGATCGAAGCTATCATCGAACAAGGCATCGCTGCCGGTTGTCCGATCAGCAAGGAACTGAAGGGCCTGACTCAATACCTCGTAAAACGCAGCCAGTGGATTATCGGTGGCGACGGCGCTTCCTACGATATCGGTTACGGCGGTCTCGACCATGTCATCGCCAGCGGTAAGGACGTCAACATCCTCGTACTCGATACGGAGGTTTACTCCAACACCGGCGGACAGTCCTCTAAGGCTACTCCGGTAGGTGCCATTGCCAAGTTTGCCGCTGCCGGCAAGCGTGTACGCAAGAAAGACCTCGGTCTGATGGCCACTACCTACGGCTACGTATATGTTGCCCAAATCGCAATGGGTGCCGACCAGGCTCAGACCTTGAAGGCCATCCGCGAGGCAGAAGCCTATCCCGGTCCGTCACTCATCATCGCTTACGCTCCGTGTATCAACCACGGTCTGAAGATGGGTATGGGCAAGAGCCAGGCTGAGGAAGAGAAGGCTGTTAAGTGCGGTTACTGGCACTTGTGGCGTTACAACCCCGCTTTGGAAGCAGAAGGCAAGAATCCGTTCACGCTGGATAGCAAAGAACCGGATTGGAGCGGCTTCCAGGACTTCCTGAAAGGCGAGGTTCGTTACGCTTCCGTCATGAAGCAGTATCCTGCCGAAGCTGCCGAGTTGTTCCAGGCTGCCGAAGACAATGCGAAGTGGCGTTACAACAGCTACAAGCGCATGGCTGCCGAAAGCTGGGGTGTTACTCCCGCTGATGCTGCAACGAAATAATCCTTCGTTCTATATATAAAGAAGGGGGTTCCGTCTTTCGGAATCCTCTTCTTTACTTCTATGTAGACTGAAAAGAATAGAACACAGAGACACGAAGGCACAGAGATGTTATTTTGAGCACGTTAAAAAGCTCTGTGTCTCTGTGACTCTGTGTTTAAATTCGTCTCTATAATAATTTATATATTACGTAATCGTTTAAATCACTAAAACTAAAGAACTATGATTGCATTCATTATCTGGATTATCGGTGTCGTCCTTGCCATCAAGGCCGTACTGGAAATCATGAAGTGGCCGGTAGACGGCGTCAAGAAGTTAGTCGTTGCCATCCTTGTCATCATCACAAGCTGGGTCGGAATCGCCGTTTACTACCTCTGGGGCAGAGAAAACCTCCCCCGCATGTTGTAACCCGGCACTTTCTTCCTCTCGAAGAAACAAAAGAAGCGGATAGCAAGGACACTCCCTGCTCTCCGCTTCTTTTTTATATTCAGGCGCGGATTACGCGGAATTTCACGGATAGGTTGAAAGATATCCGCGGAATCCGCGTCATCCGCGCCTAACTTCATCCCCCCTCCTTCTCCCCCCACTTTTCATTTTTCATTTTACATTTTACATTATCTTCCTCCCGTCTTTTTCTTTGTTCTTTTGTTCTTATGTCTAAACCCAAAAACTTACAGTCTTATGAACTCAAAACCTTCCATCAGCTACACCGCCTACATGCAGCGGGCGATAGCTTCGCTGAAAGCAGAAGAGCGCTTTGGCACGGCGCACATCTATTTCTACGCCCTGAGGTCGTACACCGGATTCGTGGGCGGAGGAGAAGTCTATTTCGGAGCACTCAACCGGCAGGCGCTGAAGCGCTATGAAGCGTATTTGCTGGAGCGCTCACATAGTTGGAACACGGTATCCACCTACGTGGGCGCACTGCGGGCGGTATACAACCGGGCGGTGGACGAAGAAGTCATCGCCGGAGACTACCGACTGTTCAGCAACGTCTTCACCGGTGTGAAAGTCGAGAAGAAGCGGGCGCTAAGGGCCGAGCAGATGCAACAGATTGTCGGGAGAACCCTTTCCGATACCCGACACCGACCTGACGACCCCCGCCGCCTGCCTGACGGAACCCGTTCCCTGTCTGACCGAACCCGCTCCCTGCCTGACGCAGCCGGCCGCTTGCCCGCCGGCGCCCGCTCCGCCCGCGACCTCCTCACCCTGATGCTCCTCCTCCAGGGAATGCCGTTCGTGGACCTCATCCACCTGCGGAAAGAAGACATCAAGGAAGGCGACGACGGCACCTGCCGCCTGAGCAGTCGACGGCGGAAGACCGGCACCGCACTGAACGTAGAGGTAGTGCCCGAAGCCCTGGAACTGATAAATCGCTATCGCAGCGCCTCCCCCGACTCGCCCTACCTGCTGCACTTCTTCGACGGAATGCACTCCCGCGAGGCGATGTACAACGAATACCGCCACCGCCTCCGCAACCTCAACTACGGCCTGTCGCAACTATCCGCCCGCTGCGGACTGAAAGGTGTCCGAATCAGTTCGTACACCGCCCGGCACACCTGGGCCACCCTCGCCAAATATTGCCAGGTGCCCGAAGAAATCATCTCCGAAGGTTTGGGACACTCCTCGCTGAAGGTGACGCGCACCTACCTGAAAAGCTTCGAAGGAGGCGAGCTTGCCCGTGCCAACCGCATGGTGATGGCGTGCGTCTTCGCCGGAAAGAAGGAAGTCTGGACAGGGACTTAAGAGGCAGACAAGCCCCGGGTTAATACCCGATGAACCGCTCGAAAAAGAGACACACCGCCCGGCAGAGGAGCGCCGGACAAACCGATTATCTCTTTTTCATACATCAATTCAGTTGGGAATGATTCGAATCGAGTGGTTTATTTCGGGAGGGACTACCGTCAAACGTCCCCCAAGCCCCGTTACTTTGCAAGTAACAGGAGGTTAGAACGCGACAAAGATAGTGCTTATTTTCGACAAGACAAGCATTTATTAGGACATTTTACCCCATTTTACCGACGAAATACACGAAAAGCAGACAAAAAGGGAAGAAAAACACATATCGACCTGCTTTAGGCAGTATGGAAAGCACATAATTTCCCCCTCCCAAAATTCAACACGAACTGGGTACTGGGGGAAGTATGCCTTGCGGCGAACCGGTTTGGTACTTTTTTTCGGAAGTTAACCCTACAACGCCTTATGAGGGGAGTACTTCCGCGCCTCCTGTTACTTGCAAAGTAACAGATAAAATCCTCTTAAGATGATTACACAGAAGACACAAAGAGCTATCCTAGTACTGAAAGACATTTCAGGACAATTTAGTATCAAGTTTCTGAAACCTACCACCATGCCCTACGAAGAGTTAGCCGACATTTTGTTCAAACTAAGGAAAGGCCATCTCATCCAACTGAAATCCCCGGGAGACCCGCCCGATGTCATATCCTCTTATTTACTGACCCGCCCCCTCAGGAGCACCACCCTGCTCGATGTACTGGAATGCCTGAACGAGACCCTGAACTGCACCCGCCCCATCTCGGAACGGATGTACGACCTCTTTCCCCGGGTCGCCAACCGGCTGGGAATAGTGAATATGGTTACGCGCACCTATCTATCGAACATCGATTTGACGGATTTCTGACGAAGGAATGACAGCCCGTATCTCCCGTTTCATACTCCTGCTCCTGTTGCTGTGCGCCGCCCCCGCCTACGCCCAGCATTCCGCGTTGAAGACCAACCTGCTCCTCTGGGCAACGACCACTCCCAACGCGTCGGCAGAGTTCGCCCTGAGCCAGCGGTTCAGCATCGAAGCGGGAGCCGCCTACAACGCCTGGAAGTTCGGCAACGGGATGAAGCTCAACCTCTACTTGGCGCGCCTGGAGCCTCGCTTCTGGTTCTGCCGCAAGTTCGAGGGGCATTTCCTGGGGTTGCACGGGCATTACGGACATTTCAACGTGGGGTTGATTCCCTTCCTGCCCTCCATGAAGGGGTACATCTACCGGGGCGACTTCCGGGGCGGGGGCTTGTCCTACGGCTATCACTGGGCCTTCGGACGGCGTTGGGGCATAGAAGCCGTGATAGGAGGCGGATACACCGCCCTGAAATACGGCAAATACCGGTGCGTAGAGTGTGCCGAAAAAGTAGCGGACTACAAACGCAACTACTTCGGAGTGACGCACGCTGCTATTAATCTCATCTATTTCATAAGATGAGAAGAATTAAAGAATGAAAGAATTAAAGAATGAAAGGACTGATAAACTTAAGAACTGATAAACTTAAAAACTAATGAATATATACCGGAAGAATCGAACACAGAGGCACAGAGACACAGAGTGTTTCAAATTGTTCAATAAACTACAGTGCTTCAATGAGTTCAGCATAAAAGCTCTGTGCCTCTGTGCCTCTGTGCCTCTGTGTTCGATTAATTCCGCATAACAAACAAACTTAAGAACTAATAAACTTAAGAACTAACAAACTTAAGAAACTTAAGAACTTAAAAACTAATGAAGCGTATGATACTGCTTGCCTCACTGATAGGACTTCTCTCTTCCTGCTCTTTCGAAGACGAGCCCGGACTTTGCCCCTACAACGTCCGGTTAGAGTATCACTATGCCGGAGCGCGTGAAGCCGACAACCTCGACGCCTACGTCGACAGGATGTACCAATACCTCTTTGCCGAAGACGGCACGCTGGTCCGCACCGACACCCTGACCGGAGCGGGCATGTCCCGCTGGCAAGGCACGCTCCCACCGGGACGCTACACCCTCGTCACCTGGGGCAACGTGGGCACCGAGCGTCCCCTTCTCCCCCTGCTGCCGGGACAGACCAACCTGCTGGAAGCCGGACTCAGCGCCGCCACGGACGACGCCCCCGCCCTGGGACGCGACAACACCGCCCGCCTCTACTACGGCCACCACCCGCTGCAGGTAGGCCCCGGCGCCTCCCTCCGCCGCAAGCTCTACCTGACCCACGCCCACGCCTCCCTGCACATCACCGTCCGCTGGGACAAGGGCCTGACCCCGCCTGCCGACGGACACTTCAACCTGCGCCTGCGCAACGTCCCCGCCGAATACGCCTTCCGCTGCGGCATGGAGCTGCCCCTGCCCGGAGGCGACGGTGCCTACACCATGCCCGAGACCGGCTTCCGCCACACCGACCACTACGTGCGCGCCGCCATGAACTACGACCGCGAGGTGGTGGGCGAAATCATCAGTTTCCGCTACACCTCCACCACGCACCCCCTGCTCAGCCTCTACCGGGCAGGCAAGCCACTGACCAAGGAGCTGGACCTGGAGCGCTTCTTCCGCAAGCTCCCCGTCAGCCTCGACGAGAACACCGAGCAGGAATTCCGCCTGCTGGTGCTGATACAGCAAGACAAAATCATCGTGTCCGAAATGGGCGGAACCGACTGGGAAGAAGGAGGAGGACTGGGATGATGAAGACACTGAGCATACTATCCGCCCTGATGCTGCCGCTTGCCCCGTCCACGGCACGCGCCGACGGCGACCCCGCAGCGGTCACCGCCCCCTCGCCCGTGGTGCTGAGCAACGTGTGGCTGGAAGGCGACAGCGTGGTGGTAGGCATCCGCTTCGACTTTGCCGACGTAGACACCCGCCCCGGCCTCGCCCTGTGGTTCAGCCCCGTGCTGAAAAGCGAGACGCGCCACCTGGTGCTGCCCGCCGTGGTGGTCAGCGGCAAGGCGCGCGCCCGTGCCGACCGCCGCAACCGCTTCCTCGACGCCGGACGCTCCACCCGCGAGCCCGAACCCTACCGCGTGCTGAAAGGCAACCATCCCCGCCGCGGCAACGAACTGGACTACCGCGCCACCGTCGCCTACAGCCCCTGGATGCAGACCGCCTCGCTCTACCTGATGCAGGAGAGCAAGGACTGCTGCCGCCTCAGCCTGATGGGCATCGACCTGCTGAACCGGCAGCTCGCCCTCAGCGCGGGCTTCACCCTGCCCGCCGACAGCAGCGCCGCCCTCTACGCC
>ENA-OYYE01000218-OYYE01000218.1-human-gut-metagenome-genome-assembly--contig:-NODE-218-length-37039-cov-8.363103_pt1 | contig 37039 bp, 25 predicted proteins | sample MGYA00243244_ERZ653437 | MGnify/ENA primary metagenome ERZ653437 (study PRJEB26926, sample SAMN06165130) | human gut metagenome | biome: ENVO:00009003; feature: ENVO:2100002; material: ENVO:00002003...
AGATAGGCTCCGGTCTCGTGGGCTCGGAGATGTGTATAAGAGACAGATTTCAAGGCGTGCCGACAATACATATTCATGTTCACCTATTTGCTTGCATACATACGAAGTATTATCGTGTTCGTCTTCAATATCTCCGAATATCTCTTCCACCAAGTCTTCCAACGATACGATTCCGGACGTTCCGCCAAACTCATCTACCACCACGGCAATCGTTTTCTTCTGCTGCATGAAAAGTTTCATCAGCTTGTGAGCCGCCATCGTTTCGGGCACGATAGGCACTTCCTTTACATTATCGCGCCAATCGGCGGGATTCCTGAACATTTCTGATGAATGGATATACCCTATTACATTATCTATATTCCCTTCGTACACGATAATCTTTGAAATGCCCGACTCAACGAACAGGCTTTTCAAATCTTCCAGCGTGGCGGTTACATCCACGGCTACCACTTCGGTGCGCGGAACGATACAGTCGCGTATCTTAATATTCGAGAAATCCAGGGCGTTCTGGAAGATCTTAACCTCCGCATCCAATTCCTCTTCATCGGTGGCATTCTCGATACCGGACTGCACGAAATAATCCAAATCCACCTTGCCGAAAGCTTTCGCTGAAGCCTCCTTATTAATCTTTACGCCCAACAGACGTAGGAAAAGATAAGAGACCCCCGAAGCGAACTTGGATATCGGGAACAAAACCACATAGCAGATGAAAAGAGGAATTGCAAACATGCGCAAAACCAGATTCGGATTAATCTTAAACAGCGTTTTCGGCAGGAACTCACCCGTAACAAGAATAATCAAAGTCGAGATGACGGTCTGTACCAGAACCATCGTAAAATGATTCTCAATCACTCCTGCAAGCAAATTCACCTCGATAATCTGTGCCATCAAGATACCATAGATTACCAGCGCGATGTTGTTTCCCACCAACATGGTGGAAATAAAGTTATTGGGATTATGAAAGAAGTAGGATAATATGCCCGACGTGACTCCCGGTTTCTTCTCCATCTCAAAGCGAAGCTTGTCAACGGAGACAAAGGCAATCTCCATTCCCGAGAAGAAAGCCGAGAAAGCCATAGTAATCAACAGGTAAATAATGGTATCTATCATATTATTGGATGCTATCAGTCTTTATCGTATCTTTAGGAGCCGTATTTTCTTCGTCCACATAGAAGACTCCTTCCGGCTTGTGAATCGTATAAACAGTCATTTGCTGGTTTGAGTCGAAACCGCGGCCGGTAATAATGCGGTCCGGCTGTTCAATCCGGATAAACCTGTCCGAATACACCTTTTGCTTATTCTGGTCCCAATACAGCAGTTGCGTATCAAACTTCTCTCCTTTCAGATTCTGGATATGGACATTACCCATCAGTTTCCACAATCGTTCCTTATCATAAAAATAAGCCGTATCAGACTTTATGCTCGCCTCTACCTGAAACAGGGAGTCAAACTTTTCCAGATAAACTCCTTTCTCGAACGCCCAATAAGAGGGTGACTTACGGTCGAAAATCAGCCATTCCGCCGTATTGATGCGGTAACGGGTGATACCCGAATCGGAAATCAGCGTGGTCACTCCCCGGGTATCCATGACCGGTAAGGAGTCGCGCTCGGTGATGGCCGCTCCCATTTCTTTCTTCCTTCCGGAACAGGAAGAAAATAAAAGAAACATAACCATCGCCATGAAGGCAATGGTTATGTTCATATTCTTATAGTTGACAACGAAAGGTTGTAGCAACATACGCTTATCGAATGGTTGTAGTCTCACCTATCCAGCCGCCGATAGTGATGCGGTCACCGGCTTTGTAACCCAACATGAAGAGGTCTTTAGCCTGCGGAGTGTGACGTGCATAGGTCGAAATCAATTCGTTTACTTTATCCGTAACACTCGGATCGACAGCTTTTGCACGTTGCAGCTTATCGATAACTACAAAATAAGTACACTTGTTCAGTGCCGGTTCGTCACTCCAGTTCGGATTGGATCCGTACATCTGTGCCAACAGGATATAAGGTTCACCGTAGTTCTCATTAAAGCTGATGGATTTCTGTGCATAAGTTCTTGCTTGTGAGAGCTTCTTTGCCTGCCACAAAGCAGCGGCGGTAGCATAAGCCATTTCCGCTTTCTTCGCATTGTCGGTTTCCATACCCAGCGCTTCGTCAAAGTACTTCACGGCATTATCAAAATCACCTTTCTTATAATACATATAAGCAACACCTACGGCAGCATCGGCAGTCGGGTTGATTCGGTACAGATAGTCGGAAGCCTTGAAATAAGCCTCGCTTTCGTTGCACTTCATCATTTTCAAAATACCGATTGTCTTTTTCAGGAAAGCGGAATCAGTCTTGTTTTCTTCCACTTTCGGTCCGTAGATAGACTGCAAAGATTCACAGTCTGCCACACCGCTGTTCACGAACATGGCAACCAGGTTATCTTTGATAGTCTGCAACACTTCTTTCTTCTTCGGATTGTCTTCGGAAGCAATCGCGTCATCGGCATATTGAGAAGCGTTGATATAATCCTGGAAGAACTGATCGGTATGGTTGGTATCGGCTTTCACCTTCTGCATAGAGAGGTCTACGAAATAGTGCAGCACGGCACCGTCCGATTCACCTTTGGCGGTTTCTGCCGATTCCTTCAACCAGGCATAAGCCTGATTAACATCCGGAGCGGGCGAGTAATTCAGATAGTCCACAGCCTTCGTACCCAATGCGGCAGCTACGCTCGGCACGCCTTTCATCTTCTTGGCAAATTCCGGAATATATTTCATCTTTTGGTCATGCACATCCATCAACTCATCAAAATACTTTTTGTATTCTGCTGAGTTACGATCCTTGATTTGAGACAGCAAACCGGTCAGAATCTTGGTAGCATCCGTAAATGTGTAATATCTCAATGTAGGGCAGTCTTTCAATACGGCCATACAAGGAGCATAAGCATCCTTATAGTTTTTCGCTCTTACCGCCTCGTGAGAAATACTACTGTTGGCATTACAATTTTCAGTCTGTGCGAAAGCGCCGGTCGCTCCGGAAGAAAGGAGCAAAACAGCTACAAGCGTTTTAATTTTCATTGTATCTAAATTTTAGTTGTTATATATCAAATTCATCTCACTCATCATCAATCAACTTTCCGTTTAAAGAACCAGCGTTCGTTGAATGTTACTCCCACGCAGATGCGCAGCGTATTTTCATTCAGGAACATGCTTTTAGTTCCCTGGGTTCTCACATACTGTGCCGAAAGGCTTAGTACGGAGCGCGTGCGTGGAATAGGAAGTCCGAAACCAGCAGTCACTCCATATTCTTTGGCGGCACGCTCGCCATCTATCTTATAGTAAGGTTGGGAATAATAAGCTCCCAAACGATACTTCACATGTGCAAAATAACTTCTTCCCAAAGGATTCGGAAGGAACTCGGCTCCTACCGCTATCTTCGTACGGTTGCACAAGGCGTCTTTCTGATTCATATATTCCACCGAACCCCAGTTCTGGAGGGTGAAGTCGGCGCCTACCGTCAACCGGTCATCGTAAACGTAAGAAACTCCTACACCAAAACTCATCGGAAGGCCGAACGTTGCAACCGTATCCTTTGTATTGATCGTAGCTCCCGTATCGCTGTCACCCAACTGATTCTGAACATACGAATCGTTATTCAAATCGTGTCCGGGTGAGAAAACGGCTCCTAATGTCACCGCATGTTTCTTACCGAACTGCTGCGTATATTGCGCGCCGAGGTCCAGTTTATAGCTTCTAATCGACGTGTTGGTGGTGGTTGTCAACGGCAAAGCCGATCCATCCAACGGGAAATCCTCATACCTCATGTGAGTGATATCACCCCAAAGATACGAAATATTCGCACCAACCGAAAGATTTTTAAGTATTTTAAATCCTGCACCTACATATAATTGATGCAAACCTCCATCACCGGAAAACTGCAACGTGCTGGAATGTTCGGGGAATTCGGTGTTTTCACGGTATTCTCCCATGCTATATCCCACATTGGAAAAAGGCAACAGCCCGATGCTCATGCTCGCCCATTTGGCCAGACGGAATTGCATAGTAATATAGTCGAAACTGGAATTCTTGGCGTTCTGTTTCACCTTCCCGTCACCGAAGTTCGTGTTCTGAAGGGAAATGCCGCCATCGAAAATAAACGTAAGCGAATCGACCGCCGTATAGGACGCCGGATTCACGAAATTAATCTGATATTTGTCCCGCAATCCGTACGCAATACCACCCATGGCCTTGCTATTACCTGAACCTTGGTCTGCTAATTGCCCGTATCCATATCGTGTATAGGGAGAATTTGTATTATTTTGAGCGATTGCCGCTCCGGACAATATCATAAGCAAGAACACCAAGAGTGTTTGTCTATATCCTATCATTATTAAAGTTTAAAATTCTATTTAATCCTTTCAACACTAAAAATCTGTCTGCAAAGATGACACTTTTTACGTTTGTATCAAAAGAAAAATCATCCCCGCCCGTTAAAAAAACCAAAAGTTCAGGATATTTATGCTTCCAAGCCATAATGTAACCTGCAATTTCAAATTCGATTCCTTTTAGCACTCCTTCGCGGATAGCGGTTTCGGTATCTTTCCCCAACGGAACGCGCCTTCCTTCGGAAGCGACCTGCGGCAGTTTTCCCGTGAACCGGTGGAGTGCCTTAAACCGCATTTGCAGGCCGGGAGAGATATTTCCTCCCTGATAAGAACCTGTCGCGTCGATAAACTCGTAAGTGATGCAGGTACCCGCATCGATTACCAAAATATCTTTTCCCGGGAATTGTTCATAAGCCCCCACTACGGCGGCTATACGGTCGTACCCCAGCGTTTGGGGGGTTTCGTAAAGATTATTCACCGGCAGCGGAGTGTTTGCATCCAACCATAGAACGGGCACAGACAAAAGCTCAATTTGCGTCCGCGCCTGCTCGTCAAGCTCGATGACGGTAGCTACAATCGCTTGCCGGAAGGGATACTTACGGAAGAATCCGGGCAAGTTTTCCAGTGTCCGGTTAGAGTCATACAAGGTTTCCAAGAGTTCTTCCCCATCGAACGCTGCGATTTTTGCAACCGTATTGCCAATATCTATAACGAGGTTCACGATGTTTCTATTTTTTCTTAAGCAGACAAATAAATAAGAATGCCATCTACTTATATAAATACTAAACACGGAGACACAGAGTTTTTTAGCATTTATAACAAGCACTCTCTGTCTCCGTGTCTTTTTGTATTATCTACTTTTGACACGCCCTCACGGTAATCGCGTATCGAAAAACTCCTTATTTCTTAGAAGGAGAAGAATAGCGGGCATTCAAGCCTTCCAGAATTTCCCGGGTAATGTTGTACACGCTGTCGGCATACAAAAGGTTATCAAAACCGGTATTGCTGATAATCATGCTATACCCTTTTGTTTTATTGTATTCCTTCAGGAAAGCGTTGATAGAATCGCGCAGTTGCAAGCTGTTCTTTTCGTTCTCGCTCATCAGTTCCGACTGCAATTTATTGCTCAGGTTCTGCAAGTCCTGTTCCAACTTCGCAATGCGGTTGTATTCCTGCTGGGCTCTTTCCTGGGTCAGGTAAGCGTTGTTCTGGACTTTCGTCTGGAACTCGCGTTTCTGCTTGTCCAGTTCATTAGCCTTCTGGTTCAGGGTCAAGCGCACATTCTCGCTCTTTTTCACCATCGCTTCATTCAAATCCACACAGAAATTGTATTTTGCAAGAAGCGTATCTATTTCCACATAAGCAATCTTCATTCCGGATAATCCTCCGGCAGCTTGTGCAGATACATTCGTCGTCTGATTATCGTTTTTGCCGGTGCATTGGGAAAACAAAACGATTAGTGCAAGAGCTGCCAAACCGTTTACGAGGTAGTTTAATCTCTTCATAATTAGTAAAAATATAGTTTTTTAGTTTATTAATTCATACTATCGTTTAAGGCCTTTTCCAGTTCGTCGATAGAAAAACGAGGCTTTCTCTGCGCTTCACGGTCCTGAGACTGCACACAACCGATGCCCCTCTCCCGCATAGCTTTATTGCCACTGACGTGCCCGTTAGGGAATTTGCCGCCTTTCACGAAAAAGACTCTTACTCCCAATAAAACGACACAAATAGCAACTATTAACAAAGTTATCAATATTATATAGAGCATTTCAATTAATTTTGCCTGTACTTTGTAACCGTACAACTTTTGTGGGTGCAAATATAGGGCTTTGGTCGGACTAACACGCCTTTTTTACTCTAAAAAAAGAGAAAGGTGAATAAAATACTCAATCAATTTAACCATATTTAGCAATAAGTGGTTAAAATGGCGGGGATATAACAACAAAAGTGAACAATCTGGTTGCATATTGGGTATGTAACGGTAAAAATAAAAAGTAAATATGGAAAAGAAAGATTTGCAGCCGGCAGGCGTTTTCCGGTATTTTGAGGAAATATGCCAGGTGCCGCGTCCTTCCAAAAAGGAAGAAAAAATCATCGCTTACTTAAAGGAGTTCGGTGAAAAACATAAGTTGGAAACCAAGGTGGACAAAGCCGGAAACGTATTAATCAGCAAGCCAGCCACTCCGGGCATGGAAAACCGGAAAACCGTAGTGCTGCAATCGCACATCGATATGGTGTGCGAGAAGAATAACGACGTACAACATGACTTCCTGAAAGACCCCATCGAAACCGAAATAGACGGCGACTGGCTGAAAGCCAAAGGTACCACTCTGGGTGCCGACAATGGCATCGGAGTAGCCACCGAACTGGCCATTCTTGCCGACGACCGTATCGAGCATGGTCCGCTGGAATGCCTGTTCACCGTAGACGAGGAAACCGGACTGACCGGCGCTTTCGCCCTGGAAGAAGGTTTCATGAACGGCGATATCCTGCTGAATCTCGACTCGGAAGATGAAGGCGAACTGTTTATCGGATGTGCCGGCGGAGTAGATTCCGTGGGCGAGTTTACTTATAACGAGGTGGACGTTCCGGCGGGATACTTCTTCTGCCGGGTACAGGTGAAAGGTCTGAAAGGAGGCCATTCCGGCGGTGATATCCATCTGGGCCGGGCAAATGCCAACAAGTTGCTGAACCGGTTCCTGAGCCAGTCTTTCCGTAAGTACGACCTTTACCTCTGCGAAATAGACGGCGGCAATCTCCGCAATGCCATCGCCCGTGAGGCATCTGCCGTTATCGCCATTCCCGAGGCCGACAAGCACGCCCTGCGTACCGACTTGAACGTATTCGCCGCTGAAGCCGAAGCCGAATATGCAGTCACTGACCCCGAGATGCAGTTTGTCCTTGAGTCGGAAAATCCCCGCGCAACAGCCATCGATAAGGATACGACCCGCCGGTTGCTGCTGACCCTCTACGCCCTGCCCCACGGAGTATATGCCATGAGCCAGGATATCCCGGGACTGGTGGAAACTTCCACGAACCTGGCTTCCGTCAAGATGAAACCGGACCATATCATCCGCATCGAAACCAGCCAACGCAGTTCCACCACTTCCTCCAAACAAGACATCGCCAACATGGTGCGCAGCGTATTCGAACTGGGCGGCGCGAGCATTTCCTTCGGCGACGGCTATCCCGGATGGAAGCCGAACCCGCATTCTGAAATACTGGAAATAGCGATTGCTTCCTACAAACGCCTGTTCGGCACGGACCCCAAGGTGAAAGCCATTCATGCAGGACTGGAATGCGGCTTATTCCTCGACAAATACCCCACGCTGGATATGATATCGTTCGGTCCCACCCTTCAGGGTGTACACTCGCCCGACGAACGGATGCTGATTCCTACGGTCGAAAAATTCTGGGAGCACCTGCTGGATATCTTGAAGAATATACCGGCAAAGGGCGATAACTAATATTCCATCTACCTGATAGTCAAGCACGGACTGACCGGAGCCTTCGCGAGGCGTTGCCAGACGCCGACCGGAAATCCCACAGTCCGTGCTTGAATTTTATCTTGCGAAACACACAAACACTCCGGCGATGAACAGAGACCCGCGTTCCACCTTATTATATATACTCATCTGCCTCGTGTACTCCTCCTCTTTGTACGCTCAGCAGGAGTCGAAAGACACGCTCGCTTTCCGCATCATGTCCTATAACGTGGAGAATCTGTTCGACTGCCGACACGATACCCTGAAGAACGACTATGAGTTTCTGCCCGATGCCCTCCGGCATTGGAACTATTTCAAGTATAGGAAAAAGCTGAATGCCATCGCCCGCACCCTCATTGCCGTCGGCGGCTGGACACCGCCCGCATTGGTCGCCTTATGCGAAGTAGAAAACGACAGCGTACTGTTCGACCTCACCCGTCACTCTGTCCTTCGTGAAACCGGTTACCGCTATGTCATGACGCAATCACCCGACGAACGCGGAGTCGATGTCGCCCTGCTCTACCGGCGCGAACTTTTCAAACTCCTCTCTTTCCGCAGCATACCGGTAAAGAAGGTCTCCCGTTCCAACCGCCCTACCCGCGATATCCTCCATGTCAGCGGACTATTGCTGAACCACGATACCTTAGACATCTTCGTCGTCCATTTTCCTTCCCGTCATGGAGGCGCCAAAACATCCGAGCCTTATCGCCTGTCCGCCGCGCGCCAACTGAAGGATGCCGCCGACAGCCTGTTGCGCACCCGCCGGCTTCCCCAAATCATCATTATGGGAGATTTCAACGATTACCCCCACAACCGGTCCATCCGGAAAATACTGATGGCCGAACCTCCTCCCGCGTCCACCAGCTCATTATCTCCTGACAAACTCTATCATCTGTTAGCCGGAAAATGCGGCAAGCACGCCGGCAGCTATAAATACCGGGGAGAATGGGGACTTCTCGACCACATCATCGTCTGCGGGCACCTGTTACAGACCGACGCCCCGCTCCAAGCCGACCAGCATAAAGCCGGCATCTTCCGCCCCTCTTATCTGCTGACAGACGATTCGGACTACGGAGGCAAGCAACCGTTCCGCACTTATCACGGCATGAAGTATCTGGGCGGTTACAGCGACCACCTTCCCGTATGGGCAGAATTGCGATTGATTTATTAAACGGAGTACTGATAGAGTTTCAGGTCAAATTTTTCCACCATCACCAGCAGATGGTCAAAGATATCCGACTGGATGCGTTCGTATTCTCTCCAGATTTTATTGCGTGAGAAGAAATACACCTGCACCGGCACGCCGAAACTTGTCGGTTCCTTCTCACTGATAATCAAGTCCATTTCCTGATTCACTATCGGCAGGCTGTTAAGGTAGCGTTCGATGTAGATGCGGTAAAGCTGGGCGTTGGTGGGCACTTCCCCTTCCGCCGGCTGGTAATCCGCCATCAGAGGTACATCCTTGCGGATGGTATCTAGCATTTCGGGGGTGCAGAACTTCAGCGTAGTCATATCCAGATAGATATTTTTATCCACTCTCCGCCCATTACTCTCCTGCATACCCCGCCAGTTCTGAAAAGACCCGTTCACCAGGTTATAAGGCGGTATGGTCGAAATGGTTTTATCCCAGTTGCGTATCTTCACGGTATTCAGCGTGATTTCTTCGACAATGCCGTTGGCTTCCCCGCTGGGCAGTTCAATCCAGTCACCGAGACGCAGCATATCGTTGGCGGAAAGCTGCACGCCCGCCACAAAGCCCAGTATACTGTCCCTGAATACCAGCAAAAGAACGGCTGCCGAAGCTCCCAATCCGGCAAAGAGGCTCATCGGCGACTTATTCAGCAGCTCGGCGATAATCACGATTCCTCCCATAAAGAACAGCAGCACTTGCAGCACTTGCACAAACCCCTTCATCGGACGGTCTTTCCGCTTATCACGGGCATTGTAGATATCGAGCATCACCAGCAACAGGCTATTGATGGTAAACAGTACCGCTACGATGATATACACCAGGCATATCTTCTGCGAGAATTGCAGCATCTCCTTGCCTTTCACAAAGGCAAAAGGCAAGAGATAATAGACCAGGATACCGGGAACGATGTGTATCATGTGGTGGACCACCTTCCGTTGTAGCAGCAACATGTTCCACTTATGGGGCGAGCGGGCAGTATAGTGCCTCATCCCTCCTACAAAAAGCGCCTGGAAAAGATAATCCAAACCCACGGCAACCCCGACCATCAATACGGCTATTATCGTTTCGTCAAACGTATTCGCGAGTTTCGGATCTACTCCCCAATCCACCAGTACCTTGTTCATCCAGTTACCTAAGCTTATCATAAGTCATGTGTTTTTAGTTTTTTAAAACACATAACAAAACAGGGGGGAAGAAGGTTGGGGGGAAGGTAAAGGAGAGAGGAGTTAGAGGAGTTAACTCCTCTCTCCTTTACCCTACCACCATCGCATAAACCAATATGCCCGCCGTGGTCACGCCACCTACTATCATCGGAACAAAGATTTGTTTGTACCGTTCGGGCCTCTCGTACTTGCACGCGACCTTAAAAAGCAGGAAGCAAAGGGAAGCGCCTGCCCAGCCCACGATGGCGCCTGCCAGCAAGTCGCCCGGATAGTGCACTCCCAGATAGGAACGGGAATAGCAAGTCAGCACCGCCCAGCCCATTATGAACCAGGCGAGCGCCCGTTGCCGGAATAAATAAAAGATGAAGAAAGCCAGGCCGAACGTATTGGCGGCATGACAAGATGGAAAGCCATAGCGCCCTCCACGGTAACCGTTTACAATCTGTACGTATTCGGAAAGAGGATTCTCCAGATTGGCAGGCCGCAGCCGAGCCACAACCGGACGAATCAGGGTAGCACAGACTTGGTCGGCAAAGACAATCGTCAGCGTTATCGCTACGGCACATCCCAACACCACTTTCCAATTAAAATTCCTCATTATCACATAGAAAAGGGCGGCATACATAGGTACCCAAATCCACTTCCCGCTAAAAGCATACATGAAATGATCCGCCCACTCGGCACGGAAACCGTTAATGGCAAGCAATAAATCGGAATCAACATCCACCAATCCCGATAAAACATCCAGTAGTATCATTCTATTCTAAATTATCATTGGACCCGCCGGCACCTTATCTGGCCGCGATATCATCGTACAACTTCTGCAAATAAGCCTGTCCCGGCTTCAGGTTTTTACCTTTCTCCGCTCCTTCGTCCACCACAATCGTTTGAGACTCATTGTTGTATATCAGTTGATTGTCGGGAGTTATCATACCGAAAGCATCGGGAACGGTAAAGAAAGCGAAATGGGGAGAACCGGAATCGAGCATATCCTTGCTGAAAGTAAACTCCTTGTGAGGCAATGAGAGCTGTGCCAACAGGGTGGCCGCAATGTCATGCTGCGAGCCATAGGTATCGATGCGCACCGGCCTGCGAACCGCACCGCCCACCATCACCAAAGGAATCTGATAACGGGCAACTTCCAGATTGCCGATATGTTCGGGATAAGCCCCCAAATGGTCGGGTACAAAGAGGATAACCGTATTTTCCCACTGCGGAAGTTCACGATAGCGCTTCACGAAGTCGCCGATGCAACTGTCGGTATAGGCGAAAGCATTCAGGCGGTCGTTCTCCAACCGGCGATAGGGAACTTCAAACGGCTCGTGACTGCTGGATGTCTGAATCACACGGAAATGAGGCGCGGCTTTCTCCGGAGAATAACCTTCGGCTTCGTTCTTCACATCCTCCAGATAGCGGTTGAACACAAGATGGTCGTGCACGCCCCATTTGCTCAATCGCTCCGACACGGGGAAGTCTTCGTCAGATACGATTTCCGCAAAACCCGACGACATCAGGTAGGAACGCATGTTCGTGAAGTCGGCATCGCCGCCGTAATAGTATTTCGTATGGTATCCCGCCTGTTTCAGACTGCCCGCGATGGCAGGAATGGACTGCGTTTTACGGGGATATTTCATGATGCTGGTGGTGGGCTGCGCCGGATAGCCGCTCAGGATGGCTACTAACCCACGGTCGGTACGGAAGCTGTTGGCATAGAAGTTGGTGAACAGCACTCCTTCCCCCGCCAAACTGTCCAGTTGCACCGCCACATTCGGCAGACCTCCCAGTGTCTTCATCAACTTGGAAGAAAAACTCTCCAGGATTACGAACACCACATTGGGACGACTTACTTTAAATAACGAGTGCACGGAATCCGCCTCCTGCCTCAACGAATCCGCCAGCAAGGTTCCTTTGCCCGATACTGCCGGATCGACCAGACCGGAAAAGATATGCTCCGCTTTCGCCGCTTCCATGAACCGGTATTGCTTTCCAAAGTCTTTTTGCTTGGCAAGCGACTCCATCAGGCTGAATGCCGGATTGATGGCTGCATGGTTCAAGCGTTGGTTGGTGCTGAAATAGGCTTTGCCCGTGTTCATGGTAGACACCGTGAAACCGCCACGGATAGGAATAAACAGCAATCCGGTCATCAGCAGCAATACGCCCGACACGGTAAGCCGCCGATAAGGCAGCTTCATCTGCTGATAGTTGGACTTACGCAGCAATACGACATAGAAAATGGCATAGAGCACCACGGCATAGACCGCCATCGCCAGGATTCCGCCGATGACCATCCAGACGCTGACGCTTGCCACCGCATCCTTCGGAGAAGAAAAGAAATAGAATAAGGGGGTGGCATCCAGACGGAAGCCCCAATACTCGTACAGCCCCATATCTACGGTGAAAATCAGGGAAAGCAGGATGGAAACAAATATGAAATAACCGCTCCACACACGGCGCAGGGCATCGGATAGCGTCCAGACGGAGACAATGAAAAGCAGTCCGGGAATAGCGGTCAGATAGCCCGCCAACGACAGGTCGAGGGGTAACCCGTGCCACATCACCGCCCACCAGTCCGTCCACGACACATCGGCGTACAGCGACCCGTAGTAAAACATGAATAACGGCTTCTGCAAAATGAAAATGCAGACAATCAAAAAGTATGTTTTGAGGAACCCTATAAGCCTTTCTTTCATGGGAGCGTGTTCTTTACGATAATATATTTGGCAAAAATAAAACTTTTTATTTTATTAGCCGCCAATATTAGTCAAGAATTATAAAGAAAAGACAAGTTTACAGGGCTGAATGCTTACTCGGAACGTGCAAAAAGTAATGTGGTTATTTTATGGAGTTATACTAAAAGAGTCGAACACAGAGTCACAGACACAGAGATTTTTAAAGTTTTCAAAATACAATCTCTGCGTCTCTGTGCCTTCTATGTTCAATAATCAACCGTTCTGAAGCAGGCCGCATTATGCTGCCAACTTATTTTTCACGCATTACTCGTTAATGCGCTTATAGTCTTCCAGGAATTTTTTCAGTCCGGCATCCGTCAACGGATGGTTCAGCAATCCTTTGATGGCTGAAAGCGGGCAGGTTGCCACGTCGGCGCCTACTTCGATGCACTGAATGATGTGTGCCGTGTGGCGTATGGAGGCGGCAAGTACCTGGGTGGAATATCCGTAGTAGCGGTACATTTCCACGATTTTGCCCACCAGCGCAATGCCGTCTTCGCTGATATCGTCCAGACGTCCCACAAACGGCGAGACATAGGTTGCACCGGCTTTTGCTGCCAGCAAAGCTTGTCCCACGGAGAACACCAGGGTGCAATTGGTGCGGATGCCCTTACCGGAAAAGTATTTGATAGCCTTGATTCCTTCGGCAATGCAAGGCACCTTCACTACGATGTGCGGATCGAGCGCAGCCAGTTCTTCGCCTTCGCGAATCATGTCTTCGTATCCGGTAGCAATCACCTCCGCACTTACGTCGCCCTGCACGATGTTGCAGATTTCCACGTAATGCTTATGCTGGTTTTCCACTCCTTTGATACCTTCCTTCGCCATCAGCGACGGATTGGTAGTCACTCCATCGAGTACGCCCATATCATAGGCTTCTCTTATCTGCTCTAAATTAGCAGTATCGATAAAGAACTTCATAATGTTATTAATTTAATGTGCTAATTGGATAATGTGCTAATATGCTAATGTGCCAATGTGCTAATGCCAGAATGTGCTAATATGCCAATGTGGCAATGTGCTAATGCCAAAATGCATTAATGCAATAATTTGCAAATGGATTAATGTTCCAATCACCCGCCCAACAGCGCAGCCAATTAGCACATTAGCACATTGCCACATTAGCACATTAGTCCATTACAAATGTAACAATTAAATTGATTGTTTGTTCTTTACCGAAGGATTAATAAAAGAATGAAAGGAAAATAAGCGCAATATACAAGATAAAGCCCCCCTTTCATTCTTTCATTCTTTCATTCTTTAATTCCTTAATTCTTAATTCTTCAATTCCTCCTCAACTCCAACCGATGGCTAATCGTTGCCGGCAACTCACTTTCATAATGAGTAACCATAATCATCGTCTTATCCCGGCGGCGGCAGAAGGCCTCGATGATTTTCTTCACACGGCGCCGATTGTAAGTGTCCAAACCGTGCAGCGGTTCGTCCAGAATCAGCAGTTCGGGGTCTTTGACAAACGCACGCGCCAACAGCGCCAATCGCTGCTCGCCACTGGACAGTTGCAGGAAAGGTTTGTCTTTCAGAGCCGCGATGCCGAAGATATCCATCCACCACTCACAGACCGCCATCTGCTCTGCCTGGGGACGCTTGTACAGACCGATGCTGTCATGCAGACCGGAAGCTACGATTTCGATGGCAGGCAGGTTCTTCAGATAAGCGCGGTGCATTTCGGGACTGACATATCCGATGTGTTTCTTTATCTCCCAGATACTCTCGCCCGTACCGCGTTTCCGCCCGAACAGACTGATGTCGCAAGCATAAGACTGAGGATTGTCGGCACACACCAGGCTGAGCAGGGTGGACTTGCCAGAACCGTTTTCGCCGCTCAACGCCCATTTGTCGCCACGCATCACCGTCCAGTCCAGTTCTTTCAGTATCGTGCGGTCGTCATAGCGTATGCTGACTTTGTTCAGCTTCACCACTTCCTGCGAGGTGAAGTTCGTATTCGTATACGGCAGGTCGGCAATGCGACGTTGTAATTCGTCGTATTGGCACGCGTCCGCTTCCGCACGGGCAGCATCCCAGGTACGGAATGCATCCAGATATGCTTCCCGCGTCAGCTTTTCACCCACTTTCCGGTCGGTCACCGGAACCACATGCGTGATAAACGGCGGAATATCCTCCAACATGGACAGAACCAGGACAATCTGCAAGGAGGTGCGCCGCGCAAGCGTTTCCAGCAGTTGTGAAATCATGTCACGAGTCTGTGCATCCAATCCGATGAAAGGGTTATCCATAATGAGGATACGGGGAACACCCAACAAAGTTTTCGTCATTTGGAACTTCCGGAGTTCGCCACTGGACAGAAGGATGATTTTCTTGTCGAGCAGGGGTTCGATGTGGAAAAGGTCGTAAAGTTGCCGGCGAAGGGATTCGTCCCCACCCTCGCCCAACAGTTCATGCACTTCGGGCGCTTCATCCTGGTCATGGGCATTCCAGCGCTGCTGATAGTAATAATTGGCATCGGCGGAACCGTAGGTATCGCGAAAAGCGATGTATTTGATGTTATCGTAAGCGGTAGTGGTGGATGACGGGCGGAAATCATAGGTCAGCGTTCCTTCGCGCAAGGGGTATTTGCCGGTAATCATGTCTACCAACAGGCTTTTGCCTCCTCCGTTAGGGCCTACGATTGCAATGTGTTCGCCGGCAAGGAAATCCAAATCGGCCGGTTGTGCCAAACGCACCAGCGGGTTGCGTGCCACGCCGCCCGCCATGTGGATAGTATGTTGCTGAATCATTGTTATATGTTATTTGTTTAGTTGAAGCGGCAAAGATACCAAGTTTTTAGCATTTTCGCATCGCATTCAGCGGGAACTTTACCGGGAATATTACCGGGAACTTTACCGGGAAAGTTCCCGATTGATTTCTTTATGTATATAATATATATATATAATAATATATCCCTAAAGGGAGAAGAATCCTCCGGAGGGGATATTTTCTCCTGATTTTATTTCTAAAATCAGGATTATCCATACAAAAAAAAGAGCGTCCCCATGCAGCGGACACTCTTTTAAAAAATGTTTAATCACTCGACATTGAAAAAGTGGAGCATAGCGGACTCGAACCGCTCACCTCGACACTGCCAGTGTCGCGCTCTAGCCAGATGAGCTAATACCCCATTTCCATTACATCAATACAGTGTTTTGCCAACGTTTGCGCAACTCCCTGTTTTTTTGATGGCGCAAATATAATGCATTATTCTGAAATAATTGCTATGTTTGCGAAACAAAATGAGAAAAAATAAAAGATATGCTTATCTATAACACTACTTATCACGTGGAAGAAGGGCAGGAAAAGCCCTTTCTGGCATGGATGCACGACTATTATCTGCCCGAAGTGGAGAAGCAGGGAACCCTGCACGCACCGCGCATCGCACGCATCTTGAGCCACATCGAAGAAGGAAGCACCTGCTATTCCGTGCAGTTCGAAGTGGAAGACTCGGCACGCTTGCACCGCTGGCATCAGGAACAGGGCGCCGCGCTGAACGAAGAACTCCTGAAAATATTCAAAGACAAGGTAATCGGATTTCCTACCTTAATGGAGGTGATAGCGTGATACAGCCGGTAAAGGAAAAAATAATCTTGGGCATCGACCCCGGTACTACCATCATGGGGTACGGAATACTGCGTGTGGCGGGCGTCAAACCCGAGATGATTGCCATGGGTATCATCGACCTTCGCAAGTTCGGCGACCATTACCTGAAGCTGCGCCACATCCACGAACGGGTGCTGAGCATCATCGAGAGTTACCTTCCCGACGAACTTGCCATCGAAGCGCCTTTCTTCGGCAAGAACGTGCAGTCCATGCTGAAACTGGGACGTGCGCAAGGGGTGGCGATGGCGGTGGCGCTGAGCCGCGATATCCCTATCACGGAATATGCCCCCCTGAAGATAAAGATGGCGATTACCGGCAACGGGCAGGCGTCGAAAGAGCAGGTCGCCGATATGCTGCAACGCCTGCTACACTTTCCCAAAGAGGATATGCCGACTTTTATGGACGCCACCGACGGACTTGCCGCCGCCTACTGCCACTTCCTGCAAATGGGAAGGCCTGCGGTGGACAAGGGTTACCGGGGCTGGAAGGACTTCATAGCCAAGAATCCCGGGAAAGTGAAGAAATGAGGCATCCAATCATTACAGAGATAAATCTTATATAATACCTAAAAAACTAATAGAAATTTGCCATGAAACTCAATGATCTTGTCATTATCGGAGTAGCCGCGACAACGGTTGTCAGTTGCGCTCCCTCAAAGAAGGAATACGCTTCTTACGAACTTTATCCCGTACGGTCGGGCAGTCTGACGGAGATGGAATATTCACCCGCCAATACCCGGTTCACCCTTTGGGCGCCTACGGCGGACGAAGTGCGGCTGATGCTGTATGATGCGGGCGACGGGGGCCATGCCTTCGATACGGTTACGATGACTCCTGCGGACGACGGTACGTGGGTGGCAAGCGTGGACGGAGATTTAAAAGGCAAATTCTATACTTTCAACGTCAAGATTAAGGATAGATGGTTCGGCGATACGCCGGGTATCAACGCGAAAGCGGTAGGAGTGAACGGCAAGCGCGCCGCCATTCTGGATATGAAAGATACCGACCCCGAAGGATGGGAGAACGACCGGCGTCCGGCATTGGCGTCGCCCGCCGATGTCATCATCTACGAGATGCATCACCGCGACTTTTCCGTAGATGCCTCGTCGGGCATCAACCACAAAGGTAAGTTCCTGGCTTTGACCGAAACGGGAACGACCAGCGCCGACCGCCTGTCTACGGGTATCGACCATCTGAAAGAGCTGGGCGTGACGCATGTGCACATCCTCCCCTCCTACGATTACGCCTCGGTGGACGAGACGAAGCTGGAGGAAAACCAATATAACTGGGGCTATGACCCGCAGAACTACAACGTGCCCGACGGCTCGTACGCCACCGACCCTTATCGTCCGGAGGTGCGCATCCGCGAGTTCAAGCAGATGGTGCAGGCGCTGCACAAGGCAGGCATCCGGGTGGTGCTGGATGTGGTGTACAACCATACGTTCAATACGGTCGAAAGCAACTTCGAGCGCACTGTTCCCGGCTATTTCTACCGTCAGCGACAGGACGGCACACTGGCCGACGCTTCCGCCTGCGGAAACGAGACGGCAAGCAACCGCCCCATGATGCGTAAATACATGATAGAATCCGTTCTGCACTGGATAAACGAGTATCACATCGACGGTTTCCGCTTCGACCTGATGGGAATACACGACATTGAAACCATGAACGAAATCCGCAAGGCGGCTTCGGCAGTAGACCCTACGATTTTCATCTACGGCGAAGGCTGGGCGGCTTCGGCTCCTCAACTGCCGGAAGACTCGTTGGCGATGAAAGCCAATACCCACAAGATGCCGGGCATCGCCGCTTTCTCGGACGAGATGCGCGATGCACTGCGCGGTCCCTTCAATGACAACCGTCAGGGAGCGTTCCTGGCAGGTCTGCCGGGTGGCGAGGAAAGCATCAAGTTTGGCATCGCCGGTGCCATCCGCCATCCGCAGGTCAATAACGACTCGGTGAACTACAGCAAAGCGCCGTGGGCGGAACAGCCGGTGCAGATGATCAGCTATGTATCCTGCCACGACGATATGTGCCTGGTGGACCGGCTGAAAGCGAGCATTCCCGGCATTACGCCCGAAGAACTTGCCCGTCTGGACAAACTGGCGCAGACGGCTGTGTTCACATCACAGGGCGTGCCTTTCATTTATGCCGGCGAAGAAGTGATGCGCGACAAGAAGGGTGTGCACAACAGCTTCCAAAGCCCCGATTCCATCAACGCCATCGACTGGGGCCGCAAGGCGGAACACGCCGATGTCTTTGCCTATTACAAAGGGCTGATACAGTTGCGCAAGAATCATCCGGCTTTCCGCCTGGGCGATGCGGATTTAGTTCGCAAGCATCTGGAGTTCCTGCCGGTGGAGGGCACGAACGTGGTGGCTTATCGCCTGAAAGAACATGCGGGAGGCGATGCGTGGAAAGATATCTACGTCGTGCTGAACTCGCGCAAGGAGCCTGCCAAACTGGCTGTTCCTGACGGAAAATACACCGTTGTCTGCCGCGACGGATTTATCAACGAAAAGGGAATAGGCACTTTGTATGGTCCCGAAATCTCGGTTCCGGCACAGTCAGCGCTGATATTTTATAAATGATGCAACTTTTTCACGTTCTCTATCGCACTTATCTCCGTTGAATCACACACTTGAAGGTGTGTCAAAAGAGAATTGAACACAGAGACACGGAGGCACAGAGGTTTTTAAAGTGCTCAAAATAAAACCTCTGTGCCTTTGTGTCTTTGTGTCTTTATGTTCAATCTTTAAATAGTGCGTTTTGCCCCCTCTTTTCTTTCCCTATTCCCTGAGGTTTACTCCGTAAAGGTCCGGCATTTGCTCCCCTTCTCCCAGGCGTTTGTTCCGGTAATGCCAGGAGTTTGCTCCGTTCCCCACCGGGGATACGGCAGTTCCTCACCGGGGACACAGCAGTTCCCCACCGAGGACACGGCAGTTCCCCACCGGGGACACGGGCTTTACATCAAAGAGCTGACGAAAATAATAAAGTCATATTCGTTTATTCCAACGATTTTCCGTAAATTTGCCGCCATGAAACGGAAATTACATATTTACCTCTACTTCATCGTTTTTCTTCTCTGTTCGCATATAGCTACAGCCCGGGGGCAACAAGTAAGTGGAAACGCAACCGACTCCATCCGCATCAGCCTGCTGACATGTGAGGCGGGTGAGGAAATTTATTCCCTTTTCGGTCATACCGCCATACGCTACGAAAACTATACGAAGGGCATCGATGCCGTATTCAATTACGGCATATTCAATTTCAACGCCCCCAACTTCATACTCCGCTTTGCACTGGGCGAGACCGATTATCAGCTCGGAGCCACCAGTTACGGGAACTTTGTTGCCGAATATGACTATCTGGGACGGGACGTCTGGCAACAGACGCTCAACTTACGGGCAGACGAAAAGGCGGAGCTTGTGCGCCTGCTGGAAGAAAATTATCGTCCGGAAAACCGAATCTACCGATATAATTTCTTTTATGACAACTGTGCCACCCGCCCCCGCGACCAGATAGAGAAAGCCATCGACGGGACACTGCAATATGCAGACAATATGACGGATACGGATACGGGAGTCACTTTCCGCGACCTCTTGCATAAATACAGCGAGAACCATCCGTGGTCGCGCTTCGGAATGGACTTGTGCATGGGCAGCCGGGCGGACGAACCGATTAGCCGGCGAATGATGATGTTCGTGCCGTTCTATGTGCAGGATTATTTCAACAAAGCCGAAATTGTGGACAAGGAAGGAAAAGCACGTCCGCTGGTTTCTTCCGAAGAAAAGATAGTGGAAACCGGGAACCAGGGCCCCGCAAGCGAAGGCTTCACGCCTTTTCAGGCAGCCCTCCTGCTGTTTATCATCGTTGCCGCCGCCACGGCCTACGGCATCCGCCGCAAGAAAACGCTGTGGGGCATCGACCTCGTACTTTTCCTGGCTGCCGGATTAGCGGGATGCATATTGGCATTCCTCGCCCTGTTTTCGCAACATCCGGCAGTAAGCCCCAATTACCTGCTGCTGGTGTTCCATCCCTTCCATCTTCTCTGCCTCCCGTGGATGATAAACCGGGTGCGCAAAAAGAAAAGAAGCCGGTATATGGTGGCGAATCTGATTGTTTTAACACTATTTATAATGCTTTGGGCAATCATTCCGCAAAGATTTCCTTTAGCTGTATTACCTTTGGCACTTTGTTTGCTGATACGTTCGGCAAGCAACCTGATTCTCACATACGATAAAAAGAAATGAAAAAAGGACTGATAACCTCCATACTTGCACTTACTTTCGGCGGCTTGCAGGCACAACCTGCTCCCTCCACCCCCAAATTGGTTGTGACATTGACCATCGACCAGTTGCGCACGGACTATATGGAAGCGTTCTCGTCCCTATACGGCGAAAAAGGTTTCAAGCGGTTACTGCGCGAGGGCAAAGTATTCCGCCAGGCTGAATTTCCGTTCAACGGCACCGACCGGGCTTCGGCCATCGCCGCCATCTACACCGGCACCACTCCCTCCATGAACGGCATTATCGCCGAGCGGTGGTTCGACCCCAAAACACTACGCCCGAAGCATTGCGTAGACGACCCCGACTTCATGGGAAACTATACCGACGAGAACAGTTCGGCTTCCCAACTCCTCACGTCTACCATTGCCGACGAACTGAAGATAGCGACCAAAAACGCCGCACTGGTCTATTCCGTCGCTCCGTTCCGCGATGCAGCCGTTCTGGCTGCCGGACATGCCGGCAATGGGGCGTTCTGGCTGAATGCAAAGACAGGCAAATGGTGCGGTACGACCTATTACGGCGAATATCCCTGGTGGATAAGCCAGTATAACGACCGGCAGTCTCCCGATTTCCGTATCAAGGAAATGGAATGGAATCCGCTCCATCCCATGACAAGCTATAAATTCCTGCCCGAATGGCGGACGACTCCTTTTAAGTACAGGTTCGACCTGGAGAAGGAAAACAAATACCGCCGCCTCCTGACCAGCCCGCTTATCAACGACGAAGTGAACAGCCTCACGGCAGACCTGCTGGACAAGAGCAACATCGGCAAGGATGAAGTGACCGACCTGCTGGCAATCACCTATTATGCCGGCAACTACAACCATCGCAGCACACAGGAATGTGCGATGGAGATGCAAGACACATACGCCCGGCTGGACCGCAGCATCGCCAACCTGCTGGACACCCTGGAGGTGAAAGTAGGCCTGCAAAACATTCTTCTCTGCGTCACTTCCACCGGTTATGCCGACCCTGACGGAGCGGACATCGGTATCTACCGCATTCCCGGCGGAGAATTCTACCTGAACCGTTGCGCCGCCTTACTGAATATGTATCTGATGGCAACCTACGGAGAAGGACAATATGTGGAAGGATTCTTCGACCAACAGATATACCTCAACCGTAAACTCATCGAGAACAAGCAATTAAGCCTGGCCGAAGTGCAGGAGAAATCGGCTGAATTCCTCGTGCAGTTCAGCGGTGTGGACAAAGTATTTTCCGCCTACCGTCTGCTGTTAGGTCCCTGGTCACCCCAAATCGACCGCATACGCAACGGCTTCCACCGCCAGCGTTCAGGAGACTTGCTCATCGAAGTATTGCCGGGCTGGACCATCATGCAGGAAAACAGCAACGACAACCGCGTGGTACGCGCCGCCGGCACTCCCGCCCCGCTCATTTTACTGGGCAGAGGAATAAAGGCGGAAACCGTCCGTATTCCCGTCAGCGTGGAGCGTATCGCCCCCACCTTGTCGGATGCGATGCGCATCCGCGCCCCCAACGCCTGCACCGCCATTCCGTTAGATTGACCGGGAATCACAGGGTTCTTTCGTGACTCTTTCCGGTAAAAAACAACTCACAAACAGTTGAATAATCAGCATTTTAATGTAACTTTGCGCACGCTTCGGATGTGTAAAGCATCCGAACATCATTTCGTAAATAATAATAAAACAGTATATATAATGGGATTCAATGAATTTTTAAGCTCGATTTTCGGTAACAAGTCTACACGCGACATGAAAGAAATACAACCGTGGGTAGACAAGATTAAAGCCGCCTATCCGGCAGTAGCCGCACTGGACAACGACGCCTTGCGTGCCAAGACCGAAGAACTGAAAGTCTATATCCACAACTCGGCAACCGAACAGCGCGCCAAGGTGGAAGAACTGAAAGCCAAGGTGGAAACGACCGAATTGGAACAACGTGAAGAACTCTTTGCACAAATAGATAAGATTGAAAAAGAGATTCTCGACATCTACGAGAAAGCGCTGGACGAAGTATTGCCTGTCGCATTTTCAATCGTGAAAGAAACCGCCAAGCGATTCACCGAGAACGAGGAAATCGTAGTGACTGCTACGGACTTCGACCGCCACCTGGCTGCAACCAAAGACTTTGTACGCATCGAAGGCGACAAAGCGATTTACCAGAACCACTGGGTGGCCGGCGGTAACGATACGGTGTGGAACATGATTCACTACGACGTACAGTTGTTCGGCGGTGTCGTTTTGCACAAAGGTAAAATCGCGGAAATGGCGACAGGTGAAGGTAAGACGTTGGTAGCCACGCTGCCTGTCTTCCTGAACGCACTGACCGGAAACGGCGTGCATGTGGTAACCGTGAACGACTATCTGGCAAAACGTGACTCCGAATGGATGGGCCCACTCTATATGTTCCACGGATTGAGCGTGGACTGCATCGACCGGCATCAACCCAACTCCGACGCACGCCGCCAGGCTTATCTGGCAGATATCACTTTCGGTACGAACAACGAATTCGGTTTCGACTACCTGCGCGACAACATGGCTATCAGTCCGAAAGACCTGGTTCAACGCCAGCACAACTACGCCATCGTCGATGAGGTGGACTCGGTATTGATTGACGATGCCCGTACTCCGTTGATTATCTCAGGTCCGGTGCCCAAAGGCGACGACCAGCTTTTCGAGCAGTTGCGCCCGCAAGTAGAGCGTCTGGTGGAAGCGCAGAAGAAACTGGCTACCCAGTATCTTGCAGATGCCAAGAGACTGATTGCGTCGGATAATAAGAAAGAACAGGAAGAAGGATTCCTGGCACTCTACCGCAGCCACAAGGCGCTGCCCAAGAACAAAGCCTTGATTAAGTTCCTCAGCGAGCAGGGCATCAAAGCCGGAATGCTGAAGACCGAGGAAATCTACATGGAGCAGAACAACAAGCGGATGCACGAAGTGACCGACCCGTTGTATTTCGTCATCGACGAAAAGCTGAACAGTGTAGACCTGACGGATAAAGGTGTGGACTTGATTAGCGGCAACTCCGAAGACCCGACGTTCTTTGTGCTGCCCGACATCACCGCCCAACTGTCCGAACTGGAAAACGAAACCGACCTGACGGACGAACAGCGCCTGGAAAAGAAAGACGCCATGATGACCAATTATGCCATCAAGTCGGAACGTGTGCACACCATCAATCAGTTGCTGAAGGCATACACCATGTTCGAGAAAGACGATGAATACGTCGTAATCGAAGGCCAGGTGAAGATTGTGGACGAGCAGACCGGCCGTATCATGGAAGGACGCCGCTACTCCGACGGCCTGCACCAGGCTATCGAGGCAAAAGAAGGCGTGAAGGTGGAAGCCGCCACGCAGACATTCGCCACCATTACCTTGCAGAACTATTTCCGTATGTACCACAAGCTATCGGGTATGACCGGTACGGCAGAAACGGAAGCAGGCGAGTTCTGGGATATCTATAAACTGGATGTAGTGGTCATCCCGACCAACCGTCCTATCTCCCGTAACGACATGAACGACCGCGTGTACAAGACGAAACGCGAAAAGTACAAAGCGGTCATCGAAGAAATAGAAATGATGGTGAAAGCCGGACGTCCTGTCCTGGTGGGTACCACTTCCGTCGAAATCTCCGAAATGCTGAGCAAGATGCTGACGATGCGCAAAATACCTCACAACGTATTGAACGCCAAGCTGCACCAGCGGGAGGCCGATATCGTAGCATTGGCGGGACAGAGCAGTACGGTGACCATCGCCACCAACATGGCGGGTCGTGGTACCGACATCAAGCTGAGCCCCGAAGTAAAAGCCGCGGGCGGTCTTGCCATCATCGGTACGGAACGCCATGAATCGCGTCGTGTAGACCGCCAGTTGCGTGGTCGTGCCGGACGTCAGGGCGACCCGGGTTCTTCCGTATTCTTCGTATCGCTGGAAGACGACCTGATGCGTCTGTTCTCCTCCGACCGTATCGCCAGCGTCATGGACCGGCTCGGCTTCAAGGAAGGCGAAATGATTGAGCACGGAATGATTTCCAAATCCATCGAACGCGCGCAGAAGAAGGTGGAAGAAAACAACTTCGGCATCCGTAAGCGCCTGTTGGAATACGACGACGTGATGAACAAGCAGCGTACCGTGGTCTATACCAAACGTCGCCACGCCTTGATGGGCGAACGTATCGGTATGGATATCGTGAATATGATTTGGGACCGTTGCGTCAATGCCATCGAAGCCCCCGACTATGAGAACTGCAAGCTGGACTTGTTGCAGACGCTCGCAATGGAAGCTCCGTTCACCGAAGAGGAATTCCGCAACGAGAAGAAAGAGAAGCTTGCCGAAAGCACCTTTGACGCGGCAATGGAGCTCTTCAAGCGTAAGACGGAACGCATGGCGCAGATTGCCTACCCCGTCATCAAGCAGGTATATGAAAACCAGGGACACATGTACGAAAACATCCTGATTCCCATTACCGACGGCAAGCGGATGTACAACATTTCCTGCAACCTGAAAGCCGCCTACGAAAGTGAGTGTAAGGAAGTGGTGAAGTCGTTCGAGAAATCCATCTTGCTGCACGTCATCGACGAAGCATGGAAAGAGAACCTGCGTGAGCTGGACGAACTGAAACATTCCGTACAGAACGCCAGCTACGAACAGAAAGACCCGCTCTTGATTTACAAGCTGGAATCCGTCAACCTGTTCGACTCCATGGTAGACAAAATCAATAACCAGACCGTTTCGATTCTGATGCGCGGACAGATTCCTGTACAGGAACCGGAAGAAATCCGTCAGGCAGCCCCCGAACAACGTCAGGACTTGAGCAGACTCCGTGAACAGAAACAGGATTTGAATGACCCGCACCAGCAGGCAGCCGCCCAGCAGGATACCCGCGAACAAGTGAAACGCGAACCTATCCGCGCAGAAAAGACGGTAGGACGTAACGACCCTTGTCCTTGCGGAAGCGGAAAGAAATACAAAAATTGTCACGGAAAATGAGAATAGTTGAGAGTTGATAGGTGATAGGTCATAGTTAAGAGATGACAAGGGAGAGTTGATAGTTGATAGGTGATAGGTGATAGATGATAGTTGAGAATTGAGAGTGGTTTTACTTGTTCTCTATCAACTACTAACTATAAACTACCAATTATCAACTATCACCTATCACCTATCATCTCTCAACTATAAACTATAAACTATCATCTCTCAACTATCCTCTATCATCTCTCAACTATCAACTATCACCTATCAACTATCACCATGTATAAATATCCTCTGTTACTATGCTGTCTACTGCTTCTCAGCGGATGCCAAAGCGTGGAACAACTTTCCATCGACTACATGCTTCCCGCAGACGTCAGTTTTCCACCGAGCCTGAAACGGGTAGCGGTTGTCAACAACATGCCCGAAATACCGGATAACCAGCTTATCAATACCGATAAAGCACCCAAGGATGATACGGAATTAGCCCGGAAAGTGGATTACTATAACGGAGATGCGAAGATTACCACCGAAGCATTGGCGGAAGCCCTTGCCCACGAAAACTACTTCAACGAAGTAGTAATCTGCGACTCAGCATTACGCGCCCACGACATCACCCCGCGCGAAAGCACCCTGACGCGCACCGAGGTAAACCAGTTGATAAACGACCTGGATGTAGACTTCCTCATCGCGCTGGAAAACATACAAATGCGGGCTACCCGCAAAATCGGATACATCAGCGACTGGGGAACCTATTACGGAACCGTAGATGTGAAAGTCTTCCCCACCCTGAAAGTCTATCTGCCCAACCGCAAAGGCCCGATGGTGACCATCAACAGCACCGACAGCATCTTCTGGGAAGAATTCGGAGGAAGCGACTCTTATGTGCGTTCACGCCTCATCAAGGAGAAAGACCTGATATCCGAAGCGTCCGAGTTTGCCGGAACGGTTCCGGTCAAGCGACTGCTTCCCTACTGGAAAACGGCGGGACGGTATCTCTTTACCGGCGGTTCGGTGAACATGCGCGACGCAGCCGTCTACGTCCGCGAAAAACAATGGGACAAAGCCATCGAACTGTGGGAACGGGTGTATGCCGCCAAGAAAAGCAAACAGAAGATGCAGGCAGCCTATAACATCGCCGTGGGCTATGAAATGCAAGACAGCATCTCCACCGCTTACGACTGGGCGCTGAAAGCACAGGCGGAAGCCCGCAAAGTGGAGAAAATAGATGAAAAAGACCTATCGCACCTCGACCGTGCAGACCTTCCCTATTACGTGCTTACCACGCTGTATGCAGTGGAATTGCAGGACCGAAAGGACGGATTGTCCCGCCTAAACATGCAAATGCAACGATTTAAAGATGATTTTTAAACAAATGATGCGGTGATAATTGTTTTTTTTATACCTTTGAACATCCATTAAGTAATAAAAAGCAATTATGAAACTCAGTCAAACTACTTTATCTCTCCTCGAAGATACCCTGAAACGAGCAATCGGCAAGTATACCTGCGGTTGCGAACAAAGCATTGTTACCGATATCCACCTGCAAGCCAACCAAGGTTCAGGCGAATTTATCATCTTCGACGACGAAGACGAAGAACTGGCAAACGTAACCATCGAAGAATGGATGACCTACGAAGGGGATGATTTTTATGAAAATATGGAGCGTATCCTCGGCAACCTGCTGAACCGCATGAAGGACGGAGGATGCTTTGACAAGCTGACCATCATGAAACCTTTCTCCTTTGTCCTGGTAGATGAAGACAAAGAAACGATTGCCGAACTGTTGCTGATGGATGACGATACGCTACTGCTTAATGAAGAATTGCTGAAAGGCTTGGATGAGGAGCTGGACAGCTTCCTGAAACAATTACTGGAGATTTAAGAATACAAGAAAAGAGGCTGTGTCAGAACTCGATATCTAAAGATTGAACACAGAGACACGGAGACACAGAGTTTTTATTTTGACTTTAAATGCTCTGTGTCTTCGTGCCTCTGTGTTTAATCAACATTTGACATACTTTCTTATTTTCATACGCTGTTTTTTTCCACCAATACCTATTCATTCAGAAACGCACGTATCTCCCCGACCGGCTTGGCAGGATTCTTTCTTCCTTCGGGAACGGCTTCCGACGAGAAACGTGCAAGCAGGCTTTCCAGTTTCTTCAAACGCGCTTTCTGCCCTTTCGCTGCAAACTCCTCCCGAAGGATGCGTATCTTCTCACAATCCTGAACCCCCTCCACCATCCGTTCGAAACGAATGCTGCTGCGTGGTCCCGGATAAACGCAATACGTATCGCCGGCAGCCCAGGTACGGAAACGCGAATCGAGCAAAGGCTGTTCCGTCCAACTGTTGTACGACCAGCGCAGATAGCCTTCGTATCCCCCGGCAAGCGCATGAAGTATCATCCACGCGGCTTCGGCAGGCGGCGAGAAGGTGAATGTATTGGGAAATGCTTCCGTGCAGCAGGTGTAGTACGTACTTATCTGTCCTTTCCTGTCGCGCTCCGCCTTCACATCTTCGGGGAATTTATATCCGAACGGTATGCAATAATAATAAAGCTCCGACTGTATCTCGGGATGATAATTCCCTGCCAGAGTTATCTTGAACTCCGGGTCCGCCTCCCGCACCACCTTGATGGCTTCGCGCATAGCCTCCATCGGACGTTCGTCCATCGAGATAGCCGTGCGTTGGAACCATCCCTTCTGCCGCAAGTGGCGCGAAAAGTCTTTCAGGAAAGTCTTCCAATACTCGGTATAAGCCTGCTCGCCCGGCTTGGCATTGACAAACAGCACCCGGTTGGTAGCCTCATCGTAATAATCGAAGCTCAGTGCCCACGGTATCATGGTATAGCAACAGATAAGCCCGTCCAGCCCGATATCCTGCGTCATGAACTCCACCCATTTGTCGAATACGGCATAATCATACTTCCAGCTACCGTCTATCTTCTTGATACGTGTAATCATGCTGTCGAAGGGATCTTCCGTCTGACCGTTCCAGGGCTTGTGCATAATGCTGGTAGTGATGGCTTTTTGTCCGGCATCCGCCAGCATCTTCATAATAGGACGCATGGCATCGAAATGCTCCTTGCTCCACAGAGGAACCTGATAGTACCGCGCCACGGAATAAGGATTCTGCCACAAATCCAGATTGAACTTCCAGTCGCGCGGAGTAGGCAACACCCGATTAATCACCCGGATGCGGAACGGCAGGCTCAATGCCTGCATCCCTTCTCCGCTGACCGTCAGCGTACCTTTATAAGTTCCCACCTTCGCATCGGCAGGCACCCACACATTCAGCCATACGGGCTGGGCGGTACACGCCTTCACATCAAGCTCTTTCGCGATATCCAGCACATCCGCCACCAGCGAAGAGTCCCATTGCGTCTTGTCTTCCCGGTAACCGCAACCGCCCTGACCATCCTTGTTCAGTTCATCGGTCATGACATACCGGACAAAGCTGGTCTTCACAGCCGCAGCCGGAATGACGGAAGAACCGTTCTTCAGTTCGCTCACGTTGACCCTCACCTGCCGCAAATCCTTATTCGTCCACAGCACAGCTTGCGCATTGACCCGTTCGCCTTTCCAAGCCTCCGCAGTCCAGGCGGCGTTTTTCACCCCCACAGGCACATCCCGCTTGCGATAGCGCACATCGGTAGTCCCCCACCCCAGTTGCACCGCAGCCGGCAATCTGTCCCACACCTCTTTTCCATCGTGAGGCTTGGTATCCGCCAACTCGTCATATCCACCCAGCGGAAACCGCCCGGACTCCTGAGCCATGCAACAGCCGCAGAGGGCAAACACGGCTAACAAAAGAACATTTCTTCTCATAAGCAAAAAACTTTTTATGTCTCCAATATATCTTTACCTACATAGACAAAGGTACTATCTTTCTTATTATTATCTTCTATAGATACCTATTTTTTTCATGATAGCCGGATATCTCTCAATGCGTATCGTTTTTTTCTACTTCCTAATACGGAATATACGGAGCACGGATGTTTCTTACTTATCATAAATCAAGACAAAACCAAGCCGTCTAAAAGGAGCAGGTATCTATTTACTAAAAACGGACCCGGTTTTTACTAAAAATTCGCTCTGTTTTTACTAAAAATCCGGGAAGTTTTTAGTAAAAATCCGAAGCGGCTCAGGAAGGTGCCTGGGAGGGGGTTAGTGGTAGGAGAAGAAAGAGAATAAAAATCCGGACAAAGGGAGAGAGGGTACGTTGTCTATCTGTCATTCAGAGCGAAGCGAAGAATCTACTCCCTCCAACACATAAGGGGAAGAGATTAGCTTCGCTCTGAATGACAGATAGTGTCTGTTTGTACTTATTGGGTTGTTTTACTTTTTTAAGTGATGCCGACTCTGAATAACAGATAGCACCTCTTCTTTAAAAAGACTACTTATCTGATGCGTATCCCATAAACAGACCGGGAAGTCGTCACAAACAGCATATCCTTTTTCGCCCCGCCTATTGCCATAGAAATAGGTCGTTCTTCCACCTGGATACGCCTTTGTTCCTTGCCGGACTTGTCATAGACAAATATCTCACCATCTGCAATATAAACATTCCCTTCCGCATCCGTCACATTGCTGTACTGCCCAAAGGGACAAACCTCCTGCTGCCCCGTCAGTCTGCCATCGGCACCGACGGAGAATCGTAACGTAGTCTTATTCATCTCATTCACCACATACACCGGTTCTGACTGACCGGGAACAACGGCAAACAATGCACAGGAACGCCCCAAATCATACGTTTCGGGAATCAGCGTCACCCCGTCGGGAGCAAGAAAACCATGTTCAGGCATAGCGGCCGCCACCTTATCAAAGTCGCCTCTCCAGCGGCTGGAAGGATGGATGACCCGACGTACATTCTTCTGTCCCGCCATAGCCACACGCGGCATCGGCTTCATAGTAGCATCGGCATTGTCGGGATTGAAGGAATAGCCCCATGCCGCCCAACCGCTGTTTCCCCAACCACTGTACATCGGGTTGTCATCGGGCAATCGGTGAACCGTTTCCTGCTTTCCTCCCACCAAATAACCCGGTTGGGGGTCGTAACGGAAAATCACCAGAAGATTGTCCTGCGTATCGGTTGCCAACGTAAAAGGCTTCCAGGGATAATCCGCAATCAGGGTAATCTGTTTCGTTTCCGCTGACCATTTATAGATTTTCTTCAGGCGGTGCTCGCAGAAGTAAACATTCCCTTTGCTGTCGGCGGTGGCACCGGACGCGAGTTCGAAACCAGTAGCCAACTTCACGGGCTTGCCTACTACCTCGCAAGACGGACGGTTGCTTTTCTCAGTACCCGTAATCGTGAGCCGCGCAAAATCCCAGGAGTAAACCGGCAGCGCTTTGTTCATGTCGTAGACCGGAAATTCGATAACCGGCAATATCTGCGTGTAGTTGTGCATATTGCGGAATGTGACATTCTCGCAGTCCCAGATGCGGAAACCTATCTCCTTCGGCATAAAGGCGCGAATGACGCGATACATCCATACGTTGATTAACTCGATATTCTTACAGCCCGACATTTCAGCCATGTGGCAGTCAGGACCTTCACGTCCCTCTTCCTCAAACTGGAAGGCATAGATTTTCCAGTTGGACACGTTATGCAGACGGGTTTCAGTACGGACGTGGTGCTCCAGAGACATGGCGTAAATACGGCCGGGAGTGGCGGTATCACTGATGTACAAGCCACTGGCGGCATACGTACTGGCGGACCACACATCCTTTATCGTGCCGCCTCCGTTATTGGTAATCCACAAGCTCCAGTATTGATTGTCCCAGGCTAAATCCTTCCCCGTTTCCATCACAGGAGAAGACGGGGAGCTGATTTTGCGTCCGCCCTGCCAACGATTCCGGGCGGCGGGAGCGTTCGGAACGGGTTTACGCAGCGTGCCATGACCTCCGACAAACTTTACATCGTTCAGGTAGGAATGCTCACCCGCCATCCATTTACAACCTACCGCGCGATAATTGTATGCGCCGGTATTAATGCCGATACCATTCAGTATATCCTCACCGCCTTCGGAAGATTCCACCAAGGGCACGGGCGACCCGAAACCACTGAATGCCGGTTCGCTTTCTTTCAGTACGAACTGGGTTCCGAAAGGATGCAGACCTATCAATCGAGTACCCGGCGCCATTTTCAAAGTCCGCGTCAGGCGATACCAGCCTTGCGGCACATAAATCGCCTTATGTTGGGAAATCGCCTTTTCAAAAGCCTCCGTATCATCCGTCTCGCCATCTCCTTTCGCTCCAAAATCACGGATATTCACCCACGACTCCATAGCGGGCAACACGGGAAGGTCTTTTGCCCGTTTCACCTCCACCCGCGACAAAGGCTCTATCTCGCAAAGCTCGCGGAAGGCGGAAGCGGCATTCAGATTGTCATATACAAAGCCATACGTAAATTCTTTCACCTTGTACATCTTGTCTTTCACATCGATTTTCTTTCCTCCCTGCGCATAGTCCACCAATACCGGCACATTCTTGCAATCCACGTTCACCAGGTTGAGTTGCGAAAAGGTATTTCCCGTCACGCTTACCCGGACGGCGGCATCTGACACGTTCTCCAGCAAAGAATTTTCCAGATGAAGCCTGTCTGCCAGATTCTCCGCCATTTCAAAAGCCACGGGAGTGTTCTTTACGTGCATATTCACAATGGCAAAGCCCACCTCCTTGGAGTAAACGGCGGCTTTCTTCTGACCTTCGAAATAAGTATCGACCATCATCATGGGCCAACCCGGAGAAGTACGGGAAGAGATGATACCGTACTCACCTCCGTAGAACCGGACATCTTCCAGCTCATTGCCCACATCGTATATGCCGGCCTTGCCCGTACCAATCTGCAAGTCGCAATGACTGATGAATCCATGCTGGGCAAAATGGGCGCGAATGGCAATGGCTTCGGGATTTCCTTTCCCGATGCGGAAATCCACATTGGACACTGCGCTATAAAACGTTCCGGCATTGGCATCCGAAGGCTCCCTGCCCTCTTGCGCCAGTCCTCCCGTAAACCATACCATATAGTTGCGCGCTGTCTGAAAGCCCGGCGTATCAGCACCCAGATAAATGACCGGACGCTTCTTGCCGTAACCTATCAGGCGGACAGACGAGGGTATTTGAATGGTCTTACTGATACGGTATTCTCCCTCGGGCAAGAACAGTATACCGAAGTTCTTTTCCCGTTTCACCTGATTAATCGCTTCCTGAAGCGCTTCGGTCACATCGGATTTTCCATCGGCCTTGAAAGCGTAGTTCTCCGGAGTAAAGTAGAAAGCTTCCGGGTCATTGGGTTTACGGGTATATACGGAACTGCCGCCGGCAGCCCCTACGGCTGATGCGCTGCCGATAATGAGGCAGGCTATCAAGAAGAATCGAATAAGATAATACTGTTTCATATTTCTGTTTATTTAATACGTACACCGAAAAATTTGGAACGCCCCGTAATGAACAGGGTGTTACCATCCTTACCTCCGAATTGCAAAGTAGAGGGACGTTCCGGCACGCGAAGCATTCCCTTCGCATTCCCGTCTTTATCAAAGATATAGATTTCTCCGTCCGCCACATACAGATTTCCCTCTCGGTCTACGGTGGAACCGAATTCGCCTTGCTCCACAAAGTATTGCAAGTTGGAAAGTGTGCCGTCGTTTGCCACGTCCATTTTCACCATGCGGCGGTCGTATTCGTCGGAAGTATAGAAAGGCTTGCCCGGATAGGCTTCCAGCAAGGAGGAACTGCGGGCCAAATCGAAATAATGAGGGATGATAGTCTTTCCATCCGGAGCCAGGAAGCACATTTCGGGTACATAAACTGATACTTGGTTGAAATCGTGGAAGTCTCTCCAGCGGTTGGAGGGGTACAAAGCCTTATGGACATGCTTCACCTGCCCCATAGGAACACGTGGCAGGAGCTTGATGGTTTCTTCGGGATTTTCCGGATTCATGGAATAAACCCTCATCGTAAAACCGGAGTTTCCATATCCGCTGAATGAAGTGCCTTTGGTATCGGGCATTACCGGCATCTGTTCGGGTTTGCCGTCCACCAGGTAACCCGGCTGGGCATCATAACGGAACAAGACAAGCAGGTTGTCTTCCGAATCGAAAGCAAGATTGGACGGTTTCCAGGGGAAATCGGCAATCAAAGAAAGGCTGTTTGTCTCCACAGACCACTTGAAGATGCGGCGCATCCGGTGGTCGCAGAAGTAGACGTTGCCCTTGCTGTCGCGGGCGATTCCTTCGGCAAAATCAAAGTCGGAAGCCAACTGCCGGACCTTATTCACCTCGTTGCTCAGAGGTTGCCGATGCGGTTCCTTACCGGTTACTATGAGGCGGGACAGTTCCCAGGGACGAATATCGATATCCTTGTTTACGTCAAAGACGGCAATGTTGTTTGTGTATTTAATCTGGGAATAGTTATGCAGGTTGAGAAATGCGATGTTCTCACAGTTGCGGATGCGTACGGAGCTATGATAGGGCTTGTTGATACGGATGACGCGGAACATATACAGGTTGGCGAAAGTCATATCCTTGCAATCGTCCATTTCGATAGGCTGGCATTCGGTGCTTTCTCGACTTTCTTCCTCGGTCTGCATACAATATACTTTCCAGTTGGACACTTTGTTGAAGCGTACTTCATTTCTCACATGATGCTCGATGGACATGGCGTAGATGCGTCCTTGCGTGGAAGTATGGCTGGCATAAAAGCCGTTGGCGGCATAGGTGCTCGCGGTCCAGATGTCCTTGAAGGTGCCGCCGCCGTTGTTCGTAACCCACAGACTCCAGTATTGATTGTCCCAGGCAAGGTCCATACCGGATTCCGATACGGGATTATCCGGCGTACTGACGCGGGCAGGTCTTCCCCGCCACCCCTTGGGAGTTTCGGCACCCGGTTTCGGCTTCCACATACCGCCGTGTCCGCCTACAAACTTCACATCGTTGATATAAGAATCCGCACCGGCCATCCACTTCACGCCCACTGCCCGATAGTTGATGCCGCCGGTATTGATGCCGATACCCACGAGCATATTCGTGCCTCCTACCGAAGATTCCAACAACGGCTTGGGGCCGCCAAACCCGCTGAACGCCGGAGTACTTTCGTTCAGACGGAACTGAGTGCCGAAAGGATGCAGGCCGATAAGTTTTGTATTCGGCCTCATCTTCAAAGTCTGGGTGACACGATACCAACCTTGAGGAACGTAAATATGATCGTACTTGTCGATAGCTGCCTGGATGGTGCGGGTGTCATCTGTTTCGCCATCTCCCTTCGCACCCAGTTCACGAAGATTCACCCAGGTTTCCATAGCCGGCAATGCAGGGATATCCATGACGGGGGCAACAGGCATCTTCTGCAGGGGCTCCACATCCACCAAGGTTTCATATTCAGGGCGGTCCAGCAGATTATCCATTTGCAGACCGTGGTCATAGGAGTTTATCCGATAGACTTTATGGGAAACTTTGGTATCGGTATTGCTGCGCGTGTACTTTGCCAGTACCGGGACATTCTTGCAACAGACATTGCGGAAGGTAATCTGGTTATTACTGTTATTCTCATTGGTTATCACAACAGCGGGACCGCTTACATTCTCAAAACAGCTATTCTCCAGGAACAGTTTATCACAATAATTAGGGTCGATGTCAAAAACGGTCGGCACATCCTTGGCATACAAATTCACCATTGCCAAGCCTGACTCCTGGCAACGAAGCGCGGCAATCCGCTGACCTTCGAAGTAAGAATCGATCATCATTACCGGCCATCCGGGCGATGCTTTTGTGGTGTAAATGCCGTAATCGCCCCCATAGAAAGCCACATTCTCCATTTCATTGCCTACATCGAACAAGCCGGCTTTTCCCTTACCGATATATACCGCCACATAGCTGATGAAACTGTGCTGCGCATAATGGGTACGCAGCGCAACGGCATGAGGATTACCGTCTTCGATACGCAGGTTGATGTTGGACATCGCGCTATAAAAGGTACCTGCATTGGCATCGCGAGGCGCTTGTCCTTCTTCCACCAGTCCGCCGGTGAACCAGAACATATACTTCGCTTTTCCTTTATCGGCGGGGACTTCCTGCTGAAATCCCGGCGAGCTTTTGGCAAGAATAAATTCAGGACGTTTCTTGCCGTAGCCTATCAGGCGGACAGCTCCGGGAATATAGATTGTCTTGCTTATCTTATACTTCCCTTCGGGAATAAAAAGGATTCCGAAGTTCTTTTCTTTCTTCACCTGATTAATCGCAGCTTGCAAAGCGTCCGATACATCCGTCTTCCCGTCTGCCCGGATGGGATAGTTTTCAGGAGTAAAGTAAAAAGCTTCCGGGTCGTGGGGCTTCTGTGTGTAGATGGAATTCAATTGCACGGCATGAAGCTGGGTGCATAGCAACCCCAACAACAAGAGTAGAACATTTCTCTGTCTTTTCATGGTTTCATTTTTTAAGTGTGTGTTTATGTTTAGTAAAAAAGGCGTTCTATCTTTCAACAGAACGCCTTTCTCTGCTGTTTTTTTATAACTTGATGACCACAAGCGGCGCATAGTTATGTCGCACAGTACCTACTCCGGAAACATCTGCCAAAGCTCCTATTCTGAAATAATAGTTCTTATTATATTTAAACACGCCACCATTTTCTTTCAAATCAATCGTTAAAGAATAAGTGGTTGCAGGTTCTATCGTTGCGGTCGGTTTAAATACCGTCTTATCTGTTCCGCCATTCAATGTATATTTCACGCTATTCCCCACCCACATATCAGAGAAAGCAAATAATTGAATTTCCTTCAATCTAACATCGGGCTTCCCTGCTTCAAGCGAAAATGTAGCAGTGATAATATCCCCATTCCTCGTAATGCTTGCGTTCTTGATGCGAATATACGGAATTACTTTAAAATCATACGTATTATCGCCTGATTTTACCACAAAGTCTTTTATCTCGAAAGGATAAAAATTCCCGTTTTCAAATCTTACATCGTACGTAGCGGAGAAAACCATATCGTTACGATATTCACCCGTATTCTTTATCACCCAAGTCTGGTCGGTAGGATTGGTAAAGCCATGCTCCCTGACTATGATAGCAGAGCCATTGTTCAAATCCGTCCCTACCAGTTCTCCGGTTTGTTCATCGAGGATAGAGCCGTGAATAGAGGCATCCGGCCCATCGTAATTATCAATTTCACACGAAGTGAATGCGAAAAGACAACAACATGAAATCAAAAGCAATATCTTTTTCATAATTTCTCTATATTATTT